>Ga0315296_10003209_pt1 | contig 13740 bp, 15 predicted proteins | sample YL17G14_18_MG_FD_203921 | JGI IMG/M metagenome (GOLD analysis project Ga0315296, IMG submission 203921) | Sediment microbial communities from Yellowstone Lake, YNP, Wyoming, USA - YL17G14_18 | ecosystem: Environmental > Aquatic > Freshwater > Lake > Sediment | place: USA: Wyoming | collected... | reverse complement strand
TCCGTTTTCATCGCATCCGCTACGCGCCGTGCCAGCGTTGGTGAAGCGGGCCCGCTCACGATCAGCAAAGCATGGGTCACGGGAACGCCTTGCGATGTTCCCTAGTAAAATGAGTTACTGAACTCGGCTCCGCCGGGTTTCGTCAGGAGGTGCCAATTCTCATCGTCGATTGTGTAAAGCCGTTATTAGGACTCAAAATGACGAGAAAGGAGAAGGGGTCTGGGCCAGCCGAACCTGTTCAGTCTATCTGTTTCTGACCGCACTCGGGACAGTAGACCTGGCCTTGTTTTAGCTCGTGGCCACAGTTTGTGCACCTCAGCGCGACCGAGACCGGTTGTTTTGTTGTGGCTTCGGTTTCTGGAGCAGATTCACCAGGCTCCGTTGGGGTCTCAGGAACTTGAGTCACAGGCTCAGGAGGCGGAGGTGGAGGGGGCTTTATCGCAGATGGCCCGCCTCTCCTCCTCCGTAGCAACAAGCCAGCGACAACAGCGATCGCGGCAATGGCACCAATGATTATGTAGAGTTGGAAGTAGTCAGTAGTCCAGACGGCGGTCATCGTTTTCGGTCCATCCATCTTGACTGAGCCCTTCGGATCCGTACCGGAATAGTCGCCCTTCCACTCGACGAATACTTGCTGTATTCCTATGCCGACTGGCGAATCGACCGAGAATGTTGCGGTGTCTCCGGACTTGTAGTAGCCGCCGCCCTTGGGGTTCCCATAGTCCGATAGTATTGTGAGGAGGAACATTGTGTCATATTTCGCAACGACTTTGTGAGGCGCATCCATGACTACCACAAAACCATTGCCGGATCTTGGCGTACCATCGACGGTCCATGTAGCAAACACGTACTTTGTACCTTTGGCACCTTCAACTTCAGCAGGAACTGCGCTGACCGATGCGGAAGATCCTTTGGCGAACCAGCCGGAAGCCGTCACGTCTGTGACGCCTGTCGGATCAGTGCTGACATCCAAGTAGACTTGGGCCACATAGTTGAACACATTTGATCCAGCGTCGTTCGCAGTCCAGCTGTTCGACGCGCAGTAGTACCTGTAGCCGGTCGCGCCGTTCACATACTGATCAACCTGGAAAGTATGCGAACTACCAATTGGGTAGCTTAGGACGCGTACGTCTCCGCCTTTCATGTCAGCGGCCTTGTTCCCGTCAACAAGCAATGCGGTCACTGCATCCGTTGGCAGGCCCGACAGCGAGATGGTGATATCATAGGTGTCGGGGGTGATCGCGAATGTTGCGGTATCTTGAGCTGTCCCACAGTAGTAGGCCGTCAGCTGAGCTGTGTATGTTCCAAGGGGGTCGGCTGCTTTCTTTGTGAAGGTGGCGGGAAGGTAGCCACTTGCGCTCGCCCATTCGCCGCCGTCCGGTTTTCTGACCTTGAGGAAATACTCCGCCGGAAGATTGGAATCCATCTTGAGGGTAACCGTTTCACCTTTCATATACGAAGGCTTGCTCGCCTCGACATGGACCGACAGCACGTTCACTACAGGTAGCAGGTTGATTGTCAACGTCGGACCTGGGATCATACCCAGGACTGGGTCGCTCCCTTGGACTGTGAATTGGATATAGTAGGGACCCGGAGTGTTCTCACCGGGACAGACATCGCTCGGGCCAGGAAGCGGAATCGTCAGAGTAACGGATGTGCTGGTCAAAGGGGGCAGAGTCACTGTACCGGGCGAGAAAGACCCATACCACCAACTCCCACGCCACCCAGCCAGGGAGAGGGTCACCGTATGAGGTGACAATCCATCGTTGTTGGTGACTAATATGTGGTTGACTACGACAACACCCATGGGGGATGTGGTCGTAGTCCAGTCCACAGCGCTAATCGCAACTTGTGCATGAGCGGGTCTGACTAGGGGTGCCACGCTAACCAGTAGAAGAAGGAGGACCAAGAAACGAGACAACTGTCGCACATTAATCCCACCTTTCATTCGGCGAGTGTATCGTATATAAGGCTGCGAGAGATCCCTCACAACGTAATTTGTCCACGGTTCGGTCTTGAACACTCATGAGAATCCGCGTAAGACCGTATAAGCCTACATAGGCTTATTAAAGCTATTTCTCCCTCGCCCATGACTGGATCCGTGAAGTTCTCATTGTCTGGCGCTGAGTGGCGACTCAGAATAATGCCTTCACATCATAGGTGTCTTGCGTAACTCTGAATCCTCATTGTCGCCAACTTGATTTCAGGTCAAACCGAATAATAAGCCCTGCTTGGCTTTGCTCTTCTAGCCAATGCCTCAGTGAGGCGCAAGTCGCGTCAAACAAGTCAGAAGAAGATCAAGAACAACACAGCAAATGCGGCCCCGAAGATGGTCGCGATCAGATTGACCACGTTGTTGTCGATAACTGCGTGTCCCCTTAGCGGAATCGAAGGGGATCCACAATGCTTACGGTTCTCAGTGATCTTGTGGCACACGCTGCACTTGTAGATTCCTTGGACTGTGGCGCCGATGACGCTGTCGACTGAGCATCCGACGAGGCCCGCAATCATCGTGGTGCCTATTATGACGCTCAACGGCCAACCCGGGTTGCCTGTCAGCCCAAGAAGTACAGCAGCGATGCCGATGACCAACGCTCCGAACAATGTCGCAATTTCGCCCAGAATCGAGATACCTCCAGATGTCCCGGCGGGCACGACTTCGCTCAAGTCCGTGATCAATCGCGGATCGGTCGGATTAAGAAGCCCTATCTCAGTCGCCAATGTGTCTGCGTTCGCTGTGGCGATTGCACCCAAAAATGCGGCTAGTATGGGTTCTCGTGGAAAGAACGGCATCAACAAAACCAACAAGCCCGCCACCGCGCCGTTCGCGCTGACATTCGGCCAGCCGCGTGCGCCACCCTTTTCCTGTGCGAATCCTTTCTTCCGCTTGACTTGGTACTTGTAGTGTGTCATGTAGCTGGAAACCATGAGAAAGACCAAGAGGATGATGAACCATCTCCAACCGTCCGGGGGAAAGACAAACGTTACGAAACCTATCAGGAACGCTGTGATCGCGCCCCACTGATCAAGGATGTGCGCTTTCCATGCGCCCACAGCTAGCGCGGTGCACACCACGCCCGCGATAAGTGTGATCATTGGATCAGCCATCTCCGCCACCGCGTGCTTATCTCTTGGGCCGCCATCGCATGTTATTTATTCTGAGCAAGCCAACCATCGTATATATCACTTCAGAAACGTGCTGGGCCTTGCAAGTCTCTCTCTTTGATCTGGGTCTCGCCGTACTGGTATTTGTTTTTGTGATTCTTTTCATAGGAGCAGTCGAGCTTCTGAGGAGGAGACTGAACCTCGGCGCGTACACGACGCGTAGAGCGATTCACTTGTTTGCCGGAGTTTCGATCCTCTTCGTGCCCTTCTTCTCGAGCGTCATCTATCCCCTCCTGCTCCCGATCGGGATGGGTGTAATTACGGCTCTATCATTCGCCCTTCGCAAAGGGAGCTTTCTGACTCAGTCAATGATCGATGAGAAGCGATATTCACGATTGCACGCCTATGGTCCTGTTTTCTATATCATTTCAATAGGCGTCTTGCTCATCACTCTCTGGAGCCAAAGACCAATCATAATGGCGGCGACGATGGTGATGGCATGGGGCGACGGTGCCGCATCTGCCATCACACCTTCGCTTAAGAAGAGGCATCTCTACGCATTCTCGGACAAGTCGTACGAAGGTTCGACTATGATGTTCATCTTCGCTTTCCTAGGAGCGCTGGTCGCATATTCTCTCGCGTTATTCACGGGAATTATGTCCTCGAGTCTTGCCTCGATCTTGATGCTCTGTACACTAGGCGCCTCAATTGGCACTGTTGCCGAGGCATTGACGGTCGGTCCGATCAGGGCATTCGATAACTTCACAGTGCCGTTTGCTAGCGCGTTGGCTCTCTTTCTGGCGACACCGCTCATTGTCTAGCTACGAGCCGACAATTCTGTGTGCGAATGCAAGACATGCTTTCATATCAGAGTCCATCTAATCTCACATAGTGGAATCCTTGGGCACCGTCGGCATCCATTCTCGTGGCAACATTAGCCTCGAACAGATTATGGATGAAATGAGAAAACACCATGATTCTGCCAAAGCAGGCGCAATTGCCACATTCATCGGCATCGTGAGAGAAGATCCCGTTGAGTCTTCAGGAAGCAAAGTGCAGCGTCTTGAGTACGAAGCCTTCGAGGAGGTCGCAATTCAGAAGCTTCAGGAACTGCGAAACGACTTGGCGAACAGGGAGGGGATCGTAGATGTCTCAATCCATCATGTGGTCGATAGGCTCGGAGTTGGAGACGAAAGCTTGATCGTCGCAGTTCTCGGAACTCGCCGAAGGTTCGTGTTCCCAGTTCTGGAAGAGGCGGTGGAGCGGGTAAAGAAAGAGGTCCCGATATGGAAGAAGGAGTTCACATCAGACAATGCATACTGGGTTGAGAACATCGCGCCGTCGCGAGATTCGGAGGATCGTGAATAGCAGCTCGTATACACTTACTGGCCATCAGTCACCGAAACCTGGTCCTGACTGCGTTCAAAGTCGTATCCACTCGTTTCTTCCATTCGCTGAAACTAGATGGCGACTTTGGATATTCGCTGTAGAGATGATTCAGCGCGTTCATCTTAGAGACAGAAAACGCAAGGTTCCGGAAAGCGCTAAGCTTGCGCAAACCGCGGGCCACTTTCACGATCTTGTCGACGAAGCTCAGCTCGGGGACCTCGTCCTGAAGGAAAGCGACAGCCTCCTTGTTGGTCACGAAGTTACGCAGTCCGTAGTTGAGTTCGGAGTTGTCCAGGGTCTGCAGGTAGATTCTAAACGTCTCCAGCGCAGCAGTCTTATTGCCGTACCTCTCAACGTATCTTGTGTTGTACTCCCACAAGTTGACTTCACTGAAATCGCTACCTTGTAACGCCGCAGCTGCAACTTCGCCTGCAATGACTCCGCCTGTCATCGCCGGCCCTATTCCACCGGCACTTATTGGGTTCGGAAACCAACCCGCATCCCCCGCAAGCATGAATCCGTTTGCGACCAGGCAATCGTTCTGATGTCTGACGGACACTGGCCATGCCCCGGTTCCGTTGCCATCATCTGCGAGTGGTGTGAGGCCCTTGAAAACGGGCGTTTCAGCGATCCATTCCTTCAATAAGGTGTCGAGCGACTTGCCGGTGCGTCCCTGTTGGACGCCGAGGCCGAGGTTGACTTTGCTGCTTGATTTTGGAAACATCCATAGGTAGCCTCCGGGGGCTCTTTGCGAGTCAAGGTATATCTCGCACCGAGACGTCTCAACTCTTGAGCCATCTGCAAGTCGAGCGTTCATGCGAATCGTCGGCTCGACATCGTCCTTGTCGATCTCTTTCTCAATATGGTTCGGGGTCTTCAGGTTTCGTCTGAGTACTGTTGACATGCCCGATGCGTCTATCACAAGTTTCGAAGTAATCTTGCGTGATTGGGCTTGTCTATTACGTCGGTCTTGGCAAACGATCCCGGTTACGAAGTCGCCTTCGTTTACCAGATCTACAGCCTGAGTCAGGTCTCGATACTCGATGCCTGTCCTCAGAGCTTCAGTAAGCAATCGGCGTGCAAACTTCGGTCTATCCAGTAGGAATCCGGAACCTTCGACCGGATGGCTTATTCCTCTGTCAGGTGAGCAGACGAGGACTGCATCGACGCGATTCTCAATCTCAGGCGGGCCGAACGTGATCCCAAGCCGGTCATGAACAAACTTGGCGTGAACCTCATTTAGGGCATCACCGCATATCCAGCCAAGGGTCGTCTTCTTGCCCGGTTCCGTCCTCGGGTTTCGATCAACTAGGAGGATCTTCGATCCTTTCGCGCGCATCCCCAGTGCAGTCGCGGCCATGCATCCTGCAACCCCGGCCCCGACCACAATCGCATCATACTCAGGCTTCATGGAACACCATCGTTACACGTATCGAGCGATACTGAGAAGAACGTAGCTTTAGCTTTTCTCGATTGCTCTGCTCACGCAGCTGACCGCATCAGCATCGCCAGGTCAATTGCAGAGGATGAGATGGAGCGAGTGATCGGCGGTCTCGGCAGTCTCCAGCACCGTCGGAATGCTTCTCCGGACGCGGATAAGTATTGTATTCACTTTCCCTTCATCATAGATATCAGCAGTACGAAAGCAGTTCCTGCAGCTGCGAATGTACACGAAAGAGAGGAGGCAGATGAGGACCATCAGATTTGAGGACGTTGCTGAGCAAACGAAACGAATGTGCATGGAGGCAACCTACAACCTGAGCGATAACATGGTAAGGAAGTTCCAATCAGCCAAAGAGGTCGAAGTGTCACCGCTCGGCAAGGAAGTCCTCCAGCAACTGATTGATAATGCACGAATCGCGCGCGAAGAAGACTACCCCATTTGCCAAGACACCGGAGACGCCGTTTTCTTCATCGAACTTGGTCAGGATGTTCACATAGAAGGTGGAAGTCTCATAGACGCGATAAACAAGGGAGTAGCAGAAGGATACCGTGAAGGATACCTGCGCTTCTCAATGGTTGCAGATCCATTGAGACGGAAGAATACGGGTGACAACACCCCGGCGATGGTTACCTTGCAGCTCGTGCCGGGTGATAAGCTGAGACTCTCATTCTTGGCAAAAGGCGGAGGATGCGAGAACATGAGCGCCTTCAAGATGCTGACTCCCGCTGACGGAGCGAAAGGCATGAAAGACTTCGTCGTGAACACGATCAAGAACGCAGGGGGTAATCCTTGCCCACCAGTTGTCGTGGGAGTGGGTCTCGGAGGAACGTTCGACCAATGCTGTATGCTTGCGAAGAAAGCACTTCTCAGAGAAGCGGGCGAGAAGCATCCAGATCCCTTCTACGCACAACTCGAGGCGGAGCTGTTGGATGAGATCAACAAACTCGGAATCGGCCCCATGGGGTTGGGTGGAAGAACCACAGCCATCGCAGTTCACATCGAGACTTTGCCTTGCCACATAACTAGCTTGCCCGTTGCGGTCAACATGGACTGCCACGCCCATCGGCAAGAAACCGTGATCCTGTAAGGAGGAGATTGCGATGTCGGCTAGCGTTAGAACAGTGAAGTTGAAACCGCCTCTGACTGATTCAGACGTGTCAAGCCTACGGATCGGTGACAAAGTGCTCATCGAAGGCGTGATCTATACCGCTCGTGACGCGGCGCACAAGCGACTTTTCGAGCTCATTGATACGAAGAAAGACCTCCCGTTTCCGCTGGCAGGTCAGGTTATCTACTATGTTGGTCCGACGCCACCACGTCCAGGAAGGCCCATTGGAGCAGCCGGACCTACTACATCGTATCGAATGGACACGTACACTCCCAGACTCATCGAGCTTGGCATCAAGGCCACAATAGGCAAGGGTCCAAGGGCGCCTGAGGTGATCGAGGCGATGAAGAAGTTCAAGGCTATCTACTTGGTCGCAATCGGTGGGACCGGTGCATTGCTGGGCAAGCAGGTTATGAAGTCAGAGATGATAGCCTTCGAGGACCTCGGAACGGAAGCGGTCCGACGACTGACGGTACTCGACTTCCCAGCCATAGTGGCCAACGACGTGACAGGGAGAGACATCTTCACAGAGGCCGTGGCCGAGTACGCTGCAAAATAGGGCCAGCATACTACGAGACCGGCGCGTACACTAACCCAAGCGAGTCGGCGTATTCATACGCCGCTCTCATCTCCTCACCAGTCGGTCTTCTAGCAATGTCAGAGTACGTAGAGGGTTCCGCCTGGACTCTGTAGTCCGGATGATACTGTCCCATTATGTTAACAAGTGCTCGCGGACAATGCTCGGAGACCCAACGGAGAACGGGCTTCGTGCAGCATTCAATATGGTTCGGCATCACGAGGTGCCGTATGATCATGTCTCCATTTGACTGAGCAAGTTCGTGGTTTCGGGTCACCACTTCGAAGTAGCGCGGAATCTTCGAGAGTCTGATGGCGCAGCCATTGTTTCCGTACTTGAGATCTGGCAGCCAGATGTCAATGAGATCTGCAAGTATGTGCATCGTTTCCTCAGAGCAGTACATGTTGCTGTTCCATAGCATCGGCACATTCAAGTCGAGCTGGTTCATTGCCTCGATTATCGTGTGGAGGTTGGGCGTGGGTTCGCCTCCGACGAAGTTGATGTTTAGCACTCCGTCTTTTCTGAGGCTTTTCATGATGAGCGCCAGCTGTCTCGAATTGACAGGTGTTCCGCTCAATGGGTCTTGCGATATGTCCCAATTCTGGCAGAATACGCATCTGAAAGTGCAGGAGCTAAAGAATATCGTTCCTGACCCGCCTTGTCCTACTAGTGGTGGCTCTTCCCCGAAGTGAGGAAACCAAGTGTTCACTCGACTTACGCTATCGAGTCTACAAGCACCTTTCTTGATGGCTGAGACACGGTCGACTTTACACTTCCACTCGCAGAATGTGCATCGACGTAGTATTCGTCCGAGAAGCTCCGCCTTCAGATCTAAGAGACTGACCTCAGCTATCGGCAGATCTGCGAGAGTTCGCTTTTCAGCATCTACCTCGCCTAATAGCTCACGAGCTGCTTGACTGAGGCGTTTGTGTTCTCGCCAGAGCAGTTCATCAGTGGTCTCTTCTAAGTCAATGCGACAGGCTGTACGCCTGGCTATTCGGTATTTTGCCGGCTGCAGGTTTCTGGAGACTCGGTCGTACCATGATAATCTTCTACGCGTTTCCTCATCGTCATGCGCATTCAGACGGGTAAGCCGGAACATCTTACACTGCACCGCATTGGCTCGCTTGTTATCGTGGTTCCCCACTATCCCTAGTGCTTTAATGATCGATGGCCTCAACCCAAATATATACGCAAATGACTTACGGTGAGCGATCGATTGCACACGCACCTGACCTGACCCGATTCGGGGTTACTCGATATGCCTAGGGATTTCGACAAAGCTTGGAGGGAACGACTGGTCAAGGCAAACCTAGACCTGATCATACTGCGCCTTCTGAAGTCAAAACCTCGCTGGGGATACGAAATCAACATGGCAATTCGGGATAGGTTCAAGGTGTATCTCAGCGCTGGAACATTGTACCCGCTGCTCCACTCGCTCGAGGACAGCGGCAGAATTGAGGGCGTCTGGGAATCAGAAAAAGGACGAGGTAGAAGAATCTACCGAATCACACAGAACGGTGTTGAGTTCCTGTCAGCTGGCGAAAGGATGACCTCAGAACTTGTGAAGCTCATACAGACTATGGAAGACGACGTGCATCCATAGTGGAAATGCTCCGTGACCTGGCTTTCTCAGGGCGAAACTGATATCTACGAGACGCTTTGACAGGGCAGCGAAACACTGCGGGGTTTGGAATACTGAGTCGCGCTCTCACCACGATAAGGAAGAATCCGATCGCTCGCGTTGTGATCCTCATCGGACTTGTGTTCTTGGTCACATACGGTGGCATGGCGGTCGCTAGGATTGTCATGAACACAGAGTCACCGATAATGGTGGTTCCAAGCACCAGCATGGTTCCTACACTGAACGTGGGAGATATCGTGATCGTCAAGGGCGTAGATCCGAGCACGATAACGGTTGGTACAATCATCATCTTCCGAAGCCCGCAAGGCTCGATCGACATCATACATCGCGTGATTGGAATAGTGAAAGATGGAAACACGCTTTACTTCCAAACCAAGGGAGACCACAATCCGGGGCCTGATCCATGGTCACCAGGTGTCCCTGAGTACGATGTGAAGGGTGTGCTGGTCGCCAAGATCCCTTACATCGGGTATGTCACGTTGACGCTTCAAGGTCCGCTCGGAGTCATACTGATTGCGTTCCTGATCTTTCTCATGATCATCTTCGAATACTACGACTCAAAGAAGAGGTCAAGTCGCGGAGCCAACTAGCGACTATTGGTTCACCCATTGGGTCGCATTGCCATTGGCTGTGGTTGAGGAAGCTCAAGCCGTTCTCGGAAGTCGAGTTTATATAGGCTGCCTTTATAAGCGGCCTTAAATCTGGCGGGAGTGGTCATCCTCTGGCCAAGCACAAAGGCTTCATCAATATAGAGAACGTCGTCGCATCGGCAACGCTGAAACAGAACATAGATCTGAACTCAATTGTACGCGTGTTTCCAGGGGTCGAGTACAGGCCTGAACAGTTCCCCGGGCTTGTGTACCGTCTCAAGAAGCCGAAAACTGCGACACTAATCTTCAGTTCTGGGAAGATGGTTTGCACGGGGGCAAAGTCGGAGAGGCAATCAAGGAAAGCAGTCATCAAAGTCGTCGATGAGCTCAAGAGAAATGGGATAGTCATCCTGGGAAAGCCGGAGATCCAAATCCAAAACATAGTCGCCTCCGCCGGGCTTGGCGGCAACATCGACCTCGAAAAATCAACATACTCTCTACAGAGAACCATGTACGAGCCCGAACAGTTCCCAGGCCTGATCTACAGAATGGACGATCCAAAGGTAGTCATACTTCTCTTCGCAAGCGGAAAGCTAGTGTGCACAGGCGCCAAGAAGGAGGGGGAAGTACACAGGGCCGTTGCGAAACTCCAAGAGACGCTTGAAGAGAAAACGCTCATCACCTATGGCCCATAGTCACGACCGTATTCCCTGTTCTCATCCGACGGGGATCTTACTATCTGTGCTCGCTTTGAACACAAATTTCATCGGCGAGAAATCGTGAACGAGTCATCTGCCGCAGACAAGCTAATTGTCAGCTTGATAGTCGCAGTGTTCTGCATCAGTCTACTGCAGAAGTTTCCAGATGTTGTTGGATTAGCTTTCTACTCTGACCTAGTCAATTGGTACTATTCGCCGCTTGTGATTTCAATGAATGCAGTCATGGCCCGTTTCGTTACCTATCCTGCTCTCATGGTTGCTCACAATCCTCAAACGTACGTCATCGTGACGGGGTTAATCCTTCTCGTCGCCCTGGTACTGAGCGTTCACATGCTACTGAAGTTGCTTAGAGTCTTCGGACTGCAACGCTGGCGTGCTCTCATATTCGCTCTATCTCCGAGTTTCATCTTCTTTGCGTACTACAACATAGACGTTGTCGGGATTCTTTTCATTCTCAGCGCTCTATACTTTGCTCTTAGAGAGAGATGGACAGTTTCCGCGGTATCACTAGGACTAGCAGTTGCGACGAAGGTGTTTCCATTCATCTACATTCCATTCGTATGGTTAGTGCAGCGGGATTGGAAGCAAAGAATCAGGTACGCGTCAGTCGCATTTCTGATTTGGCTGGTTGTCAATTTGCCTTTCGTAATCACAAACTTCTCAGACTGGTATCTCTTTGTGACGGTTCAGGGACAATGGGGCATAGAAGATTCATGGATGATCTTTGTGCTTCCGCAGATGTCAGAAATATCACATTATCTCTCCTACTTGCTACTTGCCTTGGGCGTGATTGATATTCTCAGACGCAGGATGCCTCTTGAACGTGCGTGGTTCGCTGCCACTTTAGTTTTCGTGCTCACTAGTTTCAAGTTCCCTCCCCAGTATTTCTTGTACCTGTTGCCATACGTCGTGATACTTGGTTTTGATCGACTCGAGCCGTTTCTCTTGGCTGACATGCTCAATGCTCTCATCATTGTGACGTGGTTTACGCCATGGCTCAATGCAGGGAATCCATTGGCCGCCTCGAGCCCAACCCAATGGATAGGCCTCGCACGGGAGTTGCTCCTGCTCGGGGTTCTGGTATACGTTCTACGGCCCGGCATTCTGAAGTGGTCACTGCAGCCCGTATCCTTCGAGAGTGCAGGGCAGCAGCTGCCAGGGTCCACCGAGACAAAGTAGGGCGTTCGGGCAAGGATTGTGCGTGATGAAGAAAACGGAAGGGTCTCGTTGCCTTTCTGATCACAAAATCAGAAGTGCTTTCGATCCTTTCGTTCACGATCAAACTAATATGACACATATGATGTGTGTCGCAACAACGTGTAACACGATGGATGAATTGGAGCGAATCAAGGCAACTAAGATGCAGGAAATGATGAAGCGGGCTTCAAGGTCGCAGGACTCATCTCACGAACGAGCTCCGGCCGAGCTGAGTGACACTGACTTCGACCAGACAATCCGATCCAAACCCCTTGTCGTGGTTGACTGCTGGGCGGCTTGGTGCTACCCGTGCCGCATGATAGCTCCCATCTTGGAGGAAATGGCCGTTGAATACGGCTCGGTTGCCATGTTTGCGAAACTGAATGTGGATGAGACCCCATCGACTGCAATGAGATATGGTATTCAGAGCATACCCACGATCCTGATCATCAAGAACGGAGTGGAAGTCGAACGAATCGTTGGCGCCGTTCCAAAGGCGCAGATTGAAGCTGCCTTGAAGAAGCATCTATGAGACAAGACACTGCATCGTCGACCCAAAGCGGGCCGCTGTCTTGTCCCACAGGCGGCAAATATGCCACCTATATGCCGAGGTCGATTCTCACCTGTGTTGCGCGCATGAGGTCGCCGTTAGTGACTATTCCTACCAGTTGACCTGTTGTGTCCGTAACCAGAAGCCGGCCCAATCGCTGACGTGCCATCTTCGCCATGGCATCGGCTGCTGCAACTTCGGGCTGGATGGTCACCGCAGGTTCGCATGAGACCATTACGTCACTTACGGTGGTGCTATTCCATCGATCTCTAGCTAGCGCGCGGACGCATTGTAGAGTGACTATGCCGAGGAGGGTTCCATTTCTCACAACAGGATACCCGCCGTGCGCATGAACGAGAAAATACTCTGACACCAACTGCTGCACCGTCAGGTCGGGTGTGACTGTTAGAAGTTCACGTGTCATGATATCACCAACCCGTAGCCTAGCCAAGGCTTCCGATATGACTGTCTGATTCTTGCTTGCTTCCGATCCGGATCTTAGGAACCACCCCAGAAACAGAAACCAAATTCCATTAATGAGATCCCCCAGGAAGATCGCCAGTAAGCCGCCCACCATCATGGCGTAGGCGAATGCTTCTCCAATTCGAGAAGCCAGAGTCGTCGCTCTGAGAAGGTTCCCAGACTTGCTCCATATTGCCCCGCGAAGAACTCGGCCGCCATCGAGCGGAAATGCCGGGACAAGATTGAAACCTCCCAGCAGGGCGTTTATCATCGCAGCATATTGTAAAGTGGCAGTCAGGCCAACCCAGCCCCTGACCATCAGATTAAGGTACCATAGAACGGCGAATATCGCGGCAATCACGAAACTCGTCATCGGTCCAGCGGCGGCCATCTCAACTTCAAGTCGAGGGTTCTTTGGCTCCTCCCGAATCTCAGAGACGCCTCCAAAGAAGAAGAGTGTGATACGGGCGATGGGGAGTCCGTTTTTCCTCGCGATGTATGAATGAGCAAGTTCATGAATCAACACAGACATGAACAGCAGCATAGCAGAGGCAACGCCAATCGCCCAATAGGTGGCAATGTCGAGTCCCGGGTATTGTTGGGGCATGTAGCCGGACGCGAGCGACCACGTAATCAAGAGAAAGACAAGCCATAGTGTGTAGTGGATTCTCACAGGTATGCCTAGGATTCGGCCGAGTTTCAGAGACACGACGAATCGTCCTCAGATCTTAGTCGGGCGTTCTGACTGATAACGGTGATTGCGGGCATCCTGCAATAGCAACATCGACGAACCTTCTTCTGGGGCAACTTGAGACAGGCTCGAGCGTCCATATTGGAAGATACGGAGTCAAAGACGAGTAGAGCCCGACTTGGGAATGGTAACGGGTTTGCTAGCTCTGGATCCCCGAAGAGATCAGGGTCGAAGTTCTTGTGACGCCAGGCAACTTCCGAGCC
>Ga0315296_10003208_pt1 | contig 13741 bp, 8 predicted proteins | sample YL17G14_18_MG_FD_203921 | JGI IMG/M metagenome (GOLD analysis project Ga0315296, IMG submission 203921) | Sediment microbial communities from Yellowstone Lake, YNP, Wyoming, USA - YL17G14_18 | ecosystem: Environmental > Aquatic > Freshwater > Lake > Sediment | place: USA: Wyoming | collected... | reverse complement strand
CGGTAGAGCAGGATGCAATCCTTGTAGCTCTCTTTGATCCGGAAGTACTGTTCCATCATCGGCGTGGCCGCTCTTCCCACTACCTTGCTCCCCCGACGGAAAAAGACGAGCCGTGATATTTCTAATTTGGGGCCCGAAATCCGTGTGATAAACCGACATCAAGCCTAGACCATGACAGCAACCGATGTCTGTTGGGCCGAGCGTTGCTGCCTCATCTCCTCCATCTGCGTCGCAAACTGCATCGTGCCTAGCTGCCCTGCTAGGTAGGCGCTCACGAGGCCCACCACCTCTTTGGACAGGCCTCCCTCAATCTCCACAGTCAGCGGTTCGAGAAGGCCTAGCGGTCCGTAGGGTAGTCGGGCAGCCTGCTCGTCGAATATGTCTTGGAGCTGAGGACTATCGTACCAGTCCCTCATAGCTCCGCCCTGCGTGGGGTCGTGGCCCATCAAATACGCCGTTGCCTGCTTGCTGAGTCCGGCCCGTCTCGAAGTCGTGGCTACCCAGTGGCGCAGATGATTCGGGCAGAGATGTGGCAGTTGCCACTTTCTCTCCAGTCGCTGCCAATGCTCAGTGAACGCCGGACGCGTCTGGTCTCTCGAACACATCAACCGGCCTTTGACGCTCCTCCAAGGCAGGATCGGCCCGTCGGGAGAGACCATCTCGGCCTTCTCCTTCCACCGCTGCAGGGCCTCCACGACATCGGGGGCCAATCGCGCAGCCACAGGCGAACAGGTCTTGAACGACTCTCGCATTCCGTCGGCTACTATCGCCACGGGCTTCCCCTGGTCGTCGTACTGGACATTCCTCCACTTCAGGTGACAGACATGGCTAGGTCTCCAGCCGTGTTGCGCTAGCAGTAGCCATAGAAGGCGGAGGTACGGATCTTTCTCGTTTGCCAAGGCCTTGGCCCATGTCTTGACCTGGGCGTCGGGCGGGCTCTGTCTGCGCCTCACTCTCGAAAGCTTCGGCAGATCCCGCTTGCTGTCGACCGGCCACGGAAGATTCAGGCCGTAGGTCCAGACAGGCTTGATTGCGATAACTACCCAACGCCACGAAGGCTTTGGGATCTCGTCCAGATGGGCCAATATCAGCATGCGGCCCTTGGGACCGCTCAGTTGCCTGCGCGTGTAGGATTCGAGGTCCGCGCTCTTGACAAACCGCCTGAAGGCCCGCAGGTACTGCTCGGCCGAGGCGTCTCTCAGCCTGGTTCTTGTCTGCTGTCGGAAGCGATCCACAACCTTCGAGACCTCTACCGGGGAATCATCTCCGATGTCAGTCTCGAAGGTCTTGCCGTCCATCCCCGAACTGGGGTTTTGTTCGGGTTCGTTGTGCTCAACTCCTGATCCGAAGTTGTCCCCAACCTTCGGACTAGGCTCGTGAGACGGGAGCGAGGTTATCAAATTAACGGGCATTTCTCAGGCTAGGCGAAACCAGGGAGGTTTCCTTCGACCCCTTCACCTCCCTTTTTCGAAACCATAAGGAGCGCATTGGGATAGGTCGAGCCTCCTCGGTGTTCTGCGACAATTCGCGAGAGGTAACCGTCGCTATCTCTTGGTCTCATGGAGCCTCCGGCGGATCGTGCAGGCAGATACCCTGAAGTGTTTCGCAATCTGCGCGTAGCTCCAACCCGCCCTTTGCATCTTCTCTGCTAGGGCGATATTGATCTTCTTCCTCCTCCTCGCAGGCTGACCGATTTCCTTGACAAGGTCATTATAGATGTTTGCGTCGATCCCGTCGATAAGTGCTCCTTCGTGAGGCTTTGCGTGCCTGAGTTCAGCAGAGGATGCGCGCGTCGTGGTCGGGAGAGGTCGCTGCTGCTCACCGCCCACACTTTTCGATATCATTGGCTTGCCATCGCTCGTTCGGCTCGATGGGACTCCCTGGTCAGTCCCGGATGGTGGCACGCTTGTTGCAGTTCTAGGGGCGCTCGTTTGATTGGCAATGCCGGTCGGCTGAGTGGCCTGCGGCGCAGGTTTTGTTTCCAGTGGCTTTCTCTTGAACAGTTCCATCGAATCCCACCTAGGTCAAGGGTCAATGCCCGGCACTAGAAAGATTGAACCGTCGGCCCCGGCGACATAGGGCCGAACGGTTGTTGTCGCGTTCCTGTGGCAGCCCCAGGGCTGAGCTCTCCCTGAATCTCTGCTCCGTCGCCCTGCCACATGCACGCCCTCGGGCCAGTCAGATCAGTCTTCCTCCTCCGCGGATGGTTGTCCATCCTCATCGTCCAGCCCTTCGCCCGACTCTTCTTCCCAGTCGACGCTTGCCTCCAGATAGGTCAGCAAGACGTGGATCACGAGCTCCTTGACCGTGACCCCGCGTTCCTTGGCTGCTTCGTTCAGCTCCTTTTCCAGCTCCTCGCTTATCTCTATCTTTCCCATCCTCTCACTTCTCGTTGGGCATTGATTTGCCCTGGTTCAACCCAAGTTCATGGGGGTTATATGTGGCGAGATGTCGCGAAGATTTCCGCCCAGCTGCAAAAGTCTCAATCATGTCAAAGCGCCGAGATGCTGACTAGGCTGGACGCATCGAGTCAATCCAAGATCGAGAGAGATCAATCGGATTAACTTGCGTAATATTGATGCTCGTATCATGCCGTCTATGAAAAAAACGGCAATCCGCATCCGCTTTCACCCCTCGGTGTATCCTTAGGACGATTGAGATGCACTTTCTCTAAGCCTGGCCATCGCCCTGTATTGCCTCATGTAGCAGTTCCAGCACAATCCCCTTGCCATTATCTCTGCCTTGCCACACTTACGGCATAGATGACCGGGACAATACTTCCTAGGATGCTGCAATGGAACTTTGCATATCCTGCATCTATTCCTGTTCCTTATCCACGCATCATGCCTTCTCTTCAGGTTTGTGGATCGCCTTCGCTTCTGATCCTGGGATATCCGGAGGCATTTGCGCGAACAATAGGGCGAATCGGCTTGCTCCGGAGGTATCTGCCTCCCGCAGGTCAGACAGAATCGTACATATGACTTCTTCGCGCTTTTGCGGGTTGACATGCCGATGCACCTTCAATCTCTAACGTGGAGAGGGAAAAGGAGCTCTCCACGCGCCACAGTTGCCAAGCCAACCAAAGGCGCCCAAGATGTTCGAATCGAACCTTCAAATGCCGAGAGTTTGTTGCAGAAATCTCATAGCCTGTAGATTAATCCTCCGGGAAGTGACGACATATGTCAGGACGACTTGAGACTACCATGTGAGTGTCGTCGACCTGGCTCAGCGATTCCTAGGAGGCCATCTACTCTGAAAACCCGTGTCTGTGCCTGGCCGCATCATAGGGAGGCAGGAGCTCGGAATCCGATTGGCGGGCGTGAACTTGTGAGTGCTTGCGATGAGTACCCAAATCTTCATTGACTGTTCACACCATCCCCAAGGGTCAACGGGGGTGTGGAAGTGGTGGAGAAGAAGACACGCGAGAGGAACGGTGCCAACCTCGGGTTCGAGGCGCCACTATGGGCCGCGGCTGACAAGTTGCGCAGCAACATGGACGCCGCGGAGTACAAGCATGTCGTTCTGGGCCTGATCTTCCTCAAGTATGTCTCGGACGCGTTCGAGGAGAAGCACGCCAAGCTCTTGCTGGAGCCCAAGCAGTACACAGACCCTGAGGAAAAGGACGAATACCTGCAAGATAACATCTTCTGGGTACCCAAGGAAGCTCGATGGACCGGCCTGCAGGCAAACGCCAAGCAGCCCGGCATCGGCAAGCTCGTTGACGACGCAATGGATGCGATTGAGAGGGAGAACCCGTCGCTTAAGAGTGTTCTCCCCAAGCAGTATGCTCGTCCCGCCCTCTTCCTCGCCTTCAGCCTGTAGCTCTCTCCCTTGACATTCACGGTGATGCTGTGGTGGAGGACCCGGTCGAGGACGGCCGACGCGATGACATTGTCTCCCAGCACCTCTCCCCACTCGCCGTAGCTCTTGTTCGAGGTGAAGATCGTGGAACCTTTCTCATACCTCCTCGACACGAGCTGGAAGAAGAGATGGGAACCTTCCCGGTCCATCGGGAGATAGCCGATCTCGTCCACTATCAGGACCCTGTAGCTCGAGAGCTTCCTCAGGGTCCTGTCGAGGGTGCCCCTCATGCCCGATCTCTTGAGCTTCTCGATCATCGTGGCGGAGTTGGCGTAGTACGCGGAATAGCCCGCCCTGATCGCCTCCATGCCCAGTCCGATCGCGATATGGGTCTTGCCGACACCAGGAGGACCGAGGACGATGACGTTCTCGTGATTCGCGACGAACCTCAGGGTCCTGAGGTCTGCGAACAGCCTTTTGTCGATCGACGGTTGGAACGAGAGATCGAACTCATCCAGGGTCTTCCTCGTGGGGAACCCGGCGAGCCTCGTCCTCGTCTCGATCGTGGAGGCTCTTCTGGACCTCACCTCCTCCCCGAGGAGGTGGTCGAGCACCTCGACGACTGACATGTCCTTGGACACCGCCTGTTCGAGCACGGAGTCGACGATACCCTCTGCGGTGAACATCTTCCGCTGGAGGAGGTTCTCGCGGAGGCGTTCCATGGATATGTCGTCTGCCATCAGGGACCGCCTCCGCCAGAGAATCGCTCGTAGAACCCAAGGTCCCGCCGCTCCACGTCGATGTCAGGGTTCTGGTGGTTCACCAGAGAGACTTGTGTGTTCCTCTCGAGCCTGTCCAGGTGCCTCTCCCTGTTCTCGACGAGGACTGCCTTGTACAGCCCCTCGAAGTGTTCCTTGAGCTTGATGCATCTGTGAGCTCCTGGGACGATCTCGTGTGTCGCGACGACCTCGTCGTCGACTACGACATCGATCCTGCCGTTCCTGATCATGAGCCTGCAGTCCCTGCCAGCATATCGCCATGGCACCGAGTACTTGTTCGACTGGTGTGAGACGAAGCAGTCGCGCGAGATCTTTCTGAACTCCGTCTGGACGATCTGGTACGGGGTGACGGAGTTCAGCGGCCTGAGGTTCTCCGGCTTGAGCCTGTCAATCGGGACCTCGTACGTGGTCCCGTGGACCTTCGCGTTGACATCGTCGCACCAGGTCAGCGCGAGGGAGTTCAGGGTGGGGATGGAGTCGAACTCGAGCCCGAGGAAGAAGTCGTTCCTGACATGCTGGACTACCCGCTCGACCTTGCCCTTGGTCTTCGCGCCTTCCAGCCCTGGCTTGCACAGCCTGGGCTTGAAGTCGTAGTGCGTGAAGAAGTCCTGGAACTGGGGGTTCCACTGGGAGTCGGAGGATCTGAGAGCCCTCTTCAGCACCACGTTCTTCGTGTTGTCGTAGAGGATCGACTTGGTGTACCCTCCGAAGTAGTCGAAGGCGTCCATGTGGCACGAGATGAATGTGGGTGTCTTGGCATCCGTCGTGAACCTGACGAAGCGCATCCTGGAATAGCCCAGCACCATCGCGAACGCCCAGAGGCGCTGCCTGATGTACGGCTTGAAAGGCTCGAGCTTGCTCTCGCAGGTTCTGGACCTCACATATGCAGGAGGGACGTCGGTTTGGACGTACTTCCTGACCGTGTTTCTGGACAGTCCTTCTTCTTTGGCGATCTGGCTTATCGACACGCCCTGCCTGTATCGTTCTCTCATCTCTGACCACTCCGCTTCCGTCCTCATGTCCAGCCCCCAGTCGATTGGGGACCTGATGGGGCTGGTCAACATTAGACCGCCGGAAGTGGTCAGTCTTCAACCGCCATTGACACTCGGGGGCTTCTTATGACCAATACCGACCTTAAGAGTAAGATGGAGAGGTACTTCCAAAGAATGGGGAAGTCTCCTTCACATAGGTGACAGCTGGGCGAAAGCGGTCAAATGAGAAACGAATGCCATGACGGAAGCACCGAGATGCAGCTACCGAGTGTCGAAGAAAGGGAATTGAAACGGAGACATACACATCGAGCTTGGAAACATCAACGGCTATGATACCTGATATGGACTCCGGACGTTGAGAATCATGTGTCACGGCACATCGTGCGTGAAGAAGTATGCGAGGCAACAGCCTGTGTTGACAGCTTGAATGCCATCGGTACCGAAGGACTCAGCGCCCGGATAGGCCCAGATGTAGCCGTCCATAGGCATCACCACCGTTTCGATAACGTCGCCGTACAGGTCGTAGATCTCGGCGAGCACCTCTCCCCGTCTTATCAGTTCTCCCGGCTTCTTGAGGAGGCGGATGATGCCACCTCGGTTGGCGTAGATGATGCCATGGGACTTGTAGATTCCGGGCACAATAGGGAAACCTTGCTGGGGCTCTGGCTCGCCATCTATCATGTTGAAGGTCTTCATAATATTGAGAATGCCCCTGACGCCAGCGCTCGTGGAGGGCTCCGATATCCATCGACCATCTATCAGCTCCGCGAAAAGGACTGGGATCGCCTTCTTCGCGGCCAAGTTGCTGAGGGTCGGAGGCGCTTCCTCTCCAAGCGGCTCATCGGTAACAATGGTGGTTACCCCGAAGGCGCGAGCCATCCTCTCCAGCCGCTCCCTGGGCTCCGGGTTGCCCACATTGATCCACTGGTAGATCAGGGAGTCAGGTCTCGTGTTGCAGTGGATGTCGACGACCATATCCGCCTTGCTCCAGGCCTCCGTCCACAGAGCGTGCGCCAGCCTCTCAGTCGTGTTTCCCCCTGGTTTGTCCGCCCTCACTTCCCCCACGTCCAAGTTGTCAATCCATGAGCGATATAGGTGGTGCATGAAAGCAAGCGGGTTCCCCACCGGGATACCGATAACGGCGCCCCTGAGGTTCCCCGGGTCGAGTTCCTCCCTCATGACCCTACGGATTACCTCGATGCCTTGAATCTCGACTCCGTGCTCGGTCGATATGAGGAGGAGAGTCGGTCCCTCCTCGGCGCCGTTCATCACTAGGACGGGTATGTCTACAGCTACTGTGTTGACGAGCTCGACGCCTTTGATGACTCCCTTCCTTAGCTCTCCTCTCTCTGCGACAGCATCTCCCACTTTGAGTTTCTCAGGCATCATATCAACCCCCATTCAAGATACGTTGTTGTAACTGTCACCGCCGGCTGTAAGATGACAAACCCTATTTAGCCTTGCCTGCCTCCTTTGCATGACTGTCAACTTGGTGGACTGAATGATGCAGAGCCACAGCTGACGTCTTGAGGGACCAATCCCATCTGGGATGTTGGAACCCACCTTTGACAGTTCGTCGAGCCAGATAATCCGTCGACAGGTTCAAAACGTCCTGATTCGATGCATTCTCGGGATGCACTTTGAGAACCTCTCCTAGGAACAAGGATTCTGGAGAGGGGGGAGTCGCGGGCGAAACCGCTCGAGGACATAAAGGAGGTCGAAACCCATGACAAGGTATTCCAAGAGGTCCTGGAGTGCGAGAAGGACCTGTCTCTACGTGTCGTCCTGTTCTGGCACAAGAGGCTCTTCATTGGGATGAAACCCGACATAGCCAGGAAGATCAGAACGCATCAGGTCGCCATCTCGGGGAGTCGATTCATGCCTCTCAGCCCCGTCGAGGTTCAGCCGTTGTTGAGGGAGTTCTTCAGATGGTACGACCGGAACAAGTCCTCGCTCCATCCAGTCGAGCTCGCCGCAGCCGGCCCTGGCCGGTTTCGGAGTGTCTGCAACAGTGCTGGTCCTGGGTCATTCACAGGCATCTAGTTTCGAACGAGGCATCGCCCGATTGGAGGAGGTGCTAAGTTGACAGTCGCCAAATCTGGACAGCGCGATTCATATAGTGTCAAGGCGTTTTCCCCCCAGCGCTATCCGCGACTTCAAGTGGGAGCCTGGAGAAATGGAACAACGACAGGGGGGACGGAGCTTGTCAACATCAAGAATAGTGCGAGTGCTAGCTGTGCTCATGGTCGTGGCCCTATGTATCTCCGCTGTGCCTGCGATCGTCGGCATGGCCCTATCAGGGAACGCCGCGGCGCAGACGAAGTACGTGAGGGTCGGCATGATGGAGGATATCATCAACTGGAACCCGCTGACCATCGATAGGACAAAGGATTATATGGCGTGCTATTTGATTCACAGCGTGTTGCTCCAGTACGACCAAGACCGGGAGTCCGTGATGAACGACCTCGCGACTGGGTATTACCAGATTGTGCACCCTGCGGGGAACATGAGCACGATCATCAACATAACCTCCAACGCGTACTTCAGGAACAAGATGAACCCGACGGACACATCACACCCGCTAACCGCGGTGGATGTCAAGTACACGTTCGACCTGATCAAGTCCAATCCGGGCGGTTCGTGGGACTACTTCCTGGACAACTTCACAGGCGTGTATGTCACCGGGACTTACCAGATCAAGATTGACACGGACTTCCCGAAGGCCTCGCTGATCGACGATCTTGTCTGGATCCCGATCCTTCCCAAGTACCTCTGGGAAACCGTGAACCCGCCCCTGGTGCTGAAGGGCAAGGACCCGGCCTGGCTCGTCGGCAGCGGGCCATTCTACTACGACGACTCGGCCCAGGGCTCGTGGTACAAGTTCACGAAGGCGCCGAACTACCACGCCTCGGTTGACTTCCCGCTGGACCACCCGGAGGGAGACAGGGTGATCGACATCGATGGCCTGCTGTACACGGTCTACACTGAGCCCGTGGCCCTCACGATGGCCATGAACGACGGGGTCGAGGACTGCATCGAGCTCCGGGGCGAGCCCAACCTGTTCCTCAACACGCTTGGCGTCGATCCCGCGGTGAACATCATCAAGCAGGTGATCACGGAGAAAGCGATCACCGACATCGCCATCAACGCCATCCCGATGGAGTTCAGGAAGCCCAACTATGCCACGGGCAACCCGCTCCTACTCGACCCGATCGTCCGGAAGGCGATTGGCATGACGCTGAACAAAGACTACATCGTGAACACGATCTTGTTCGGGCAGCCGAGAAGGGCGGACTCGGTGCTCGACCCGAGCTTCTGGCACAAGGACATCCAGAATGAGCTTCCATACAACCCGGCCTGGGCCAGGGAGAACCTGACCGCGAACGGGTACGCCGACCTCGACAGCGACGGATATCTTGAGGCGACCGCAGCCGCGTACCCTGTTCAGATGGGCTGGGCCGACTCCGGTGCGAAGCTGTCGTTCAGGCTCGAGGCGCCCGACATCGACCCGAGCTACGAGGCCATCGGGCTCGCCTGGGTAAGCTGGGCACGAGACGCGGGCATCAAGTTCAACTACGCCACCAAGTCGGAGACCGTCATGATCAATAGCGCCTGGTACAAGGCCGACTACGACCTCTGGGTGTGGTATTGGGAATGGTGGGGCCCTGAGCCGCTGAAGAACCTCTCCCCATGGCTCACCGCGCAGATCCACCAAGGCGGCTGGAACTGCCAGATGCCGATGGGGCCGTGGTGGATCTGGGACCCGGTGAGTAAGACCGGGTACTCCGCCTACGACGAGAACTTCACGGTGGCCATGAAGACCCTCGACAGGGACGAGAGGAAGGTCATCGTCGACAAGCTGCAGCAGTGGATCTACGATTCATGGTCCGAGTTCCCGCCGGTATACCCGGCGGGCCTGTACGCTTACACGGATGAGCGGTTCGTCGGCTGGGGCGACTGGACACAGCACATCGGAAGAGCGTTCACATCCAACCTGCTGTGGACCTGGTTCGACCTCGTTCCCGCCGGCGGGAACCAGATGCCGGAGTTCCAGACGCCCCTCCAGGACACATACCAAGTGATCATCAACGAGGAGGCGACCTTCGTCGTCGAGGTCTGGGACCCCGAGGCCGACCCGCTGACGGTCACCTGGACTTTCGGGGACAGCGGCACTGCCCAGAACACGAGTTCTGGCTCGGCTTCCGCCGTGAGGTTCGTGCAGAAGCACACCTACACCGCGTTAGCGCCTGCAGGGATCGAGATGCGCGTGACGGCCTGGGACGGCACGTCCGGCAATACGGCCACGAGCCGAGCGACGGTCTATGTCGTCCCTTACCCTGACACCGTCCCGAGCCTGGTGACGGCGATCAGCCACGACCCGCCGTTCGAGGCGTATGTGGACGAAGTCGTCACCTGGAGCGTAGGGGCGATGGACAGCGAGTCCGGAGGCCCGACGGGCTTCGGCCTGCAGTTCACATGGGTCTGGGACGACGGAACGACGACGGTCTCTAGACATCAGCCGATCACGAACGACACCATGGTGACGGACACGCAGACGCACAGCTGGTTCATCGCGGGCTACTACTATGTGGAGCTGTTCGTCTGGGACGGCTCCTCAGAGCCGGACCACAACGTCTCGATGGGCGTGGTGGAGTACTTCGTGAAGGAGAACCAGCCGCCCGAGGAGCCCGTGATCTCGTCGATCACGACGAACGAGGATGTATGGACCGGGTGCGTCGCGAGCAGCAGCGACCTCGACGGGGACACGCTGAGGTTCACGTGGGGCTGGGGCGACGGCACGTTCAATGTGACGAACGAAGCGTCGCCTACCCCTGGCGTGACGGTCGAGTCGAGGCCGATGCACCAGTGGGCCGCGGCGGGAGACTACACCGTGACGGTCTGGGTGGATGACCTTACGGGAGAGCCGGGGCACAACGTGAGCGCGTCGATAACGGCGCATGTCGTGCCTGCCGGGGAGCCAACGCCTCCGTCGTCTCTCTCGCTTGTGATCTCGCCTTCGCCCGCACTCGTGGGCGTGACGGTGACGTTCAACGCGAGCGCGGTCGACACGAACGCTGACGGGCTGACGTTTACGATTGACTACGGCGACGGGAACATGTCCGTGGCGACGACTGCGGGCGGCGTGACGACGAGGCAGTATGTCTCGCCAGCATTCACGCACGCGTACGAGGCCGCGGATGTGTACACCGTGACGCTGTATGTCGACGACGGCACGGCTGGGCACAACGTGACGATCGCGCCGACGCTGACGGTGTCCGAGCCGACGGAGAACGTCCCGCCCGCCATCTCGCTGCCTTCCACGCTGACGGCGAGGTACAACAGGACGTTCACCGTGACGCTGACTGCTACCGACGCTGACGGCGACGCGCTGAGCGTGTGGCTCGACTGGGGCGACTTGACGGCCATGACGGCTGCGGTGCCAGGGACGACCGCGAACAGCTATGTCGCGACGCACGTGTACGAGGTCGGGGGCAGCATGACGCTGACGGTGTACGCTGACGACGGGACTGAGCTCGAGGGGCACAACGTGAGCGCCACGCGGACGGTAACGATCAGCGAGAACCTGAAGCCGACGATCGTGAGTGTCGCGAAGTGGCCCGCCGGGCCGTACGAGCCTGGAGCGACTGTCGCGTTCATCATCGTGGTGAAGGACTACGAGGGCGACAATGTGAACATCACGGTGAACTTCGGCGACGGTTCGGCGCCTTTCGTGGACAGCTTCAGGCCGACTGCGAACAAGAACACCGAGAGGAACATCACGCATGTGTACGCTGAGGGCCGGTCGACGCCCTACACCGTGACGGTGACAGTCGACGACGGCATGATGCAGTTCCACTCGGTGAAGACGTGGAGCAGCCAGACGACGACCGTGACTGTGGCGCCTCCGCCGAGCGAAGATGGCGGGATCGGCGCTGCGGTGCTCGTGGGAATCGCCATCCTCGTGATTGTGGTACTTGCGGTGATTGCGATGCTGATGAAGCGGAAGAAGGGCGCTGGAGAGGGCGGAGCCGAAGGCGGCATGAAGGGGATGACGCCGCCGCAGTGAGGTCGGGGGAGCTGGCGCGAAACCACACAAAACCCCTTCCCATCATTTCATGACTTTCGCGGTCGTGGACAACAACCAGCGCTAGACGAGAAGATTGAAACCCGATGCGATAATTGGCATCTAGACGGTGTTAACTTGGCCTCCTTCCGACGTGTCCTGACGAAGCGCGTGATCAACGCGTTCATCACCATCATCATGATAATGCTGCTCAATTTCGCTCTCTTCCGGGTAATGCCTGGAGATCCCGCCCAGCTCATGACCAACAGGGACCCGCACACATCCGACGCGGTCTACTGGCGCAATGTAGAGCTGATGGGGCTCAACGACAGCCTGCCCGAGCAGCTGCTGAAGTACTTCTACATGACCTTCACGGGCGACTGGGGGACGTCGTATCAGTATAGATGTCCAGTATTCGACGTCATGATCGGCGCCATCTCTTGGACGCTATTGCTGTTAGTCACAGCATCAGTGCTCACTTTCGTGTTCGGCATCATCCTGGGCAAGATCGCGGCGGTGCGCCGCGGGAAGGCCGCGGACCTGGCTATCACCGGTTTCGGCCTGTTCTTCTACGCGATGCCGGTATTCTGGTTCGGGATCGTGCTCCTCGTGATATTCGTGGGCGAGCTCCACTGGCTCCCGCCGGGGCAGTACATCGAACCCGGGGTCAAACCATTCCCGCTGACCTTCGCGAAGGTCATCGACATCCTCGAGCACATGGTCCTGCCGATGACCACGCTCGCCGTGGGCTCCGTCGCGGGCATCGTGCTCATCGTGCGCAACTCGCTCGTCGATGTGCTCACCGAGGAGTACATCATCACGGCCTACGCCAAGGGGCTCACGGAGAAGCAGGTGATGAAGAAGCACGCAAGCCCCAACGCGAGGCTGCCGGTCGTTACTACGATCGCGATGAACACAGCCTTCATCCTGGGCGGGGCGTTCCAGGTGGAGGTCGTGTTCAGCTACAAGGGCATCGGATGGTACACGCTCGATGCCATCTGGAAGCAGGACTACCCGATGCTGCAGTTCATATTCCTCATCGGCGGCATCGCCGTGGTGCTGGCCAACCTGATCGCAGACCTCGTCCTTGTCAAGCTGGACCCGAGGGTCACGATCACATAGGGGGCGAGGGATCGATGGAAACGACGGTTACATCTAGCAACATGCGCGACGATGCGGCGTCCGAGGGCACACCGCGCGTGCGCGGCCTCATGGCCATTCTGGCGGTGTTGATCACCTCGCTGCTCCTCGCAGTTGCCGTGGCTGCTCCTCTCATGGGCGCCCCTGCGAAGGCCCAGGCAAGCGTCCTTTCGCTCCAGGACCCTACACATCCGGTCGCCGATGCTGGCCCCGACTTCAGCGTGCTCGCCGGCGCCTACGTGATGCTCAACGCTTCAGCGTCGACCGACGATGTGGGCATCGGGAGCTATGTCTGGACCTTCTTCGACGTGGAGCCGGTCACGCTCGAGGGCAAGTTCGTCAACTACAGCTTCCTCACGCCTGGCGTCTATTTCGTGACGCTGAACGTGACCGACACGGACGGCAATTGGGACACCGACGAAGTGTATGTGACGGTCAACCGGGACTGGTCCCCGCCAGTCCCAATCCCAGGCGCGAACAGGACCGTGTACCTGAAGCACGAGGTCGTGTTCAACGGGTCAAGGTCCAGGGACAACACCGGGAGGATAGTCAGCTACATCTGGAACTTCACGCACGAGGGCCGCATGGTGTACCTGTACGGCCCCGTCGTCTCGTACACGTTCAACAAGACGGGCGTTTACATCATCACGCTCAATGTGATGGACCCGAACGGGCTCAGCGCCAACGCGACGATTGCCATCACGGTCAAGCGCGAGCCAACGTGGTTCGACGAGCATTGGCTGGGCCTGATCGTCTGGGGCATCATCATCGGGCTGCCCTCTTGGTATGTCTACCGCAAGTGGACCAGGGACCATGCGCTGCTGACCAAGACCGACATCGACAAGATGCGGGTCGAGTACATCAAGATGCGCAAGACCTGGAACCTGTTCTGGAAGACCTGGATGGGCAAGGCAGGGGTCTTCATCATCCTGTTCTTCCTGTTCGTGGTGGCATACGCCACCCTG
>Ga0315296_10003207_pt1 | contig 13746 bp, 14 predicted proteins | sample YL17G14_18_MG_FD_203921 | JGI IMG/M metagenome (GOLD analysis project Ga0315296, IMG submission 203921) | Sediment microbial communities from Yellowstone Lake, YNP, Wyoming, USA - YL17G14_18 | ecosystem: Environmental > Aquatic > Freshwater > Lake > Sediment | place: USA: Wyoming | collected... | reverse complement strand
TGAGTACTGTTCAAAACCCAATAAAGTATAGACCCTAATGTAACGCTTGTACTCGGGTCAGGACCCAGCCCTATCATACTCAGGCCCGCCTCCGTCAAAACGGCAATACTGAGCGAAACCACGAAAACAATTATGATATAAGCCAGCATGTTGGGCATAATCTCTCTTACCACTATCTTTCTATCTTTCATGCCCGACATGCGAGCAATATCTATGAATCCTCTTTCTTTCAGGGTTAGCACTTGAGACCTTATGCACCTAGCTGCCCAAGGCCAACTCGTTAAGCCTATCAGTGCCGCCACCAGTGACATGGAGTTTGTTCCAAAAACAGCGGCTAGGAGTATCAATAGAGGCAACATGGGGAAGACCATGACACCGTTAGTGAAAGCATTTGAGATTTCATCTATCAATCCGCCCTTGTATGGACCGATACCCCCCACTAAAATGGCGATCAGCGTGGCAAAACCTCCGGCGATCGCACCGATCATTAAGGAGTTTCGGGTACCCGTACAAAGCTGGGCGAGTACATCCTCTCCGAAATTACCCGTGCCGAGAAGAAATTCACTGCTTGGGGGCTCGACGAAGCGGGAACTATACGCCAGTGGATCCCGAGTTAGCAGGGAACCTATTATCCCAAAGAGGATAATAGCCGTCACGACGACTGCACCAGTTATGAATTTTCGACTTCTCACGAGCAGCTCAAACATATTATTTCTCCCGGCCAGTTCGAATTCGCGGATCTAAGAATGCATATGCAATGTCAACCAGAAAATTCCCAAAGATTACGACAACCATCGTGACCAAGAAAGTGCCTAACATCATGAAATAGTCGCGGGCTAGCACAGCATCGAGCGCCAGTGCACCGAGGCCATCCCATCTGAAGACAACTTCGATAATCATTGTCATTCCAATGAGATTATTCAGATTTATGTTCAGACCGGTGAATTGGGGCAGGATCGCATTCCTTTTGGCGTAAGACACCAACTTCTTATTTCTGAAGCCTAACTGTCTGGCATAGAGAATGTAACCCGCGTCCAATTCATAGAGAGTCATCGACCTCATGCCAGTAGCCCAGCCTCCCGTGGTTATGATGAGTAGTGTCAAAAAAGGTAAAGCGTAGTGCCGGGACACATCTATGAAAGAAGCAAGGTTCAGGCTGGGCATGAACCGTGGACTGAACGTTCCGCCTGTGGGAAAGACTCTGACATTAACCGCCAGAAGGAATAGGAGAACCATTGCAAACCAGTAGAATGGCATTTGGCTGGCGAGAACCGAAGTGAAATAAACAGCCTCGCCTTTCTTGCCTTTTGCGTAGGCAGCTCTGGCACCTATCCAGTTGCCCACGAAGAAACCTATGAAGAGCACGGGGACCACGAGAGACAGAGTGTAGGGCAGCTTCGCCATCACAGCGTCCGCAACGGGCCTGAAGTTATATCCACGCATGACTCCGTATCCTAAATCTCCTCTGAGGAGATTTGCCCAGAAAGCAATGTATTGCTCTTGTAGCGGTTTGTCAAGGCCAAAGTATTTCTCTAACTCAGCCCTAAGTCTCAATCTCCCCAAATCCGTGGTGCCTGGAGGGATCATTTGGTCGATAGGATTGCCTGGCATCAGTCGAGGAATGAGAAATATGAAGTTTAACGCAATGATCGCCACGATCAGGTAGAAAAAGACTTTCTTTAGGAGAAATTTGGCGAAAGGGTGAGAGAACGGGTTCTTCATCATGTGAATATTGCCAGTTCCTAACTATTTTGTCTTTCTTTTTCCTCTAGTGATCTCCGCATAGTAACCTTAGCTAGCGCGCGCTATCACTACTCAGAAAAAACACAATCTTCAAAGACTCCATCCAACGCTCAGGCGCAACTACTTCACTTGTGGAATTGTTCAATAAAATCGAACATACGTAAAAATAGTGAACGTGTTCCTACGTAGTCGCCTTCCTCAATCTTCAGCACTTCACCCACTATAGGAGAATCGAAACCTCACCGCCACCAAGAATCCGAGCCACAAAAACCTCCTCAGCCAACTCCCATCACTCACACGTCCACAGCCACAGCCGCTAGACGCACTCCAACACTGGTAGAAGAAGGCTAAAGGGATTTGACGCCTTCTTCTTTTGAAATTTCTCTTCCCACAGCACACGATCAAGAAGTATCATCATCCATCAGAGGCTTATTCTAAACTCAACTAACATACACAAAAGACGGACCAAAAACCTGACAATTCATGAGTCAAGGCGCTTCGGGATAGCTTAGTACAGTCTTAACGGGGTTTCTGTGGGTCAATAGCGCACGCTACGCAGGTTGTTGGAATGAAAAAAGGGGAGAGTCTATTTATTGATTATGAGGTACTTCGACTGTGACGCTTGCCATGACGTAGTTTCCTGAAACATCGGTGGCTTTGTAAGTTATAGTGTCAAAAGCGCTTAGGTCTCTAAGGCTCCACCATAACAGCCAGAACGCATGCCTATGCTAGCAGAAACCTAGGTTTCCTTTAGCGCGCGCTCTTATTTGACCATTTTAACCCCCACATGATCATCGGGAACAAGGCTGATCCAAGCTCGTCAGCCTTTTTAGTGAAGTGGTATTGTACTCTTCCTCCAGTTTCTTCTTTCACCAAGAGATCCGCTTGTTCCAAACGACTAAAAATCCCTAAAATGCGATCTTTGCTTATGTTCGGAAAAGCCTTAATCAATTCATCCTGATCTAGAACGGTTGCCTTTCCTTTCTTGTAGCAGAGTTTTTTGCCCACGAGGACAAAGTCGATGGACTCTACCATGGATTCATCGGCTTCTATGGTTCTAAGCACCTCTATGATTGCTTCCATCGCCTCGGCAAAGTCCCCAATGTTCCTCTGAATGAAATCGGAATCAACTTCTAAGTAGTGCTCTTTCAAGTATTCCGAAAGCCCTCTCTCACCCGCTGCCTCTTTGGGAGTTCCTTTTTCTCCTAAATATTCTTCTGAAAACAATTTGTTCTTGACCGTGAAGGCACAACCTCTGAATCCTGCCTCTTTTATCCTCTCGACATGCTCGATAATTTGGCCATGTCTGCCGCATTCACAACCGCCATCAGATACAAGTTTTATCAGGTCATCTGTTAGCACAAACCCTGGAGATGAATGGTTGCCAAAGTCAAGGAATGCAGCTCTGCCGACTTCCCCGCATTTAGCGGGCTCAAGCGTATCGGGGTCTAGTACAAGTGCATACATCCAAGGGGCAACATGTTTCTTTTTCACAGCTTCGCCGTTTTCCATATGTAGACATTCCCAACAGGCAAAAGTGAGTTCTGTTGAACCGTAGATGTCTCTCACGTTTCCAGGAGAGACACCGAAGGTGCTGGAAAACAGTTTTTCAAGTTCAGACCGTTGTAGCGATGCATAGTTCATTGCTGTATCTTTTGGTTTCCATCCGCCCGCTGTCATAACGATGCCGTCGCTGCCCAAACTGCGTATAAAGGCGAAATTTCTTAGGTTAGCAACAGTAAATGGATATCCCACGATATTTTTGTTTTCTGCAGAAGACTCAAAAAACTCCTTTATTATTTCGATATCTGGAAAGAAACTCGGTTTTCCTTCCACTACTGCCTGCTTCAGACCAATGAGTACTTTGTGCCCAGCTTTTGGAAGATGAACTTTGAGAATTTGGGAAAATGCCGACTGTGGCATGTCAGGGACCATAAGCAAGGTGTCTCCAGCCTTTACGTCAGAGAGCTCGCTTGCCATCCTTATTGCACCAATCCCTTGCCAATCTAGAGAAGTTTGGTCTCTAGAACACGAAAGCAGTGGTCTCCCACTGGTACCTGACGATGAGAACTTGGCGACAATGGATTCTCTAGGGACACTCAGAAACTCTCTTTTTCTCAAAGTCTCAAAACTGTCCAGTATCGGTACTTTGGGCGCGTCTGCCAAGCTTCTTATAAGCTCAGGGGAAACCCCTCTCGCATTGCAGTACTTTTGATAATCAATGCAGTTCTCGTAGTGGTATCTGAAACAGGCCTGAAGCATGTCACTTTGTCTTTCCTTCAGCTCATCAGTGCTCAGCTTGAAAATGTCTGGATCTCTTAAGTGGCGTTTCATTGTCTCTTCATAAGACGTCAGGTTCCACCACACACCAGTGATGAAGCCATTATCATTCAAAACACTTAACGCTTCTGTATGGTCTGACTGCAAGGTATCCCTTGAACCCACACTCGAGGCGTCTTAGGTTTCTACAAATTTGTCATCTGCCTGCTGAAAAATGCTAAACTAATATAAAACAAAATAATGCTTTGATATGTGACGACTCGACAAGGAGGAGGAGGGTGAGATCACATGATGGAGTTCGTTTTGGCTGGAATCCTGTTTGCGCTGTTTCCCGTTCATTTCGCACTTCTCCTTCTTCTTTCGTTTAGAAAAACGCCAAGAATTACAGGAAACATGCTGCCTTCAGTTAGTATACTTATTCCTGCGTTGAACGAGGAGAAAGTCATCGGCAATACAATAGAAACCATATTCAAGTGCGACTATCCAATGGACAAGATGGAGATAATCATAATTGCAAGCGGATCAACTGATAGAACTGTTGAGACTTGTAAGAAATACTCGCTTAGAAATCCTGTCAGAGTGTTGACGAAAGCAATTGAAAGAGATGGAAAACCAGCTGCTCTGAACCTAGGGCTTTCAGTGGCAAGTAATGATGCTGTGGTCATCTATGATGCGGATTCAGTCGTGGGTCCATCTTCTTTGCGAGCTTTGGTCGAGCCTTTGTCGAGACCGGAAGTGGCGGCTGTTATTGGTCCAGTAGGGATGATTAACGAAAACGAGAACATTCTAACTCGAAGTACTTCTTTGGAATTTGCATGGTTGTTCAAATCCTCTGAGCTAAGAAATAGGCTAGGGCTGCTTGTCCCTTTCTCTGGATCAAACAGGTGCTTTAGAAGAAAAGTGCTGGAAGAGTTAGGGGGTTTTGACGAAGATTCTCTGGTAGAGGATATCGATCTTTCCATAAGGCTGGCGCAGCGAGGAGGCTTGATGGTGTTCTCACCTTATGCAATGATTCAGGAAGAGGCTGTGGCGGATTGGAGGGTGCTCTCTAGTCAGCGAGAGAGATGGATAGCGGGCACAATGAGAAGTATGATAAAGACGATGCCAAGGACCAAATCAAGGATAAAACTTGGCTTGCTACTTGGTATATATCACAGCATGCTTCCAATCTGGTTGATTCTTTCCCTTGTTTCTTTGCCGATTTTTCTTGTGGCGAAGGTTTCCCTCTTCGCTGCCTGCGCGTTACTAACGTTCTGGCTCGGTTTGGGTCTGCTGACTATATCACTTAATGACTATGGGAAAAAACGATTCTCATATCTAGCTTACATCCCGGTCTGGGCAGCGATCGCATTCTATACCACGCTGACAAAACCTTTCAAGCGGGTTGATACATGGATAAGAACTGAAAAGAAAGGAAAATACACAAAACGAGAAAGCACATCATACTCATGAGAGAAAGCCCCTAATTAGTTCCACTGTCTTCACGGGATGTCGGAGGAGGTTGTTGAATATCAAATTAAAGGGCGTGTAACACAATAGTCTGCAATCTCTGCAGATTGCAGACCTCTTTAGTCTGACATTTTCTCTAAATTCCCTATACTTTCCCGAGGTCCAGATGCGTAAGAAAGGAGTTCCTTTGATATTCCCAAGAATTTCCTTGATTCTCCAACATGCAAACACGTTTCCATATGCGTCAACATTTGAGATTAGTCCTGGAACGAAACAGTGTGACGCAGACTCATCGCTGGTTGCTAACGATTGAAGATATAAAGCAGGTGGGATCCTAATCCTGTATGTGGATCTTTCGCGGTTGATCTTGTTCAAGATTGCTGCGAGCTTTTCTTTATCGGGTTTTAGCCAGGGCTCGTTTGTGTCGACATTCTGAAATAGAACTCCGTCTACACCGACTTTTTCGCCAAGTCTGATTATGGCTTCCATCTCGTGGAGATTGATGGATGTGATACACGTGTTTATCGATAGGTGTGTTTTGAGCGTTTTCCGAAAAGCAACTAGCTTGCTTATTCCGTTTATGGTATGCCTAAAAGTTCCAGGCCCCCTAATCCTATCATTAGTTTCCGGTGTAGCTCCATCTAGCGAGATGACGATTTCGGTTGCCGACCCCGCCAGTGTCTTCGACATTTCTTCATTAAGGAGTGTGCCATTAGTGATTAGAATGGGCTTCACTCCGATTTTCTGGATTCTACCTAGTCTCTCGCAAATATCAGGATCAAGTAGCGGTTCGGTGCCTCCAATGACGACACCAACCAACCCTCGCCTCTTCAGGATTTTCAGTTGATGGATCAAGTCCTCAAAATCCATCACTTCTCCCGGGTTCTCTTCATAGTAGGTTCGTGTGTCGCACATTATACACTTCAGATTGCATCTATCGTTTATGTGTATGTTAAGAAAAAGAGGGCCCCGAAGGCGCGCATACCCACCAAACAGAAAGTGGAATACTCCTGAACTCATTTAATCACGGCGTTTGGGTTCTTTCTCAACGCGGCTGCTTTTCGTTCGTTCCGGATGTTATAAACGAAAGCGTTTATGAACCCCATCGTTTCTATCCTGCGCGCGGAAACTAGAACTTTCGGGTTCCTCGCATACCTAATTTTGCCAGCTTTCTTTCCCCTTACTAACTTCCTCAGTGCGATGCTGAGTTCCGTATCCTCACTGGGTGTGTCCTTGAATCCCCCGACCTCAAGAAATGCGTCTCGCCTGACACAGATATTGCACCCGGATAGTTCAGGGCTGCCTAGCAAGTTCTTGAAAAACCCGAAGTAGAAATTCATGCAGAGATCAGCAAATCTGATTCTGAGCCCTTTTCCTAGAAATTTGAACCAAGTCCCACAAGCTAGGAGTTCATCATCTTTTTTGAACATTTTGTACATTCTCTCTAGATAATCCTCTGGTAGGACTGTGTCTGCATCTATGAATACAAGTATGTTCCCCTTGGCTTTGTCCGCAGCGAAATTCATCTGAGCAACCTTATTCTGGACAGGGCAGATGACCGTTCTTGCGTGCTTCTCAGCCATCCCAACCGTTTTGTCTTTGCTTCCGCCATCAGAGACGATCACTTCATAAGTGAGACTTGTGCGTTGGTTGGCTATCGATTCTAAGGTTTTGCCAATATATTCTTCTTCATTCAGGGAAGGAACAATTACCGATATTTCTGGGCCCAAGTTGCTCCCCTGTTCTATAATAGACCATACTCTTTTTAATACTCACTTGTGTGCGCTATCCAGTGTCTTTTCAATCTAGAATCTGGGTCTCTACTCCTCCCGCACAGGACGGAAGATCTGGCTCTCATTTGTCAAAGGACTTCTTACCTGAATCATCGTCTTCCAGAAAGCTTTTGATTTGTTGAGTTGCATACATGCTCTGCAGGCGTTGCAGTAGCGCGCGTGGACTAGTCTGCAAAGACTTTCCTGGATCCATTTCCAACGCTTTCTTTGCATACCCTAACGCTCTGATAAATTTGAGAACTCTATAGAGATTTACTTCATCCTTCGAGAAAGGAAGGTCAGCGGTGCTATTGTACGTGACCAAGAAGTCGTTGGCAAGCTTTCGGTAGAAACGCAAGTTATGGAAACTCATTGTATGAAAGGGAGTGCTGTGAAGTTCAAGGGTAACCATAAAATTGGCCACATCAAGCAAAGGAGTGCCGAAGCTAAAATAGGCGAAGTCAATTACACATGTTTGGTCTGCAGATATGATGATGTTGTCAGGGTCGAAATCTCCATGTCGTCCTGTGATTATGTGAGGAGCCGTATCCAAGCTTAAAGCAGAATCACGAAGCTTTGTAGCACACTTTTCAATCTGCATTAGACTAAGTGCAGGAGGCCATTGTAGAATGACATTCTCCAAGTCTTCCTGAAGTGCCTCATTGAAGCTTATTCTTTGCGTTTTTCGAGTGAACGAATGAAAGTGCGCTAGCCAATTTGCGACACGGTTCATCTGCTCCCTAAGATCTGTGTAATAGAACCAACGAAGAAGTGGGAGCCCTTCATATCCCAAGATCGTAGACAACCTACTTCCTTTGGCGCGTTCTACGGACAACATTTCTCCATCTTCCCAATAATCGATTGGTTTCGGCACCGTCATCTGTCGTTCCTTGTAATAGTACTGATCCCATAGGTGATTCAGAGTTTCATATTCGTGCTTCATGCTAGGCCTTTCTTTCCTAGACTTCTTTGTATACAGTCTTATGGGTTCATCGTCTCCGATATCCGCTTGGCAAAGATACACATCAGAATCTAAGCCGCTTGATTTCTTTCTGACTCTAATATTGAAGGGGGAAGTTTTGTAATGTTCTCTAAGGATGTACTCGACCCTATTCGTAAGCGCTGTTTCGAGAGTTTCCTTCCTGCAGCACACTATAACTCCTCCACGCGGCAAATTGGTTTCTTATGGTATCTAGTTCTCGCGCGCGTGAGTCACTAGCGACTGACGTGCATCTTCAACCGCATTGTAGAGTGGCATTGTCACGCTTCTGTGACTGGAGCCGCAAGTTGGACACCTCAGCTTGTATTGGGCATACCCCTCGTGAAACCTCAGCTTCTCGGGATAAAGTAGTTGGGTGCTACACTTCTTGCATCTGAACATGTGCGACGTGAGAGCCCCTATCCACTCAGCTTGTTGAGACAACGGGAGCCAAAATTCCCATTTGTGTCTGCGTGGGCAAACTGCTTTTACCTTAGCACTTAGCCCCTTTATTTTAACCTTGTAAGCAGTTGCTGGCACCATACATACTCCACATTTGAATCTCTCTTCCCACCCACCAGCATCACCTGAAGTCTGAGTTGTTGGCGGCGATACAGGAGTCGTGGCTGAATCCTCCCTTCTTCTCCCATTCATTTCCCATATCTATTACTGCAAAACCATTATTTAAAAGCGCAACTGGAGCGCGTAATTATTATACCGAGCTGTTACACAACTTCGATGGTACACGGAGGCGATTAACATAAGCAAGGTGTTGTTGGTTAACCCGTACGGCTTTATATCGAAGTACGCGAAGAATCCAAACCTAGACATAGTTGCTGCTCCCATGGGCTTAGCATACATAGCTGCCGTGCTCGAGCAAAACGGCCATGAAGTCCGTGCACTAGACTGCCTCGTGGAAAGGAGCGACAAAAAGCTTGTCGAAACCTGCATAAGGAGAGAGAAACCCAGTGTTGTTGCGATCCAGGCTTTTACACCATCAGTGCACTATGCAATCGAGATAGCCGAAACAGTCAAAGAAGTCGATCAAGAGATAAAAGTAATGCTTGGGGGCACCCATCCCACCGCTCTTCCAGAAGCCACCTTAGCGATGTCCGATTCGGTTGATTTCGTTGTGCGACATGAAGGAGAATACACTTCTTTGCACCTTGTGAATGCTTTGGAGAAAGGCGCCGATTATGTTTCCCTGAAGAAGATCAATGGAATAGGTTTCAAACACGACGGCGAAGTCATTAATACGCCCAATGCTCCTTTGGTCATGGACCTTGACACTATCCCATTCCCAGCCCTTCATCTTTTTCCGGTCGATAAGTATCAATACTTTGGAGCAAAGAAAGAAATCTATTCTCTGATTTCTAGCCGAGGCTGCCCATACTCCTGTGAATTCTGTGCAAGTTCTCTGATAAAGAATTGGAGGGGAAGAAGCGCGAAGAACATCGTTGATGAAATGGAATGGGCCAGAAAGAAATTCGGATTTAGTGGATTTGCATTTCTAGATGATTTGGCAGCCCTTAACCGAGATAGGATTTTTGATATATGCCGTGAAATGAAGGAGAGGGGCCTTGGCTTTGCGTGGGGGATCACTGCGAGGGCGGACGCTCTTGATAAAGAGATGTTGATTGAGATGGAACAAACAAATTGCAGATGTGTGTTCTTGGGCGTCGAAAGCGGCTCTCAGGAGATTCTGGACAGAATGAAAAAGGGGATAACCCTAGAGCAGATAGAGAAAACTTTCAAATGGGTTAACGAGTTGGGGATGGACAGCATTGCCTCTGCTACACTCGGCTATCCAGGCGAAACCAGAGAGACGATAGAACAGACCATGGAGTTTGTGATCAAACTCGATCCTGGAGTTCTTGTGTTGAGTGCTGCAACTCCATATCCTGGTACCCCCTATTTCCAAAGGGCACTAGAGAGAGGTTGGCTGCCGAGAGACCTATCGAAAATTGATTGGCGGAATTTTACTATGTACGACGCGATAATCGGTAATGAGAACCTAACTAGGGATGAAGTGGACAAACTTATCAGCGAGTTCTACAACAAATTCCGAAGACGACCAGGCTGGATGTTCAAGCGGTTGATCCTCGACATCAAGCAGAACCAAGCATTGTACGGAAATTTGAAAGGTTTTCCGCTATTCAAGCAGCCGTTAACAGTGCGGTTACTTACCAGGTGGCTTCTCCATAAGTCAATGGGAAGAACATTTGACCAGAAAGCACCAACAATAGCAGAACCGTTGGTCACACACTCCAAAAAACAAATCCCTTGAACTGCGGACACGCTCAACCCGACAACCAAAGGCTTATCTCCCCAACCGTTTTATTTCCGGCACTTACAGATTCTAAGCCGGAGGTTTGCTTGAAGATAGCACTAACTTTCGATGTAGAGAAAGACTGCCCACCTTTTTTCACAAGCGCCTACGGGGTTGAGGAGGGATTGCCGAAAATCTTGGAAATGCTAGATGAGCGTGGGATAAAATCGACCTTCTTTGTGACCGGAGAACTGGCGGAAGAATATCCAGAACTTATCAATAGAATCAGCAAAAAACATGAAATTGGATGTCACGGATATTACCATGAATGGTTCGATGAAATGAGCCATGAGAAAGAAAAGGCAGTAAAAAAATCCAAAGAGCTGCTTGAGAGCGTTATACATGGTGAAGTCATGGGCTTCAGAGCTCCTGGGCTGGAGGTTTGCAGCAAACTTTATTGCGTCTTAGAAGAACTCGGCTTCAAGTATGACTCATCGATGGCATCTTTCATGCCGTTGCAGCAGAAAATAGAAACAAATATCCCTGAATTCAAACTCGAGGTGTCAAATGTTACACTACGCTTTCCTGGAGGGATGATAGTAACCAATAGAGTGTGCAGGAAGAGTTCATTTCCCGTCTTATTTTATCACACTTGGGAGGCCATAGACATGCGCAGGCTTTTGTCGCAGGCCTCGAAGAAATCTTACTTTAGATTGGATCACTGGTTTAACACTGGTGAACCATTTTTGAATAAGCTTAAGAAGCTTCTCAAGGATCTTAACTATTTGGATTTTACCGTTCTCAGAGACATGGTAAAGCAAAGGGATTGAAAATGCAGTATCGGTATACTAGCCATCATGGACCCAGAGAAACAATAGGAAGATATCGGGGCAATCATTACGTACGAAGGATCAGCACTCGCGCGCGTGAAGGCTCTGTATTTAAGAGCGAGAACAAGATCCACCCATGAAAAGGTGATCTTTTGGCTAAGTCGGTTCCTGTCAGATTGATATTAGTGGGAGTAGCGATAGGGTTCATTTGTGTGTTAGCTCTCTTTGGTATGTGGAGTTGGCTTCTAATGATAGGCAAAATGGTCATTGGCATATTCCTGATTGTCAATATCGTTAGCAGTGGGCTCTTCGCCTATATTTGTGCTAAAGCTGGAGCCAAAACGTGGAGTGCAGCATGTATTGCAATTACGGCGGTCAGTTTATTGTTTTTTCTGTTGATTGTTCTAGAACGGTTGCCATTCGTGTAGATCTATATGTGGCGCGTGTTTCCATCGCGCGCTTTTATGAATTAGCATGGGTCTGTTAGGCGTGCTTATCTTTTCTCATGACGACTGCACGCGCTTGTGCACGCAAGGATTTTGTGTGTGCGTATGTGTTAGGCTATGTGGGTTTGTGGTGTGTTTTTGAGTATTGATTCTAGATGCGACACCTTCACAACGTTCATTTGGTAAACCTTCCTGTTAACGTGCTCAAGATAACCAAAGACCACAAGCACCTCAATCCAACGAGCCACAGCCCACGAATCAACACCCTTAACACCCATAATAGCAGCAATCCTGACACGCGTCAGCCCGCAAACCAGACAAAGAAGTAGTAGTCAACGTACACGCGACGCGGACTACTGCTTCTAAACAGGAACCAGCTCCAACAAACGCTTCGGTATTATTACGGTTTCTAAGCGGAAGTTAATAACATCTAAACAGAAACCCAACCCACACGCCATTCCTGGACAAAAACCAGCCTAAACAGCGACAAAACCTGACACAAGACAACGCCCAAACAGAACCCAAAGCACTATACAGAAACCCAAACAGACCCCGAAAAAGAGTTTTGTTTATCATCAGGCTCGGCGTGTGGTGCGTTTTCTGTTGAAGGAAACTGATTATGTGCCTTACAGTCTGGGCTGGTGAATTCTAGTTAAGCTAATTAGGTTGTTAGAACCAGTAGTATTTTGATGGTATTATGCGAATGAAAGCTGAGAGCAGGTTTATCGAAGAAGTCAAGAAGAAGTATGTGGGCAAGTGGGTGGGTGCCAAGGGCAAAGAGGTAGTGGCAGTTTTTGACAGCCATGAGGAGTTGATCAAGAAGCTTAAGGAAAAAGGCTTGGACAATGTTTATGTTTTCTATTCTCCTTCGCCTAAGGAAAAGGAGTATGAGTTTCTCTTCATGGTGTGATGATGAGAATTTCTCATAGAAAGCTTGTTCTTAAGGTGGATTTGAAGGGTAAACGGTTTCGAGTTTCTGAAGACGCGATCATTGATACTGGCGCCTCGTTCAGCGTGATTCCTCCAGAGATTGCGGATTATTTGGAGCTTGAGGTTGACAAGGGTTTTCCGAGGGCTCGATTGGTTACTGCGTCGGGTGTCATTGAAACTTCGGTCAAGATCCTGCCTGAGTTACATGTTGCGGGCTTTGAGGTTGAGAGGCTTCGTGTTGTAATTCATAAGATTCCTGATCCTGCGCCTGTGAAGGTTTTGCTTGGAATGAATTTCATTGAGAAGACTGATCTTGAGATAGATGGAAAGAACGGTTTGTTTGAGATTCGGGACCCATAAACCTGTGTGGGCGATATGAATATTGGTGACATGCCATGCATTACGTTGTGATTTATGACATTACGGATGGCAATTTGCGTGCTTTGGTTGCTGAGACTTGATTATAGTTTGCAGCGGATTCAGTACTTCACGCTTAGCAACATTAAACGTCACGCTTGACAACATTAAAAGTGCGCTAAAACACCAGCAAACAGACCCTGAAACACCATACAGAACCAAAAACAGAAACTAAAAAGCAAACAGAAAAACCAGAACTTTCACCACAAAAAAATTTTTCCAGACTCATACTACACCCTCAAGCTTCCAACTAACATAAAACAACTGAAAACAATCCAAAACAACACAAAAGTACACTAAAGTACCCTAAGCAACGCCGAATAACGCTAAAGTATCAATTTGACGAAAGCAAGCTCTACAATTACTCTTAAATACTCGCCACATCATTCCTAAGAACAGAGAACAATGCCTGAAATCTGTCCAACATGCGGGCTTCCCAAAGACATATGCGTCTGCAGCGAAATCAGCAAAGAACAACAACGAATCAAAGTTCGTTTAGAAACAAGAAAATTCGGAAGACCAGTCACCATCATCGACGGCATAGACACAAAAGAAACCGACATGGGCCGCCTAGCACAGAAAATGAAAACATTCTGCGCCTGCGGAGGAACCGCCAAAAGCGGCCAAATCA
>Ga0315296_10003206_pt1 | contig 13750 bp, 15 predicted proteins | sample YL17G14_18_MG_FD_203921 | JGI IMG/M metagenome (GOLD analysis project Ga0315296, IMG submission 203921) | Sediment microbial communities from Yellowstone Lake, YNP, Wyoming, USA - YL17G14_18 | ecosystem: Environmental > Aquatic > Freshwater > Lake > Sediment | place: USA: Wyoming | collected... | reverse complement strand
AGTGGTAGAGGTTAGGGGTTCGAGTCCCCTCCAGTCCACCATTTTTCAAAAAAAGATATTTTTATAAATATGTTATGAATAGTCTTTTAATATATTGATAAAAAAAATTAGGAAAATAAGATGACTGGTGAATCTTTTTCGGCTTCTAAAGAAAAAACGAAATATTTTAAGATAGGAAATCCTATACCATGGCACTGGTTTTCCACTTCTGGTGTAGGAGAAAGTGATGTAACTGTTCATGCAGGCTCATTTGATGCTGCAATGAAGGATGCAGGAATACCTAACTATAACATGGTAGAATATTCTTCTTTGCTACCTTCGATTGCTGAAAGAGTTGATGTTCCAAAGAATGATATTCATGGAAGACGTTTGGATTGTATAATGGCAGCTTCAACAGTTAAAAAAGGTGAGACAGCAGTTGCTGGACTGATAAAGGGCGATGTCTATAATAATAGAGGAGAACATATCGGAGGGCTAGTAGCTGAGCATAGTGACAATTTTGAAACAGAAGATGCAAAAAAAAATTTGAGAACAAGTCTACATGAAATGTTTCGTATAAGATATCCAAAAACATATAAAATCAGAAATGAAGAGATTTTAGGTCTAGAAAGTACCACAGCCACAAAAAAATATGCAACTGCAGTAGCTGTTCTAGGTTTTGTAGATTATGTTTTGCCGGTTGAAGGCGAACTTTCATTGCAAAACGTGAGAAAATTAAAACCCTTTGTAAAACATCTATAACTTGTATTTTAACAAGGCTGCTATGCCACCTAACCCTAATAATTTCTCGCCAGCCTCGTGTTCGCTGCTTATAATCATTAGTCTATTTTTCATTTTATCTGCCAAATCCAAAAGATTTTCAAAATCTCTAAGCTTTTTATCAGACACCAGAAGCAATTCAACTATTCCGTTTTCTAAAGCTTGTTTTGTTTTTTCAAACCCATAAACAGCTTTCCTATCTTTCGTGATTTCAGACAAAAGCATTTCAACAGCTTGTGTCTCTTCAGTAATTCTACTATATTTTGTTATTTTTTCTAATAATCCTTTTTTCAAAAGCTCCTGTAAGCCTAAGTTTCCAGTTTGATAGGTAAAATCTACCATCAATTTATCCAACAATTCCTTTGCTCTTTCTTTAATTAATTTTTGAACATCTTCCCTAGCAAATCCTGGACCAGCAACTATTATTTTTTTAACATTTTCTGATTTGTTCTTTAACTCGTTCAAGATTTTCTCGTGATATTCTTTTCTTTTAGTTTCAATCTTTTTTGTCTCAAATCTTTTTCCAGACACTTCTGAAGCTATATGAAGCAGGTGTTTGTATCTTTCCTTTAGAAAATAAAAATCAGCCTCTGTCTCATCTAAAATACATATTAAGACTGGCTCTGGTTTTCTCTCAGCAGACTTTATTCTATCTATTTCCCAGCTTTTCCAGACTTTTTCTATCTTCAGGAATTTGTCAGGTTCAATCTCTATTGTATGATAGCCTTTGTCAATATCCTCAGGAGCCTCTACAATTTTTCCTGTTAATCTTAAATTTTCTGTTAAATCTATTTTTTCAATCTGGATTTTTAGAATAACCTCTCTTCTGCCTGTCTTTGCTCTTACCAATTCTCCTTCCCTTCTTATTTTTACACTTCTAGGAGACTTGGAAGTAACAAAATTTCCAGGAGTTATCACTTCTTTCAATATTTCCAAGTCCTCTTTCGTATCAGGAGTTATTTTTCCAATATTGTGTTTTAAATCAAATGAAGAGCGCATAAGAATATTTTTAAGCTTTATTCTTTAAATAAAGAGTATGCCAGATTTCGTTCCAGTATTGATAGCAGCGGTCTTGTTATTGATAGTCCTTATAATGGCTTTTGGAGGAGGTTTTATCTCTCCTCGGCAAGGAACAGGACTAAAAACAAGCAGAACAATCTTTTTAGGAGAGGATTTTTCTGTTACTTACTCTGCTGGTGAGAAAAATGTTGCTAGTTTAAAGGGAGAGGTCTCTAGAGGAGTACTTTCAGGAGCAGGAGACAAAACAATTGATTTTTCTGTTTCTAATATTGAAGATATTTCTGAAGGTGTGATAAAACTTAAGATATGGAATGTAAATCACTATGGAAATCTGATTATCAGCATTAATGGAAAGGAAATTTATAAAGGATTTCCAAATATCGGTGAAAAGACAATAAGCTTTAGTAGTAATATTCTAGAGAGTAGCAATACCATAGAGGTTAAGGCAGAAACCTCTGGTTGGAGATTCTGGGCACCTACAACTTATATTTTTGATTTAGATGTTTTTGTAAGTTATTCAGGCAAAAAGACCAAGAGTTTTAATTTTGATGTTTCTGAAAGCGAGTTTGCCAAAACAAACAGGGCAAGACTTTTAGTATTTGGAACAAGGGAAGGAAGAGGAAATTTAAATGTAAGGTTGAATGGTATTGAGATTTATTCTGGATTGACAACTGTTTACACAGACTTTTCTGCTGATGCTCTTAAAATCGGGAAAAATACTTTGGATTTGTCTACTGAACCTAATACAACTTATAACATTTCTTCTGCTCAGATTGTTTTGTTCTTCGGATAGATTAATATAAAATTGTCTAAATAAAAGCAATCAACTTATTCATTCTGATTTCAACTGTTTTTGAACACTAAAGTGCTTTTCTAAGTAAATCAGATAAATTCATTGTATCAATTTTGGAATCGCAATACTCACATTGTCCGGTTGCGTTGCCATTTATTTTCAGATTTGCACCACATTTAGAGCAATGATAATCAAAAACAATTCCACTTTCCTTTAGTTGTTTAATCAATTCATTAATGTCAATGTCAACGGAAGTGATTTTTACTTGAGAGTTGCGTTCTCTATCTTTAAGTTCTCTCGCCTTATCATAGAAACTTTCATCTCCAAAGTCACTAGCAAGTGTTTCATAATACATTGCAGCCATTATATAATGTCCAGCCCGCTCTAAGATTTCTGCTTTCTTATATATAGACTTCTTTTCTTCTTGATATCTTGCGCGAGCCTCTTCAAGCACTCCTTCTCTCGCAAACATCAGCCGGTAAGGTTTACCATTTTCACCTTTTACTTCCGATTCAAACTTTGAAAGCGGTGACTCTGGCGATTCTGGTGCATTACGGACTCCTTTAATCAAAGTTGGGTCTATACATATTTCCGAAATGATAATCTTAGCGGTTTCGTCTGTTAAATCATCCGATATTTCTAATTCAACATTTTTTGCATTATAAGGTAGTGACCCTTGTTTGAAATTTTTTGAAAGTATGGTAAGCTCTCTCGCTTTATTTGTGTTCTTCTCCCTTTTCCAAAAAGGTGGCATAGTATCACCAGCTTCGCACATTTTTCTGTTCTAATAATAAAATTATATTTAGATAAATTTAAATAATAAGTATATTTAATATACTAACTTTCATATTTAGAATTATAGAAAAGAGTTGTTAATATGCCATGGAAATGTCCAAACTGTGGTCATTTGAATCATGATTTTAGAACAAATTGTGTAAAATGTAGAACATCTAAGCATGGTGGTGGACCTCCTATAACAACCCCCAAAACTACACCCTCTAAACCAATTCCAACACCATCAACTACACCCACTTCTGAAAAGTTTCCATCAGATAAAATTCAGTGTCAAAACATTGGTTGTAGAGAAACATATGATAGAACTGAACGTTTCTGTCCACGTTGTGGAACACCAAATCCTAGGGCTCCAGCTTTAAAATCTGGTCAGACTGCATGTTCAAATCCAGCTTGCGGGAAAATTTATAACATAACAGAGCCAGAGTGTCCAGATTGTCATACAAAAAATCGAGCTTATGTAAAACTAGAAAAAGTAGAAGAAAGAGTTAGTAAAAAAATTAGTGGTAGAGTTTATGAAATTCTTATGTTTGTAATAGCTGGAATAGTAGCTTGGTTCGTTCCTCCATTTTTTGGATTACCACCAATGCAATGGTTAGCATTTGCATTGATAATTTTCATTCCTTTTTACACTATACTTCCTAGCGAAAGGGATGTTCTAGCTTCGTTAAAGATGGGAACAACAATAGGAAGAGAACATATCACAGGAGGTGTAGGACTATTGATAGTGAAAGCTTTTATAAAATTAATTATCTTCGGTTTAGTCATATTTCAGTTTATGATTTGGCCTTTAGTTGCTTTGATTGTAACATTTATCTTTTACTTTTCAATGCCAACACACTACAAAACAAGTCAAATTTACAAAATGTTAGAGGCTTGGTTTAGAATGGGTGTTGGTGGCTATTTAGCACTCTTACTATTCCGCACTTTTGGTGGTACTGGAGGTCCGTTGGCTTCTTGGGCATTCCTTTTATTAGGATTAGCATTCTTTGCTACATTTCCTGAACAGAGCACAGAAGAAGATGAGGGTGTGACTAGAATTGTAATAAGTAAAAAACTTGATAAAGCTTATTCGTCATTAAGAATGTTTGATAAGTGGATTTGGTTTTTGCCTCTCATGCTCATTTCATTATTTACATTTATGGAAGGTACTACAGGATTTCAAGCTGCAGCAGGAGGAAATATAACATATGCGATATTTCTTGCTGTCTGGGTGCTTTCCTTCTTTAGCGGATTAGTTGCAGGTCCTGAAGGAAGACCTGTTTTAGGAATTTTGGTTATATTTATAGCACTTTTTGCTTTTTCCTCTACCTATACAGGAGTTATGGGTCAAGCAATATTTGGTTATTGGTGGCCTCAGGTAGAGAGTTTTGGAAGTATGATTGCTGAGACTGTCGGCCCTATGTGGTCTCAGGCAACAGGTGGAATGTCTGATGCTTGGTCGTTACTAACAAATCCTGCAGGATACTATCAAAAACAAATGGAAATGCAGCAAGTTAAAAAAAGTGTAGTAAAAACAGGAGGGACAAAACAATCTATAGAATTAAGTAGATTTGATTTGTTTTCAGCTGTCCTAGATCCTTCTCATGAACCTTTATTAGGTACTATTGAACTTGAAAACAAAGGTGAATTTAATGCAAATTATATTAATTTAGAAATACAGGCATTTTGGAAAGATCCTGTTAGTTCTGAAGAAAGACCTGTTGGAGGACTAGAAAAAATTACATGTAGTGGAGATACTGGTGATTATGATAGCGGTACTGGTCCTCCTGGTTATTGTAAATGGAGCGGTACAACTTACCCAACTGAAATAAAGTTTTCAACTTTTAAATTTACTAAAGTATGGACAGGCACCAAGTCAGATGGTAGCCCGTTAGATTTAGCTGAAACAGTAAATGATACTTATGTTTATGGCGGTAAAATGGTAAAAATAAAAGCTAATTATGATTATAATTACAATGTTAATGTTTCTATACCTATAGAAGTTATACCTTTTTCTCTTTATACAGATTTACTTCAAGCAAGACAGATAACACTACAAGAATTGACTTCTGAATACTCGGGAGGACCTGTTAAAGCGACTATATACAGTCAAAAACAACCTGTAAGAAACGGTGAGGATTCTTTGATTAGAGTATCCCTTGTGAACGAAGGTAGTGGAAATGTAACATCTATAATAGGATTCACAGTTTATGTTCCAGATATTTTAGAACCACAAGCTTTAGAATCTTCAACATTTGAAACTTGTACCGAAGGATCAGTATTTACAGATTCTGAAAGATCTGGATTCAAAAAGATATTTTGCACTTACTCAAAATTTTCATATCCAAAAATAGGACCAAATGATTATAGAACAGCAATGTTCTTAATAAAACCAACTCAGATAACAGAGAATAGGAAAACTACTTCAATAATAGGTATAGCATCTTATAACTACAAAACAACAAAAAGCAAGGATATACAAGTTGCAGCAGTACCCTTTGGCACATAACCTTTAAATTCAAAAAATAAAATATAAATGGAGATTAAATGAAAAAATTGATTTTCAGTTTAATTACAATTGTTATAATTTCTGGATGTGTAGGAATACCTGATATATTCAAAGGAATTATTCCAGGCCAAAAAACACAAGTAACAGAACTTCCTCCTGATTTGTTAGTAATTCAAAACATAAACACTTTACCAACGCCTCCGGTTAATGCAGGCGATCAATTTACAGTATCCTTTGAAATTAACAATCAAGACGAAATAAGAGGTATTCAAGGAGATGTAAAAGTTCAGCTTTTTGATTACGGATTATGTAAACCTATCGCTACTTCATTTACACCACCTGATGGTTGGACAGAATCTAGTGGAATGTACACTAAAACTTTTGATGGTTTTGATCCATTGCAAACAGAGTTAATTGAATGGACATTTACAGCACCAAATAGCAATGAAATTGCTTATTTGAGTACTAAATGCCCTATTAGATTCAAAATTACTTATAGTTCTTCAGCAGCTTCGCAGGTTGATGTAGATGTCATTAATGCTACAAGATTAAAAGAATTGCAAAGAACAGGTCAAACACCAACATATACACCCAATCAGACGGTTGGTAGAGGACCATTAAAAATTTATTTTGATTTTGGAGCTTCATTTCCAGTAAAATCTGGAGGTATTTTACCAATTTACATATCAATAGAGGATAAGGGATCAGGTCTTATCAGTGGAGGAGATCTTCCAGCTAAAAGTTTACAGCTTAATGCTGCAGGCTTTACAAGAATATCTGATCAATGTGAAAAATTCAATTCAGATCTTACAAACAACGGAACTATAACAATGATTAGAAAGAAATCTATTCCTCTTAAATGCTCATTCACAACTCCTACTGTTGATATTGAGAAAACTTATCTCATTTCAGCAACTCTGAGTTATTCATACAGTATAACACAAGAGGTTAATGTTCAAGTCAAACCTTAGATATAGATTTATCTACTAAATTCCAATATTTTTTATGCGATACTTATTGTTACTAGCAATAGTTTTTGTTTCTTTATGCACGCAACTTCCTATAGAAATCCCGTTCTTAACGCCTTCTGTTCAGCAATCAAGTTTTGCTTTAGAGGTTACAAGCGACCCAGACATATATTTAAAGGTTGAAACCCTTCCAAAAGAAGTTAAAGAAGGGAAAAATATTAGTATGATTTTCGAGGTGAGAAATGAAGCTAATTCTGATTTGGAAAATATTAATGTCTATGCTTATGATCAATGTGTTTTTTCAGGCGATAACAAAAAAAGCATAAGTATGTTGAAACCAGATAGAACTGAGAGATGGACTTGGAAATGGAAAGCTGGAAACATAGAGTTACCAACTGATTGTAATATAAAATTTAGAACAGATTATGAGAATGATTTTTCATTATCACAAGATGTAGCTGTTTTAACAGAGTCAGAATACTATATTAAAGAACAGGAAGGGATTTTAGAAGATATACCAATTTCATCGTCTTCATCTTCTAGTCCTTTGAGCATTTCAGTAGGTTTTCTTGAAAATCAGCCCTTTGTAGATGGGGACGAAGTAACTATGTCAATAGGATATTCTTACATAGGAGAAGGGATTATGAATATTTCAGATATAACAATCAGTATCCCAAGCAATTTAGAGTTTGTAAGTTGTAGTGATTATAATAAAGTTGATACCTCTTTAAAACTTACAAGAAAACTTAATTTCATAAACAATAAAGCCTCTTCGTCAAATTGCAAATTCACTACAAAAGCCTCTCAACCAATGGATATAAAATCATTATCCCTAACCGCAAGGTATAAATACGTTCTTGACAATTCTATATCAGTGAGAGTGAAAAAATGAACTTAAAATTTTATGCATTATCGATTCTAGCAATAGTTTCTATATCACTTTGTACAATTCCAGAGATTCCAGGTGTTACACCAGGTGTAGTCGGAGCAGCTGGAAGAGGTTTAGAAATAATAAGTTTTACATCAGAACCTTCACCTGTATTCAGCAGAGGTACAGCAAGAGTAATAATGGAAACTGAAAATCAAGGTGGATCAACTGTAAACAATGATTCAGCTATTGTTTATCTAACAGGTTCAAACATTAATCTAGGAAGTACAACTGGCGATTATTGGTTTGGTTCGGGTGCTGAGGACAAGAAAGAGATTAGAAGATTTCCTAAGAATATGGCACCAGAAGATGTTGTAAAAGGAACACCAGCAAGTACATATAGGTTTGTATGGAATTTAGTAGCACCAAATCTAACAGCAGGTCAGACAAGAAATGATATGTTCATAGGAAGAATTTATCATGAATATACGTCAGCTGCAAATGGAAATATTTGGGTTTATAGTGATACAGAATCAGAAGCAGCAAGAGCAGCAGGAAGACCATTAAACAAGGCAAGTTTTACTTCGACTGCAGGACCTGTAGCTGTAGAGGTTACTGTAACACCAGATCCAATTATTTTATATGGTAGTGAGAGCACGTTCTCATTTAACATAAAAATAAGTAATGTTGCAGCAGGCACAATTTATAAAAATGATACATTAAGTTATTCAACCATAACATCTGGTTCAGGTATAAATTTAAAATCAGAGGATTTAAACAAAGTTTTTGTTGAAGTGAAAATTCCAACAGGAAGTGGTTTAACAGTCACAGACTGCACAGGTGAACAAGAGTTAGTATCAAGTAAATCTATGACATTAGTTTGTACTGTTACAGGTGCATCAGTAAGCACCTTCAAATCATATGCAATTAACGTAATAGCTCATTACGGCTATTACACAGAAAAAACAGCCTCAGTAACTGTCCAAGGAAGATAAAAGTTTTTTTTAAATTCTTCAAATTTATAGCGTAAGCAATAAATTTAAAGTTTTTTACCCCAACCGCAAGGTATAAATACATAGCCTACAATTTTATGGTAAGTAAGGTGAAAAATAAATGAACAAAATAGCATTGTTAGCTATGCTAGTTCCAGTATTCATAGCAGGTTGTACTGCTCAGATACCAGGATTAACACAAATTACACCAACAATTGTCGCAGGTGCGGGATTAACAATAACAGAATACAGTGCTGATCAAACACAAGTATACAGCAATTCTACAGATAGAATTATGATGACAGTTGATAATCTAGGAGGAGCTTCAGTTACAGATGATAAATCTTTGGTCATGTTGATTGGTTCAGCTTTGAGCCTAAGTGACACAACAGGAATGTATTGGAGAAATCCATTAGAAACTGTTTATAAACACTTTGGAAAAACAATGACTCCAGCTGATCCTGTTAGAGATATACCAGCAAGCACAAAGAGCTTTTCATGGACTTTAACATCTCCAAGTCTCGCAGCAGGTCAAAGCCAAAATTATATTTTCATAGGAAGAACTTACTATGATTATCAGACAAATGTAGGTGGAACAGTTTGGATTTATTCACAAGCTGAATCTGATGCAGCAAGAGCAGCTAAAAGATCTTTAAACAAAGCAGCATTTAGTGGAACATCCGGTCCAGTAGCTTTAATAGTAAAAACATCACCAGATCCAGTTGTACTTGCCACAGGAGAAACAACATTCACAATGACAATAAAAATTAGCAATGTTGGAGGAGGTACACTTTATAGAACTGGTGGAGTTGCTTACACCTCAGGAGCCGAAGATACAACATTAATAACAGATGAATTGAATAAAGTTAGTGTTTCGGTAACCGCTCCCGGATTTACAATACCATCAACATGCACAGGTGAACAAGAATTAGTTGGAGGAAAGGATTTGACATTGACATGTGATGTAACTGTCATTACTCCGCCAACAACCTTCGAAGGATTCCCAATAACAGTAACTGCAACATATGGATACTTTAGTGAAAGGACAACTAGCGTAACTGTCACAGGAAGATAATTTTTAAAAGTAGAGAGCCTAGAAGGTTTCTCTACTTTTATTTATAAATAACTATCAAGCCTTTTTTGAGGCTGTTTGATGGAAACAGATTCATTTAGAATCAATTTGCCATAAATTCCATCATAACCTGGTTGTACTTTTAGTTCCCCTTTTCTGTTTTTTAATATTATTTCTACAATCTTTTCATGAGTTAATAATCTTAATTTATCTTCTGAGGCTTCTAACAGAATATTTAACTCAGAACCAAACTCTTTTATTAGTTTCATTGATTCTTCCCAAACTTTTTTGGAAAAAAGTTGAGTATTATAAGATGTTGCTATCAGTTCTGATAACGGAAGTAGAGTTTTAAAAGGTATAGTATTTTTTGGAACAAAACCTTCTTCTCTATCTGCCAGCTCTTCAACTCTTTGTAAAACACCAATAGTTAAAGTTTTACCGCAAACAGGGCAAGTATTATGATACTTTATTGATTCTTTAGGCTCTAAACAAACGTTACAGTTTCTATGTCCATTCCAATGATATTTTCCATAAAAAGGATCAACCTCTATTGTATAAAGGAATTTTCTAGGATTTTTTTCTTTAATAGTATTTATAACTTCTTTATAGTTCATTTCAATGTCGAAAACGTTTAATTCTCTTCCAAGTCTAGCTGGCCAGGGACTATGAGCATCACTATTTGAGATTAAACTTATGTTATCTAAAGCAGAAAGTCTCCAATTCATAGCAGGATCGCTAGACAAACCAGTTTCTATAGCAAAAATATACTTTGTTTGATCTTGAAAGCAATCTTTTAGGGAATCGAAACCAGATTTGCTACCAAAAACAGAGAACCAAGGAGTCCATGCGTGTGCAGGTATTATAACTACATCTTTAGAGATGCTAATTAATCTTTCTGTAAGCTCTGCAGAATTAATTTTAGTTAAAATGGGTCTTCCATCACTTGATAGCTTTCCATAATTTTTAAGAAAATCATTGATCTGACCAACAATCTCAAAACTCGGAGCAAAAATAATATTATGTATTTTTCTTATTTTCCTATCTTGTTCATAAATATTTGAAACCTCTGCTTGAAGCATGAAATAAATATCTTTATCTTTAAATTGAAACAAATTCTTACCTTCAATTTCTTTTAAATTTCTCTTTAATTCTTCTAACCATACAGGATGAGTAAAATCTCCAGTTCCTAAAAGATTCAATCCTTTAATTTTTCCAAATTTTTCCAAGTTTTCTATGTTCATTTCATTAGAAGTAGCCCTACTATAATGACTATGTAGATGCAAATCTGCAAAAATTTTCATTTAAAACACTTATGATATTTATTATTTCTAATAAATAAGAAATATGAGGTGGGCCGGACAGGATTTGAACCTGTGATTTCTACCCTGTCAAGGATCCGTTTCTACTTGAATTAGCGTCTTAACCACTAGACCACCGGCCCATTTTAAATGGTAACATAATTTCTTTGTACATTTTATAATAATTTAAAATATCTTTTTTATATAAGTAATTCTTATTATAGTATCTTTCACAAAAACGAATTATATGAGAAATATTAGAACTACCTACAGTCTTAAAATATTTTATTATTCTTTCCCAAGAATTTGTTCCAATTTCATCTTTGTATTTATGATTAAAAACTTTAAGACTTTTACCTAATATAAAGGCTTGTTCTCTAAGTATTTCATTATTAGAATTAAACACTAAACAGATATATGTACCTCTTTTAGATATACTACCGTCTGTATCAACTAAACCTCTTAAACATGCTATTGAAAGTTTTTTGTTATTTAAAATCAGAGAAGGTATTTTAGCATTACCTTTTATTTTGTCTCCATATGGTATAGTAAAATTTGTATGTAAAAAATCACAAAGGTTTTTAGAACATAATTCTAAATACACTGTATGTTTTTTGTTGTCTCTGCCTCTATCATATCTTAAAAATGGTGAAAATTTGAACAGGTCTTTTACTAGACTGGATATATATAAAAAATATGAGATGTCATACCTCGAATCTCCAAATATTCTAACAAAATATTTTGTAAGAGTACCATCGCCTAAGCATATACCAATAAACTCTGCTAATTTTTCATTGAGATTTGGTAAGGATATATTTTTTATATTGCAAAACAATTAATACCACCTAATTCTATATAGAGTAAAATAAGAATTTATAAAGCTTTTATTTAAAAGAATATAATTTTATTTATGCGTGGTGTTTCGACTATTATAGTTGGGATTCTGCTTTTAATGATATCTGTTTCTATAACAAGCTTAGGCTACATATTCTTTACAAATATCTATACAGGAGTTACAACCAAAAGTGAAGAAACTATAAGCACTACAGTTAAAATAATGCTATCAGGAATGAAAATAGAGTCTGTTTATAATATTTCTTCATCTGCTCCTTCTAACATAACTATAAGAAACACAGGAAAAGTTGATTTAACCAAATTCTCTGCTTATCGTAACGAGACTTCTACTCCTACTCTTAACGGAGCTAGTCTTGTTATTAAACCAGGAGAGGTTGGAATTCTTAATTTGCAAAATGCTATAGTAGTCAGTGGTGAAAAAATTCAAGTAACGAGTGCAGAAGGAGCAACTGCAATATATGTAAAACCTTAACTATTTTCTTTCAATCAATCTATCCAACAAAGCTTTTATTTTATGAATATTCGGAGCTTTTTTGACTGTTACCTCAGCCTCTTCTTCTATTCCTCCCATTGAGTACAAGCGTATCGTACCGATATTGAATATCCTATCAATTGCACTTTCTGTTAAACTGTAGTTGGATATCTTTTCCCAATTTATAGAGTCTTCTTTTATGTTAATTATGCCTTTTTTTTCAATGATCCTATGGTTCGTTATAATATAAGTATCTATTTTTCTTGTAATTTCAGCTATAAACCATATGAAAATTCCTAAAGGAACCAATATCAAGAAATAAAATTCGTAATTCTTAAAAAATCCAATTGGCAAAAACTTAAAAAATATCGCAATTCCGAGTAAAACCAATAAAAAGCCTATAAGATAGAATTTAAAATAAGCTAATCTAGTTGGATGAAATAAAGTGAAAATTTGTTCTGGCATAATAATCTTATATTTTCCTTAAATAAATTGATGCGGCTGGCGGGAATCGAACCCGCTTTTCAAGCTTGGGAAGCCTACACTCTTAATTTGTGTCCTACCATTAGACTACAACCGCATAAGAATAATTTATTCTAATAATTAAATCTTTACAAGATTTTCAAGTTTTTTCCTGTCCTTTAAACTTACAATATCAATACCTAAACTTTTTAATTCAATTTTTATTTTATCTTCTAAAGCTTCATAATCAAGAACTAAAACATAAGAAAACCTTTTTTTCTTTGCATCGTTAAGAAGTCTTTCAGAATCTTCATATTTGCCTGCAAAACCCCAAGCTTCAGCTACATCATACATTTTTCTTATTATGATTTCATCTGCACCTATAGTAAAAATTGCCATCATAAAAATCAGATGTTAAATATTCCACCCATACCCTCTGCTGCTTTCTCTTCCTCTTCTTTAATCTTTTTTTCTGCAATCTTTAATTCATTTCCATCAATCTTTTCAACAAATTCCTTTATCAATTCTTGACATCTTTTTACTCCATCATCTGTTCCATTAATTAAAAAGAAGCTACCTTCTCCTTTCAAACCTAAAGATTTCGCATCTCTGATCGCTATACTTTGCTTTGCAGCAATATCAAAATCGGTTCTTAGTTTTTCCTCTGCTTTTTTTACATTCTCTCTTTTTACAAAAATCATCCATTCCATTTTATCAGTATTTACTTAGATAGATTAATAAATTTATAGTTTGAGCCCCAGAGGAGATTTGAACTCCTGACCTACTGTTTACGAAACAGTCGCTCTACCAGGCTGAGCCACTGGGGCATAATACTATAAAGCCTTTTAGAAATTAATAATTATTATGAAAGAGGCTATGTTCTACAAACAGATTAAAAATGCTGTGAA
>Ga0315296_10003205_pt1 | contig 13752 bp, 13 predicted proteins | sample YL17G14_18_MG_FD_203921 | JGI IMG/M metagenome (GOLD analysis project Ga0315296, IMG submission 203921) | Sediment microbial communities from Yellowstone Lake, YNP, Wyoming, USA - YL17G14_18 | ecosystem: Environmental > Aquatic > Freshwater > Lake > Sediment | place: USA: Wyoming | collected... | reverse complement strand
AATTCAGAATGCGGCTAATTGGGACCGGGATTTCGCGGAGATCAGCGAGACAAAGGCTGAGCTGAGCGCTCAGGAAAGAGGAGCCATGCAGGAGCTGGCGCAGATCCTTGAGGCTGAGATGGATGCGAACCAGATTCAGACAGCGGTTTTCGATGCAGCTAGGAAGCATAATGTGGAGCCGAGGCAGTTTTTCAAGACGCTGTATATGACATTGCTGGGTTCGCCTGCTGGTCCCCGGCTCGGACCGTATATTGTTGCCATGGGAAGGCAGAATGTTGTCGACGCATTAAAGAGAGCGCTACGGGAATAGTTTGTAGACCGCGCTCGGAAGGTTTTTATACGCTTTCTCTCATTTTGAGTGAAACCTTTGGACTTGATTGTCAATGTCTAGAAGCAAACTGGAGTTTCTCGCTCATGTGCTTGAGACAGCTAGAAACGGAACGACGAGAGAGCGAATCGCTTCTCAAGCCGACGCACACCATGGACTAGTAGACAACTCGCTGAGCTTGCTCAAAGACCTGAACTTACTAACAGAAACGCACAACAGTCCAGTCTCGTTTGTCACCACAGAGAAAGGACTTCAGTTTCTGCACGATTATGAAAGATTGACGAAGCAACTTGGCTCTGATGACCGTCTGAAGTAAGAAGCACGTTCTACAGGTATCGCCTGTCTGCGGGGCATTGCAATTTCTGCTGGACTTTGGATTTATATCATAGTGGCGTAATCTACTGCTAGCTGTGGGCCCGTCGTCTAGCCCGGATTAGGACGCTGGCCTGCGAAGCCGGAGATCTGGGGTTCAAATCCCCGCGGGCCCGCCACATCAATCCCTGAAAAGAAGCCTAAATCTAGGTTTTCGTTTTGTCTAACGGTTTGTGTAACATTTTGTGTAAAGGTTTGTCTAACACCTTGACTCTGCAGTTCTTTAATATGTTCAGCATTAAGACAACACCAATGAATCCTATAGACTGATTTGCCATTCTTGGAGATTCCATAGTCAGCATAGTGTGCAACATTCAGTTTTCGACAAGTATACTTCTTCATGCCATTTGTTGTCACAGTAATTCTTTCAATCAGCAGACCAGGGTCTCCACATCTTGGGCACTTCTCAATTTGCATTCCTTTGTTTTCCATTTTGGTTCACTTCGTATATAGCCAGCCCGCGGGCTGGCTCCTTCTTGGCATTTAAGATTTGTGTGGCCCAAATCTGGTTCAAGAAAACTCTGAACAGATACCATTGATTCGACGGTGCTCTGATAGACTTATCTCCCATTAGGTGCCAGTAACGAACTCTTCATTGCGATTTGAAAAAGAAGATGTCATCGTTTGATGCGCAGTCTCTTACTCTGCTTAGAAGATTGAAGGTTTGAGTGAGTTCTGATTCACCTGTCTCTTCCAAGGCTTTGTTTATGTCTTTGGCATTTGGAAAACCTTCGAACCCCATCTCAACGGGATATTTCTTATCAGCGTATTTCACTATCTTTTGGACGCAAATATTAAGAAACCTAATCTCTGATAGTAAGAACAAGATCAAATCCATGACGACCGTATTCTGAATAGACTTTAACTCACCTTCTAAAATGCCATCGGATTTTGTAGCTAGATGCAGCTTTATTAGACGAGTTGGAGATGAGCGAAATTCGAAATGCCTCACTTGACCTATCACTGAAGCTGTTATGAGCAATTCTTTGATAGCTGAATTGAAAAACAATCGAAAATCCCGAAAAGGCGACCTTAAAGACAGTTCATTGGCGGCTAACGCTTTTGATAGTTTTAACTTGATCTTCCTAGGTATTGATTTACCATAATATTCGCTTTCAAAGATCGAATTGTCTTCATACAATTTTCTGAAATGAGAAGGTTGAAATAGACATCTTTCTAGTTGGCGACACCTATTGAATAGGGCTTGTAGGGTCCCCTCTATCTCCTGAATATCGACACACTCAAAATCGTCAAAAGAAAACTTCAGATTGAAAGAATAGTTTGCAGGCAGTGAGACTCTCGCTAGGCTTGACGCTTTTCCGTAGATCTGTTTTAACGCTGAGAATCCGCTTATGTTCTTGGTGTTGTACTCTCCCTTTAATTCACCATCAACAAGCCTGAACTTCTCAATCTTAGGTATGAACGAGAAAGAAGCAACGTGACCAATCGGTCGTCCCCAATCTTGCAGTTCATCCGCCAAAATGAGAATTGATAGAATTCTTTCTTTCAGCGAATTGACTTTTTTGACAGAGGAGGAACTATGTGATGCAATAGCTTCGATCACTTCTTTGTACTTTTGAACAAGACCTTTGCGTTGTTCTAGGTACGAAACGAACTCTAGAGAGCTCAATATTCCATGATTCAATTTCTCTAGGTCTTTTTTGTATTCGGCGATATTCTCAATAGGCAGAGAGGATAAGATGTTCAAGTTGAATCTGATCTCAGAAATCGGCAACGCTTCCGAAGCGACGTTATAGCAATCCTTGATTGCTTTCATAGAAAACTTAAGGCTCTGGCCAATTTTAGACAGAGGATATGCAACATCATGAAAGAGTGAGGCAAGAGTCAGTTTATCGAGATCACGGGAAGTCATGTTAAATGGTCGTTTCTGAGCAATGGCTCTGGCAAGCAAGCTTACTCGAATCATGTGATTTAGGTGATCACGATAGAATTTCCTTTCTAATTCTCCAGTTGACATTATGAGCTGTTCAAAATTAGCCAGAGCTCTAGCTAGTCTTTTGACTCTAATCTTTCCTTTTGAGCTACAGTCTCTATCGAGAATTCTGAGGATTAGGTTACTAATCAGAAAAGCAGCCTTGGTTCTTTGCATTTCGTAATCAGCGATTTCATTCCATTCTTCTAGATTTGAGTATATGTCGTCGGGCCATTTACCCAGCTCTATGAGTTTCTTGTCAAAAAGTAGACTCACGACGTAGGTATCAGTACTTGTTCTTTCTGGCATTTGACGCAACGCCTTTTAAATATACAAAACTCTTATAGAATATTAAGCGTTAAGGCGGGAAGCTATGGGTCACAGACGAGAGGTTTTTAGACCCACATCAAGCAAGAAGATAAGAGGCCAGATACAGCAGGCGCTAAGCGAAAGCAAATTCGCAGATGCTGCTAGGATTGCGGCTTTCAATTATTCCTCCAGACCGATTGCTGACGATTTTGCAATTTCGCTCGTTGCAGCTGCAGAAGCTATAACATTGGGCAGGCAGTTGAAATGGAAAAGAAGCACCGAGGATCTAGTTTCTGCTGGATTGTCAATAGCTGAACGAAAACTGGATTCCAGAGTTAATCCGAAGCGGCGTTCGATAATTTTTGAATCAATAGTTCGTTCAACAGAACGTGCTCGAAAGGAGACTGCCACGAGATGAGCCATGATCGTGACACTCTCCTGTTGAAAAGCGTGGCAAAAGACATGATCGAGCATATATGGAAAACCGAATTCTACAATGATGCAGAAGATTACATTCTTTATCGAGATCCTAAAACAAGAGAAACACATCGCCGAGACGACGAAATCGATGAGATCAACCTTGAATTGAACAGATTGAAAGATGATTTGATTGATGAAATCGTTGAAGACTTAATTACGAATAAAATTAGTTCCATGGAAGACATTGCAAAATCATACGAAAAGGTGAGAGAGATATGTCATAGCCGTTTTGGTGACTATAGAAGGAAACTCTGGAATGTCGTTAAACCTTGATTCTCTTCTGGCTACTTATGATGTTGTGAAATCACCACTAAGGCAGATGTTTTGGAGAAAGGAAAGACAAGCAGAAGGGATTAGCTATCCTATCCCAATAAAACAGCAGTATGTAGACTTCATGAAGGCTATTCTCGGACTTCACCTAATCGAGATGGAGCATTTAGACCACGTCAAGGAATTGGAAATCAGAACCAGTTACCCCTACAATTTCTATCCAATCACTGATAAACTCGAAAGCCTCTTCTTCCTTCTGTCAAACCACAAAATAAGGTTGAAAATCAATCCGTCAAGATCTCATTACAGTTGGAAGAGATTTGATGACTGTTGTCCTTATCAGAAAATTGTCTTGTTTTCCGGGGGATTGGACAGTCTATGCGGTGCTCTTGACCTATCAAGAAACCACAGAATCGTCTTGTCCCACTGCATCACAAATCAATTCGTCTTTGGTAGAGTCTTAAAGTTAGCAAATGTGTCAGCATTCAGTAAATCGGTTCTATATTGCTGTGATGCCAGAACCAAAAGAACAACCGGCGGTATGTCTGAAACCAGAGGTCTCCTTTTCTTGTCATTTGCATATGCCATAGCTGCCTCGCTACAGTTAAGATCTGTAGTTTTTTGTGAAAACGGTTCGCAAATGCTTGATGTAATGCTAGGGTCACTAACTTATCCTAACAAACAAGCCACTAAGAATACCAATTTGAACTATATCAAGAGGATTGAAGACATTTTTAGCGGCTACGATGACAAAGAATTCCGCATAGAGTGCCCTTACAAAGATATGACAAAAGCTGAAATGCTTGCTCCTTTTAAAGGTGCAATGAGTCTTGAGGATACCTTCTCCTGCTTCACCACCAGGTTTGGGACAGCGATGTGCGGAATTTGTTACAATTGCTTTATTCGCCGGTGCTCGTTATTGGCCATCGGCGTCAAGGAAGGAGATAAAGCCTACGAGATTAATCCACTTGAATTTGACCCCACGGTAGCTGGGAAAAAAAGTTACATGGATACAACGGATATACTTGTTCATCTCTTAAGATTCTACCACAAAATCTTGGTAAGCGACGCTGCAGCGCTAAGTGAGGTAGAAATAAACTCAAGGGATTATTTTAAAGACCCATATGATTTGGCCACTCGCTTTGCTTGTGACATATTTCTAGGGGTTAAGGCATTGTTACAAACAACCAGCCCACATGGTTTGAACGCCCTAGGCAAGAAGGCAAACGAACTGCTGAACCAAATTGATAAGAAAACCCTGCAGGAACGAAAAGAAGAATTGGCAAAAAAGGATACGAGAAGCTCAACAACCCTAGGTTTACCCCCTATGGTCTTATAGTTCTCTTCAACCCTCTGTCTCGCGCGCTACCCTCTCTTCTAAGTGAAGCTGCGTGCCCACAATCTCTTCGGAAAAATCTCATTGACAATCCTTTTAAATGAGATTAGTTAGAAAGAAACCTCAAAACCCTCACAAAAGGAGGTATCTCTAATGTATAATAATCTTGGGCGAAGAGAAAAGGGAAAAATCGCAGAGTTTCAAGTGATTTCAAAGCTTATCTCTCTTGGTTTGGATTTGTATGTTCCTGTTATAGACATAGGCATTGATTGCATCCTAAGAACAGAAAAACATGCTGAACCAGCCAAGTATTATGAGATCCAAATAAAAAGCGCACCATACAAAAACGTCAGTATTCGTGGAGCTAAGAAGATTATTCAATTTATCGACAAGAAAATTCCTAAAAACTATTTTCTTGTGATTGCCCTCAGAGACAATGAGAAGATAAAACACGTCATCTATCTAACAACTGAACAGATAAAAAAGTATATTTATCCGTCTCCAAAGGCGAAGGAAATAGACATTAACGTTCCAGCTAGAGACCGAGACCTACTTGTCAAATCTCAACCCATTGAAAGTCTAATAGCCAAACTGGAAAGCTAGCCAGCTATTGGCGTATTGCAAGTCTCCGTTCTGCCCCTTTCAAACCTCTTAGTTCTCTACAGTCTCTCTGCTTCGAATGTGTGCGCGCTATTTCAACCCTTCAATTCTGTGTAGCTTTTCTGTAAGGTAACAAAAAGTCAAGAACCTTAATGCGAACCACAGTCGTAAGTCAACTTTCTATGAATCTCGATGAGAGCTTCTTGGATAAATGTAAACTCGTGCTTAATGTCTTCTATTTTCTTGTTGTCAAAAACATAGACTATCCCATCTTTGAAGAAGGCTATATCCTTCAGGTTTCCTGTGGCAGGCATGCCATGTTTACTTAGTACCCAGTTTGCATTGAAACTCGTTAGCTTCAACAGCAATTCATCAAGATTGGCATTGTATTTGTTCAGGTTCGGTACGTTTTCTTTGAATTTAGAAATTTTCTCTCCGAGCATTTTGGGCGGATTGATTCCAATTTTTCTGAGAATATCATCCAACACTATCTCGATTGAACTGGCCAACTGATTCATCATCCCCTGAAAATTAGCTACATATTGCAAATACTTGTCAAGGGGAGATGAGCTATTATTCTGCACGACGGTTAGTTCGCCTCCATTTCTTAGGTAGTCCCGCAACAGTTAGATAGATTTTGCTCAAATTTCATGAGAAGCAGACCTCTTAGTTCTCCTCAGCCTCCCTGTTAAGGAACCACTTTTCAACAAAACCGCAGACCGAAATGTCAAGGAATTTTCTAAGGTTCTAAATTCTAATCGGAAGTAAAAATAGAGTTTCTAATTTTTTTCTTGTTTAGAAATTATAAATTAGAAAATCAAGTCGACCATTGGATCCAGCAGCTTCCGAAAAATGACCATGATTCTACGCATGCCTAATCATATGAATATGGAATTGATTTTCTTGAGATTTTCGTGTGCAGTAAAGAATCAAATCCAATTCATTGGGATTTGAAATGAATGAAAAAGAACTAGAAAGAAAGTTGAAGAGAGAAAGAGTTGAGGTTTGTTTGAACTGTAAGAAGTTTGTCAATTGTAAAGACATTGGCATGTTTGAAGAGTGTGCTGACTTTGAAGAGATCAAGAGTGAAGCTTGGGTGATAAAGAGCCTCGACAAACTCTGCAAGGAAGGAGAGAGCTTTGGTGACTGAGATGAGTGATCACTACTATCTCCATTATACTTGTCATTTGGAGATTAAGATGGAAATTGAACCGAACAACAAGGATGAAGAGGTCGTTGAATGCCCTGGCTGTAAAGTGCATTTGAGGGTTACTTCGGAGGCTTACATTTGTCCAAAGTGCGGATGGGATGATAAACATAACGTGCCGACACGAAATGAAGTGACAGGGAATGAGGAAAGCGAGGGCTCAGTCCGAAGAGAATCTGACAGGGTCGAGTCGACTGATGTCGTGAAGAACCTTGTCAGGTGCTCTTGTGGATTAACCTTCTATGGCCCACGATTCAGCTACAAGTGCCCGAAATGTTTCAGACAACATTAGAAGTTTTCAGGAACAGTGATTGGAACAATTACTTGGCATAGTTGATTTCGTCAAGAAGCTTTGTTATTGGCTCAGGGAATTTTTCGAAGCCTTTCTTTGCAAGTTCTTCTGCGTGCATGTTCTCAATTGCTTTTACAGCTTGAGTTTCAATTCCACCGTTTTTGTCTATGAACGACTTGACAACCCTCTGCAACAGTACTCTTTTCTCGCTCAAATACCGCAAGTATTCGTCAGCTGTTGTTCCGTATTTCTGTTGCTTCCTAACGACTTCGTTATCCCAGATTACGAAGAGGTTTGGAAATAGAAAATGCAGAGTCTTTGATGTGGCTGTGGGTGCAATTCTCACTATTTTCTTCTTCCGCAATACATGAAGTCCGCACAAATCATCATAGAGCATCATTATCTTGCGAGCCTTGATATCGAACATGGGCGAAATCAGTGCTGAATCAAATGGTTCATTAAATCTCTGGAGTATGACCGGGATCTCTTTCAAGAACTTCGCAAACATATTCTTTTGGATGTCTTTTGGATAAACCCGAGCCATGCCTCCCCATTCAAACAGGTACTTCTGAAAAATGAAACGAACGAAGTCCAGGTTCCAGGTTTTCAAATCCCAAGCATTTCTTTTCTTCAATACTTCAAAATATAAATCGGTGTCCTCTCTTTCAATACGCTCATGGTAGCTGTTAGCCTGTTGAAGAAAAGTTTTGTAGTTCACAGGCAGCAACCTCTTTATTGTCTCATCTTAACGATCAAGGCATTTATGAGTTGTCGATGGCCTAGGCGCTTGCATTCAGCATGAGTGTAAAATTGCCAGATAGGTTCCGGAACAGGATCCGCCAAGAAAAAACCAAAGGGATTTTCTTTGGATTTTTTCTTATTTGTCTTTAGATTTTATATAAGAAATTTTCAAAAGAAAGCCGGCGAGGACTACACGGTAGTGGGGACATTAACAATGCTTAATCGTGTGTGTGGTTCTTATGAGTGCACAAGTCAAATAAATACCTGGCTTCAATGCAACTAATTGTAGCTATTGATCATCGATACTCGATCCACAGGTAAGCGTTATGTCCATTGACTTCAAGAAAATAATCGAAGAACACAATCGATTTGCCAAGATGCGCTCTTCGCATGTCCTAAAACAGATTCTGCTTTCTGATTTGCTTAAGAATCTCTTCGGTATCGAGTTGGAAGATATTTTCCTTGGTCTTGAAAAAAATGTCAAAAGCACAGTCAAAGGTTTCAGAGGCAAGACTGATCTTCTTTACCAAAACATTATCTTTGAAGTCAAGATTGATCTGGATCGAGAACTAGAAGATGGTAAGCAGCAACTCAAGAAGTACTTTCAAGCTCTGCATGAATCAGACCCAAGCTTGAAAAGTGTAGGACTAATCACGGACTGCATTAAATTCATACAATACGTACCGATAATTAAGGACGAAGTAGAGGAGATCCGAGAGATAAGTTCAATAGATTTACTCGAGGACAATTCTAAGGACATTATTCTTTGGCTTGATAGCATTCTCTTCTCAAAAACTCAGATACTTCCTGATGCAGATGATCTCAAGTTTCGTTTTGGATTAGGAAGCCCCACCTATACGTATATGCTTCAAGGTATGGAAGATGCTTGGGGCAAGGTGAAAGATAGTGAATCAATGAACATTAAGTTGAGGCTATGGAAGAACCATATGGAAATAGTCTATGGAAGGGCTCCTACCGAGCGAAGTTTCTTAGAACAAACCTATCTTGTCGTTCTCGTTAAGCTCTTACTGTATCTCCGAATATATGGATCATATGATCAATCTCAGTTGGATGTACTCGAAGTTTTGACGGGACAGTATTTTAGGACTTTCGGCATATCAAACCTGGTTGAAGAGGGATACTACTCTTGGATTCTCGATAGTAGAATCTACAGCCTTGTCAAATCATCACTAGAAGCTCTTCTTAGAGAGCTCACGAGATACGATACCGCAAAGATCAGTGAGGATCTTTTCAAAGAGATTTACCAAGAGATTGTACGCAAGGAAGATCGTCATAGGGTTGGAGAATACTACACTCCTGAATGGCTAGCTGAAGTGACCCTTAATGAAGCTTTCATTTATCATCAGTCCATAAACCCTGGAGAAATACCCTCTATATTCGATCCAGCTTGTGGTTCTGGGACATTCTTGACGAATGCCATTCACCTACTCAGAAATCATTTTTTTAAGAAAGACTCTGCAAGAGCTCTAAACGTCATCTTAGAAAAAGTTGCAGGTGCTGACATAAACCCATTAGCTGTATACATTGCTAGGGCTAACTACATTTTTGCACTCGGCGACCTTCTAGGCTACAAGCAAGATATAATATCGATACCTGTCTATGTCGCTGACACTTTTAAACCGGAAGCAGTTGAGGATATCCAGAATGCTCCAAAGCAGGTCTATGAAATCGACGCTGACGGAGACAAGCTTTGGATACCTTCCTCAATTCTGGAAGACCACATGAGATTCAAAGAGACTATTGAGCGACTAGAGAAGGCTGTTTTGACATACACTCAGGCAGGAAAGAAACGTGACCTGTCATTGACCAGCTTTAGAGAGAAGAGTTCAAGGTTTACTCAGAAAGAGAATGAAATACTTGAGAAGACTCTGAATACTTTATTTGACTTGATTGATCAAGAACGCAACTCGGTATGGCTTTTTGTCCTATCTAACACTCTGGCACCTTTGGTCTTTCAGAAAAGGAAATTGGACATCATAGCTGGAAATCCTCCTTGGATTGCAATGCGATTTATGGAAAACGTGGTATATCAAGATTATATAAAATCAAGAGTCTTTAGTTTTGGACTAATTGACACTCAAGAAATTCAGCTATTCTCCAACATGGAGATGGCAACAGTTTTTTTCAACAGTTGCATAGAGCGATATCTGAAAGAAAACGGAATAATTGCCTTTGTAATGCCAAGAAGTATTCTTACAGGCGCTCTGCAACATGCTCGGTTCAAAGAATTCAGGAATCCCAAAGTAAAGTTGACAAAGATACTGGATTTTGAGAATGTTACGCCTTTGTTCAGAGTACCCTCCTGCACTATTCTAGGCGTAAAAGGCAAAGACAATTCCTATCCTGTACCGCTTCAAGTTTACAGCGGTGCATTTGAGTCAAGAAATCTGAGGCTCGCCAAAGCAGAACTCCACCTAAGAGTTCGGGAAGGCGCTTATACCCCAGCAGCTACGAGGGAACTGAAAAGCCACTACTATGACAAATTCAAGATGGGTGCAAGACTAGCGCCCAGGCCTTTCTGGTTTGTAGACTTTGTATCACATCCAATATTGAAGATCAACCCTCGGATTCCGAGGGTAAAAACGACAAGGGATTCTCGTAGAGAAGCAAAAGGACAGTGGGACAAAGTCGAACTTGAAGGAAACATAGAATCAGACTACATCTTTGCTACATTGTTGAGCAAGGACCTGTTGCCGTTTGGATACGCAAATATGCGCCCTGTCGTCATACCAGCGGAGCTTCGTGAACAAAGATTCAGTTTGTTGGACGTTGAGAACCTCCGAAAGAAAGATTCTGCCAACGCTGCAGACTGGTTGACGAAGGTTGAGTCTTTCTGGAAAGAATACAGAAGCATAAAAGATGAGAAGAACTTTCCTAGTGTGCTGGATAGAGTCGACTATCAGAAACTCCTTACCGTGCAAGATCCGCGAAAACGTTTCATCTTGCTTTATGTTGCTTCGGGAACTTACATCATAGCAAGCGTTGTTGATAGAAACGAAATCCCAGATTTTAGAGTTGACCATACGATCATCAAGCCTAAAGGGTTCGTTGCTGAATCCAAAACCTGGTTTCTTGAATCTGATAACGAGGACGAAGTTCATTACCTTTGTTCAATACTGAATTCAACCGTGTTAAGCAAGAAAGTCCATGACCTGCAGACACGGGGTCTATGGGGAGCAAGAGACATTCATAGAAGGCCACTTTGGTTCAACATACTTTCATACCAAGAAGCTGATGGGGATCATAAAAGACTCGGGGAAATTAGCAGAGGTCTGCACAAGACTGTCCCAAAAATAAGGAAACTGGGCAACAAGAAAGGAATAAGTGCCCAAAGGAGAAAGATTCAAGAAATAGCTTACAAGGAACTCAAGGAGATAGATGAACTAGTGAAGAAGATTTTACATTTTGAGGCATAGGTCAGGAAAATACAGCGCTTTCACTGCTCAGTGCAAGCGCTGATATAACAATCTCACTAATCAACAAAACAGCTGTTCTTTTTCTTTGTAGTAGCGTAGTCCTGCTGTTACGCCTAGTTCGCCCATTTTGTTGCAGAACCATACCCCTAGCATTTTGAGTGTGACTTGACTCCTGCTTTCTCCCAAGCATTCTTGATCTGCTTCCTGAAGGCACCTTCACCGTTGTGGAATAGGTTTGCTTCCGGATCAGTTAGCTGGTCGAGAAATTTATGAAGTAGGGGTTCAACTTCGCAGTTGTAGAAGGTGATGCCTGTTCGTTTGGTTCTAGTGTGCTTATGTGGTGTGATTGCTCTGTTTTCTAGGTCAATGTGTTTTCGTTTCAGGCTAAGTATTTCCCCACGGCGTAGACCAGTTGTGGCTGCTAGGCTGTAGATCAGCTTGTCTCGGTCGTATTCGAGGTTGTTGCATACTAGCCTGACTGCTTCATCAGTTGGGCATGGTGTTGGATTCTCATTGGGTAAAGGCAGTTTGAAAGAACTCACGATGTTGTTTCCTAGGAAATCTCTGAAATAGTGCTTGAGAGCTTTCAGGTAGTTTGATCGTGTGGAAGTGTTTTGAATCTTGAGAAGGTAGTCTGCAACTGCTTCTCTTGTTATAGGATTGCCTACTTCTCTCAGAAACTTGCCAACCAGATAGTAGTTGGTGTCAGCAGTGCTTTTGCATAGGCTGAGCTAACCTTTCAGAAATGCATTGAACTGATCTAGCAAAGTGTTTATGTTAGAGGGGATTTGATAGAACTGTCGATCTGCGGAGCCGGAGATCTGGGGTTCAAATCCCGGCGGGTCCGCCATCTCAAAACAACTATTGAGTTTGAAGTGTGGCTAAGAATGAAGGATGCTGTTCCTGTTGCCCTGATGGGATGCCTATTCGTGTTGGTTCACGGATTGGCTCTGTTGATCGTGGCACCTTTTGAGGCTGCTGGCTTGGTTGTTTTTGAGAATCCTGATGATCCGTTTAACGTTGTGTATTTCTTCTTGACTTTGATTGCGGTTACTGCTGTGTTGTTGGTGGTGGCCAAGTTTTGGAAGAAGCAGGTGGTGCAGGTTATAGTGTTGGGGTCGATAGGTTACGTTGCTTTCTTTGTGTTCTATCCGTTGCTGGTTTTTGTTGTTCCTGAGTTGTTTGCTTTGGTTTTTTCCGTTGGGGTTGTGTCTGCCCTATTGATTTTGCTTGTCAAGTATCCTGAGTGGTATGTGATAGATGTGTGCGGCGTGTTGCTTGGAGTGGGTTCAATTGCTATGTTGGGCATATCGTTGAGCATTTTCTTGGTTATCGTTTTGCTTGTTGGTTTGGCTGTTTATGATGCGGTTTCGGTGTACAAGACGAAGCATATGATTGATTTGGCAGATGTTGTTTTGGATCTTAAGTTGCCGGTTATGTTGGTTATTCCTAAGAAGCGGAAGTATTCGCTGGTCAGGGAGACGAAGAGTTTGAAGGAGAAGTTGCAGGCTGGAGAGGAGCGGGAGGCGTTTTTCATGGGCTTAGGTGATGTTGTTATGCCTGGGATCTTGGTCACGTCTGCGTTTTATAACATTGCTAGTGGCGGTTTGATTGTTGCTTTGTCTGTTATGCTTGGTACTCTAGTGGGTTTTGGGGTTCTTGTCGTTTTTCTAGTTAAGGGTAAGCCGCAAGCGGGACTGCCGTTCCTTTGCAGCGGGGCAATACTTGGGTATTTGATATCAAGTTACCTGTTGTTTGGACGGCTAATTGGTCTGTCGCTTTAGCTTTGCGACTCAAATGGTCTGATTAATAGTTATATAGCCTATTTGCGTTCTTTCAGTGGTATTTCGCGCGCGCTGTTAAGAATGTGGATGCAGTATGGTGTCTATGAATCCTTTTGCTGAGTTTCGCGACGCTTGCCAGAAGGTTCTTGAGGACACTTTGAAGAGGCTTTTTCCAAAGGCTGCAATTTCGTTTGCATTTGAGGTGCCGCCCAGTCCCGAGTTTGGCCAGTTGTCGTCTTCGGTTTGCTTCGAACTTGCCAAGCAGGTCAAGGGGAAACCGTTGGAGTTGGCTGAGCGTGTTGCTGAGGCTGTTGATCTAGCTGGTTATCCGATTGTCGTGGGCGTTAAGGCTGCTGGCAACGGGTACGTGAATTTTTACGCTGATTTGGGCAAGCTTGCTCAGTCAACGTTGGAGTCGGTTGCGGCACTTGATCTGGAGTATGGTTTTGTGAAGTTGGAAAAGCCTCTGAAGGTCATTGTGGAGCATACAAGTGCTAATCCGGTTCATCCGATCCACATTGGTACTGCGAGGAACCCAGTTTTGGGCGATGCTTTGGCGCGCATCTTGAAGGCCTGGGGGCACGTGGTTTTTCGGCATTATTATGTGGATGATGTAGGGCGTCAGGCTGCGGTCATAGCTTACGGTTATGAGAAGTTAGGTGA
>Ga0315296_10003204_pt1 | contig 13754 bp, 15 predicted proteins | sample YL17G14_18_MG_FD_203921 | JGI IMG/M metagenome (GOLD analysis project Ga0315296, IMG submission 203921) | Sediment microbial communities from Yellowstone Lake, YNP, Wyoming, USA - YL17G14_18 | ecosystem: Environmental > Aquatic > Freshwater > Lake > Sediment | place: USA: Wyoming | collected... | reverse complement strand
CTTGAAAAGCTCCAGCCAGCCCGCCGTGATGGCGTCCGACAACTCCTTCGATCCGCGATATTCCTCAAGCGTCTTGCCCCAGTAAAAGCCGATCCAGCCGTCGGCCATCTTGCGAGAGCCATCGATGAAAGCCTCCAACTCCGCTACGCTGCACTTGAGTGGGAACATTTCCTCGACGACGAGGGGCTTGCCGACGTCGTAAACAGCGAGGGCCGTAAGGGCCTGGTCGATCTTGCCGCTTTCCGGGTAGAAGTGAACGCTCGCGAAATCGAGCTGCTCGGCCACTTCCTTGGAGTAGAACAGCGGCTTGGCGCCGGGAAAGACCAGGGCCCATGGGATCACACCCACCGTGATCAGGTGGCGAGAGTCGTGCTTTCGGATTGCCGTGACGAGCCGGTCCACCCAGGCCTTGGCGACCTGCTGCTGCGTGCGACCTGCAAGGTCAAGGGAGATGCGCTGGACGAAATAGCTGCCGGCAAATTCGCCCGCGAGCCACTCGGTCTCCTTCGTCCCGCCGGGCAGGATCGGTTCGTTCATCAGGTCATAGCAGAAGATGGCGGGGCTTTTCGCGCAGCGGCCGGCGACCGCCTCCCAGAAGCGGGCCTGGACATCCCAGCGGGCCTCCTCAGAAAGCTCGTCATACCACGCGGGCACGTCGGCTTTGTGGTAACACGCGAGGCCGGTCACGTCCAGATACAGGTTCAGGCGTTCGGCCAGTTCCACGAGGCGGGCGAGCCTGTCAAGCGAGCCGTCATTCGGCGTCTCCGGCTGCTGCATGAACTTGCCCAGTTGCAGGTGGATGCGAACCACGTTGGCGCCGAGGTCCTTCATTTCGCGGAAGTCTTCCTCCACCTTGGGCCATTCGGCTCCCCAGTAGTCCTCCAGCAGGCGGCCTTTCTCATCGTGGTCATAGTTGACGCCCCAGGCCACAAAAGGCCGGCGGTCGCCTTCGTAGATGAAGCCATGCCCATCCTCGGAAATTCGCACGCCCTGCATCTCGCGCGGCCCCGCCTGCATTGAGGCGGCAACTGCCAAAGCAGCAGCAAGACAGACCACCTGCAATTGCCCGATACGTGGAGCCGCACGTCGCCCTGCCCCTGACGGATGGAAGCTATTCATCAGATACGCCTCTGTCTTTCTCACGTGTGGACTTGCGCACAATGGAGGTCGGGCATAGTCGAGGAAGGAGAATCGTCTCTCTCCTGTTCTGCCGCTCTGGAGTTCGCCCTGGCAGGCGAAAAATCGGGGCGAGTGGACTTGAACCACCGACCTCTTGCACCCCATGCAAGCGCGCTAGCCAAACTGCGCCACGCCCCGAGGTATAGCGGCTTCATTGTACGACGACCGCCAACTATGGACAAGGTCTTTTTGTGAAAAAAACCGCGCCGGCCACCTCCCCGCCGATGACGCCGGGGCGTCGCATCCGAAGGCGGAAAGCCCGACGCCCGACAGGGGATTATAAATCGCAAAAAAAATATTCATCGTCCCTTGACAAAGTTAGGCCGGACTAACTATAATTTCGCAGTAAGCAGCGACGAAAGGTCAGCGTCATGGATTCTCGCAAGGAAAAACAGCTCAGTGCCTCCCTTGAGGATTACCTCGAGGCGATTCTCAACCTGGCGGGCGACTCGCAAGGCGCCAGGAGCAAGGATATCGCCGAGGCCCTGGGTGTTGCGAGACCCTCCGTGACGGGGGCGTTGCAGACGCTGAGAGAAAAGGGGTTGGCGAACTACGAGCCCTACGGCTGTATCACGCTGACGCGTCAGGGGCAGGCGGCGGCCCGGGAAATCGTACGAAAACACGATGTCCTCAAGGCGTTTTTCACGGACGTGCTCGGGGTCGAGCCGGAGGCGGCGCAGCGGGCGGCGTGCCGGGCAGAGCACGCGCTGGGACCCGAGGTTATCGGACGGCTGCTCAGGTTCATGGATTACGTGGCGGCCGGCGGCCAGACCGGCCGGGATGTAACCGCCGAATTCCGCCTGTTCTGCAAAAGGCGCTCGGCCAAGTCAAAGGAAAGAGCAGGGCAGCCATGATGACCGGCCTCTCTTTTTTTTGCCGAATAAGTTTGGCTCGCCTAACTTTGTGAGAAGATGGGCTTGTCGCAGAATGATACCGATTCCGGTTGAGTATTTCGTATTTCCGGGTGGCAGCGGCAAGGCCGAAGGCTTTGCCGATGGCGGATGGGCAAACCATCGGCAAGCTGGCGCTTGCCGCTGCCACCCAAAGCTTGATGACAGGCTATGAAGAACTTGTGTGGAATCGGTATGAGTAATACGCAATGGCAAAACCAAAAGTAGTCCTTGTTGGCAATCCGAACGTCGGCAAGAGCGTCATGTTCAACAATCTGACGGGCTCGTACGTGACGGTGTCGAACTACCCCGGCACGACGGTGGAGGTGTCCAGGGGGACCGGCAGGGTCGGCGATATCGAGTTTGAGGTGATTGACACGCCCGGAATGTATTCGCTGCTGCCGATCACCGAGGAGGAACGGGTCGCCCGGAACATCATCCTGGAGGAACGCCCGTCGGTCGTGCTTCACATCGCGGACGCCAAGAACCTGGAGCGGATGCTGGGCCTGACCGTGCAGCTTGTGGAGGCCGGCCTGCCCACGATCCTCGTGCTGAACATGATGGACGAGCTCAGGACGCTCGGAAAACGGGTGAATACCGACCTGCTGCAAGCTCGACTCAAGATACCGGTTGTGCCGGCCGTCGCCACCGCACGCGAGGGGATGGACCTGGTAGCACAAAGGATTCGCGATTATGTCTGTAAGTCTTGATGTAGCGACACAACCCCACAGCAGCCCGGCGTTCACGCTCGACCAAGCCGTAGAGCGGATCGGCGGCCTTTTGAAAGGCAATTACGCCCTTTCAAAACGTGCGATCGCCCTGCTGCTGCTCCAGGACGACTCACAGATCCAGAAGATCGTGAAAACGCGCGATGCCCACGCATATGACCAGATCGTGCAAACCATTTCTGCCGCGCGACGAGAGTTCTGCGACCCGCTGGATTACATCATCGCGATGCGTCGCCAGCAGCAGGTCAATGAGCTTCTCAAGGGGGTCGTGGAACCTGCCGGGGTCCCTCGACGCAGTTTCGGTGAATTCCTGAGCCGGCTGACAATGCATCCGATCGCAGGGACCCTGATCCTCCTGCTGGTGCTCTACCTGGGGTTGTACAAATTCGTCGGGCAGTTCGGAGCAGGCACGCTGGTTGACTTCCTGGAGAGCGCCGTTTTCGAGCAGCGCGTCAACCCGTTCGTGACGAGAGTCGTCGAGGGGGTGATTGGCTGGCCGGTGCTCCGGGACCTGTTTGTGGGTGAATACGGCGTGCTGACGCTCGGCCTGAGGTACGCTATGGCGATCATCCTGCCGATCGTGTCGGTGTTCTTCCTGGTGTTCTCCGTCATCGAGGACACCGGCTACCTGCCAAGACTGGCGATGCTGATCGACCGGCTGTTCAAGAAGATCGGCTTGAGCGGCCGGGCGGTTATTCCGATGGTCCTCGGGTTGGGCTGCGATACGATGGCGACGATGGTGACCCGGACCCTGCCGACGAAGCGCGAGCGTTTCATTGCGACGCTGCTGCTGGCTTTGGCGGTGCCCTGCTCGGCGCAGCTTGGCGTCATCATGGCCCTCCTTCACGACAGGCAGCTCGCTCTGGCGATCTGGGCCGGCGTGATCATCGGCGTGTTCCTGCTCGTCGGGTATCTCGGCTCGAAGCTCCTGCCGGGGACCCGGCCGATCTTCTACATGGAGATCCCGCCGCTGCGATTTCCGAAGCTGTCCAACGTGTTCGTGAAAACGTACACAAGGGTGGTGTGGTACCTGAAGGAGATTGTCCCGATTTTCATCGTGGCCAGTGCGCTGATCTGGATCGGGCAGGTGACCGGGCTTTTGGACGCGTGCATCCGTCTGCTCAGGTATCCGGTCGCGCTGCTGGGCCTTCCGCCGGATGCGGCAAGCGTGTTTCTGCTCGGGTTTTTTAGAAGAGATTACGGCGCCGCGGGGCTGTACGACCTCAACAAAGCCGGCTTACTCACAGGCGCTCAGGTGGTTGTCGCGTGTGTCGCCCTGACGCTCTTTCTGCCCTGCATCGCCCAGTTGCTGATGAATATCAAGGAACGAGGTCTTCGGTCGGGCCTGCTGATCTCTGCCATCACGCTGGTTTTCTCCTTCGTGGTGGCCTTTGTGGTCAACATGGTCCTGACCGCGACGGGGGTGGTGCTATGAAGTGTGCATTGTGCGGACACGAGTTCGACGAGCGGCAGGCCCAGAATGCCTGTGCCGGGTGCGTCGTGGCAAAGCGATGCAGGCTGATCCGCTGCCCCAATTGCGGGTACGAGACCGCGCCCACCCCCGAGTGGCTCAAGAAGATTGTCGACAGGAGAAAACATGATAACGCTCAGCGAGAGGGCTGAAGAAATCCTGGAAATGCTCTGGCTGGAGACGGTGGAGAACGGCAGGATTCCCGATCTGTCATTATTCAGAGACGATACGGCTTTCAAGGAACTCCTCGATCAGGGCTGTGTTACGTCCGGCCCCGGCGGCGGGCTGACCGGCAAGGGGACCGAGGAAGGAAGACAGTGTGTCCGGAGGCATCGGCTCGGCGAGAGACTGTTTGCGGACGTCATCCAGATCAAGCCCGGGCTCGTTCACGAGGCCAGTTGCCGGCTCGAGCACATGCTGCACAAGGGGATTGAAGACAATATCTGCATTCTCCTTGGACATCCAAAAACGTGCCCTCACGGCAAGCCGATTCCCCCCGGCGCCTGCTGCAAGGACAGGAAGCACAGGTTCCAGAGCGTCGTCATGGCGCTATCGGAAATGAAGAAGGGCCAGAAGGGCAAGATCGCCTACGTGCACACCAGCGATAGAGAGATGTTGAGAAAGATCATGGCGATGGGCGCCTTGCCGGGCCTGGCGGTGACGTTGCTGCAACAATTCCCATCGCCCGTTTTTCAAATCGGAGAAAGTCAATTCGCCGTGGACAAAGAACTGGCCGACAGAATCCGTGTGTGGGTGAAAGACAAGGAGTAACTGAGCCTGCCAGAATCTCTGCTGGGTATGCCTGATGACTATGGACGCAAGGTATATGGATCAGTGTGTTTCCGGTACTCGCAACCGGCAGCAAACGGGTGTCGAGACCAGTCCCGCATGGATTGATTCGCGGGCAGTTTTCGCGGGCAGGAATGAGGTGCTTATCAGGCATGGAGACCAGATGTACAGGTTGAGAATCACCAGGCTCGCGAAGTTGATTCTGACGAAGTGAACGGACGTAGTAGCCAGCCCTAACGCTCACCGGGTAGCCAGCCAATCCGCCAATCACTCCATCGCAGTCTTGTTGCGCCCTCGCGGTGCCGGGGCCGGAAGGGAGAAGCCATATGAGTACGGGTTCATAGCCATGTCTCCGGACAGCCACGATGCTGACAATGGTGAGAAACACAACGATGCATGGAATCTGACAAGGAGTGAATGTAAATGAGTAAGCTGAGACTGGTTGGCTTGAGGATGTTGGCTTGCGCGGGGCTTATCGCCGATGCCGCTCGTGCGGACCGGCGGGGTTACGTCTGGACGTACGAGTACATGACCATGCCGAAGGGGGGGTTCGAGCTCGAGTACTATCTGACGGCGAAGGTGCCCGATTCAGGTGACTTCGACAACAAGAACACCTGGGAGCATCAGGCGGAGCTTGAATACGGGCTCACCGACCGGTGGGACGTCGCGGTGTACCAGAGATGGCAGCAGACGAACACGGCGACAGAGGATACATTCGAGTACACGGGCACCAAGCTGCGGACCCGCTATCGGCTGGGCGAGAAGGGAATGTACCCCTTGGATACTCTGTTCTATCTGGAGTACATCCGGCCGGACAGCTCGCACGAGCCGGAATTCCTCGAAGGAAAGCTCGTCCTGGCGAAGGACATAGGCAAATTCAACGTGGCCTACAACCAGATCCTCAAGACCGGCATCAGCTACGACGGCGAGACCGAGCATGAATATGCCCTGGGGCTGAGTTACGAGTTCAATCCGACATGGCGGGTCGCACTGGAATCCACCGGAGACTTTACGGAAGACAGCTACTACCTGGGACCCACGATATCCTGGGGCGGACAACACATATGGCTCGCCGCCGGTGCCCTGGCAGGGCTCAACGACAAAAGCGACGATGTGAACTTCCGGCTGATCCTCGGTATTCCGTTTTGACTTGGCAAGAACATAATACTCTCAAGCGATTTATGAAATGAGGAAGAATATCGGCAAGACCATTCTGCGCTTTGGTACGGCTCTGGTGGGGTTGATCGTCTGGACCTCTGGGTGTCAGATGACGGGCACCCCCATGGGAGAAGGCGAGAGATTATATCGGGCCAAGTGCAGCTCGTGCCATCAGCCCGTCGATCCCGAGACGCGCACCGCCAACCAGTGGCGTGCTCGACTCGGGCATCACGGGCCAAAGTTGACGGATGCGGAGCGAGCGACGATGCTGACGTACTTGGCGCGGCAATGACAGCAAGCATCAGTAGTTGAAACAATGAACGCGTAATCCACGTAACCCAGCCAGCAGAGAGCCAGCCAGGGAGCAGACAGAACACAATATCGTGTTGCTGTATGCTCCCTCGTCTTTTTGGAGAGTACAAATGGGTAAGAGCATCCCTGAGACCGCTGCAGTGATTTTGGTTCTGAGCTGGAGCATGCCTTCGAGGGCCGAGGAGGTCAGGAAGATACAGGACAACTCCTTTCTGCTCGAAGAGGCATATAACCAGGAGGACGGGGTCGTGCAGCACATCCAGTCTTTCCAGCTCATGAAAGGCGGGAGCTGGACCTACACGTTTACTCAGGAGTGGCCGGTGCCAACACAGAAGCACCAGTTTTCCTACACGATTCCCTATCTGCACCTCGATGATGCGGAGGACCCAACCGGCTTCGGGGATGTCCTTCTCAACTATCGGTACCAGGCTGTGCTGGAAGGCCCGATTGCATTCTCTCCACGGATCTCACTCATCACACCCACCGGAGACCACGGAGAAGGGCTGAGAAACGATGCCTGGGGTCTGCAGGGCAATCTGCCCCTGAGCGTGGAGCTTGCCGACAGGCTCGTTACGCACTGGAATCTCGGGGCGACTTTCGTACCTGACGCAAAGGGTATTGATGGCTCGCAGGCCGATATAACCGGATTCAACTATGGGGTGGGTTTCATCTACATCGTAAACGACAATTTCAACTTGATGCTTGAGCTGGTGGGGAACACAAGCGAAACGGTGGGCGACGGAGGAAGAATCGAGACGGAGAGTTTCTTCTTTATCAATCCGGGGATGCGTTTTGCCATCGATTTCGAGTCCGGGCTCCAGATCGTTCCCGGCCTGAGCTTCCCGATCGGCGTTGGTCCCTCCGAGGGCGATTTCGGGGTCTTCTGCTATCTCTCTTTTGAGCATCCTCTGTTCAAGCCGAAGCCATCATCTCGCTGAGTGTGGCAAGGGCCCCCTCCTTATCTGGAGTTTCAGCCCAAGCCCGAATGTTCGATGCGTCGCAGGGCCCGGTGAAGAAGCGGGTGCCGGCGATGCCGTCGGATTCGGGCTGCATGCTCGTAGATGGTTGGGATGAATGCTCTCGCTGAAATCCGCACGGAACGCGGCAACCGACGAGTGGATCGTGGGGCAGTCTCGGCAGGTTTCTCGGGGTAGTACATGACCATGATCAAGGCGCCCGCCGCGGCGCCCGTGGAGTAGCTCAGGGCCAGCAGCCAGTTATTCGTGCGGATGAAACTCGACAGTACCCACAACCCCAAGAGATTTTCGATAAAGACAATGCATACGAGGACGGTCTTCTCGCCGCGGGCGCACGCTAAGGTGCGACGCAAGGCGAGATACCATTCGCCGCATCCGACAGCTAGGTAAAGGATCATCGCCGGGAGGAGGTTCATAATCGTCCTCCTTCGCGATGTTCCACCATGCCATGATGTTCTGGTTCGTCCTCATACTCAAAGTATACCACTCGCCGGGCGTCATTGCAAGCTCCGGAGGCACCCGGATCACGCCTTTTGCGGATTGCCGATCACTCATAACTCCTTTTGTATAAAAGGCTTATGTCGCACCGCACAGAAAAGCCTAGACGTGACCGGGAATTTGCTGATTCGCTCTCCGTGCCGCAGTCTCTCGGAGACAAACGCACGCCTCCGCCTGTTCATCTGTAGTGCCGGATGCGTACCACGGCGGTGGAGATGACCGTAAACGCACGCATCATTTCGCTGCTATGGTCGCTGAGGGCATCGGAGACTACCCGAGCCTTCAAGGATGGGGACAAGCCCGCCAGGCGGATCAAGATCACGCCACAGGATGCTCTATGCAAGCGAAACACCAACTCTCCAAAGTCTTTATCCGCCATCATAAGGAGAGCCTGACGGGTATTTGCGTAGTTTAGGACAGTCTCATCAGAGATGCTTGGTGACATTTCTGCAACGTATTCGACGTGATGGCCGTCTTGCCGCAACTGCATCACGATTGGCCTGTCAACACTCTCGTCGGCAAGAATATTCATGCAGTGGCCTTCGGCAGCGGATACACAGCGTCGGCACGCAACACCTCGGCGCCATATCGGATGGCCGCAAGAACGCCTTCGCGCGTCAGTCGAGGGTGGGCCTCGAGAATCTGCTCGATCGTCTCGCCGGCACCGAGTTTCTCCAGGATCTGTTCCACTGTCACGCGAGTGCCTTTGACTACCGGTTTGCCCATCATTATCTCGGGATCTGATTGTATCATTGAATCTTGCATGAGCTATCTCGCAACAGAGCAAATTGCGACAGTAAACCGACCGCGCGGGCGGTATCACGATCCGAAAACAGCAATCCTGCCTTCCGGATTCTACAGCCCGACAGAACGGTTTTCAACTCGTAAAAAGGCCTATCGCGAATTGCGTTCTTCTCTGAGCCAGGCGACGAACGTTGCCAGGCCGGTGTGGATGTCCGTAGCGGGTCTGTAGCCGAGGTCCCTTTCGGCCTTGGTCACGTCGGCATACGTGCGCTCGACATCGCCGGGCTGGAGCGGCAGGTGAGTTCTGACGGCTTTCTTGCCGAGAGCAATCTCAAGCTCGCGGATAAGATCGTTGACGCTGACGGGCCGTGACTCACCGAGATTGTAGATTTCATAGCTCTTGCATCGATCCATCGCGGCTGCGACGCCGTCGAGGATATCGTCGATGTAGGTGAAGTCGCGCATCATCGTGCCGTCGCCGTACACGGGGACCGGCTTGCCCTCTTCGATGAGCCGGGCGAATTTGTGGATCGCCAGGTCCGGCCGCTGGCGCGGACCGTAGACGGTGAAGAAACGCAGGCAGTTGATTGAGATGCCGTAGAGGTGATGATACGTATGACAAATCAACTCGCCGGCTTTCTTGCTGGCGGCATAAGGCGAGATCGGGAAATCCACGTTGTCGGCTTCCGAGAACGGAACCTTCTTGTTGTTCCCGTAGACGCTGGAGCTGGAGGCGAAGACGAACCTGGGGATATGTCGCTGCCGGGCGATCTCCAGGAGGACGACCGTGCCGTTGATGTTGGTATCCATGTAGAGCACAGGCTCGGCGATGGAGGGCCTGACGCCAGCCCGCGCCGCCAAGTGTACGATGATATCCGCGTCGTCCGGGATGGCCTTTTCCATGGCCGCCCGGTCGCGAATGTCGGCCTCCACGAGGCGAAAACTGCGGTTGGGCATACAGCCGGCGAGATTGCGCCGCTTGACGGCGGGATCGTAGAACGTGTCGAAGTTGTCCACGCCGAGGACGGCCCAACCATCATGCAGAAGCCGCTGCGTCAGATGCGAGCCGATGAAGCCTGCCGCTCCTGTGACTACCGCTTTCATGCCTGCAATCTCCCCTGCCGCTACATCCGGATATGATCCCAAGGCCGTGCTCTTAGAGCCGCTCGGCAAGCTCCTTGATGAATCGGCGCAGGTCTTCCGCCATGTCGCCGCGCTTGAGGGCAAATTCGATATTCGCCCGGATGAACCCCTCCTTGTTGCCGATGTCACAGCGTTTGCCCTCGAGCTTGAGGCCGTACATCGGCCGGTCCCTCACCCGGGCGCGAAGGGCCTCCGTGAGCTGGATCTCCCCGTCGCCGCAGGGCTTCGTCTGCTCGATATAGCGGAAGATATCGGGGGTAAGGAGGTATCGGCCGGCGATCGCCAGGTTCGACGGCGCATTTTCCGGCTTCGGCTTCTCCACAAAGTCATGGATCTCGTACACTCCCGGACGGACCTCCTCGCCCTTGATGATGCCGTACAAACCTACTTTTCTCGGCTCCACCTGCTCCAAGAGAATCACCGGCTCGTGCACCTGCTCGAACAGACGGACAAGCTGCAACGCGGCAGGCGAGGCCGAGTCGATCAGGGTATCGCCGAGCAGAACGACGAAGGGCTCATCGTTGACGTGATGACGGGCGCAGTAGACGGCGTCGCCCAGTCCCCGCATCTCCTTCTGCCAGACGAAATGGATATCCGCCAGCTCCGAGATGCGCCGCATCGCGTCGAGCTCCGCGATCTTGCCCTGCTTTTCGAGCTGGTGCTCGAGCTGGAAGCTGCGGTCGAAATGCTCCTCGATGGACCGTTTGCCCTTGCCGATGATCATGAGCACGTCGGTGATGCCGGCGCCGGCCGCCTCCTCGACGACGTATTGAATTACCGGCGTATCCACAATCGGCAGCATCTCCTTCGGCTGCGACTTTGTGGCCGGCAGGAAACGGGTTCCAAACCCGGCGGCGGGAATGACGGCCTTGCGGATCATGGCTGGGCGTCCTCTTTCCTCGTGACGATCCTGGGTTTGAATACGTTGATATTGAGTTTGCGAAGGGCTTTACGCAGATCGGTAAACATCTCGTCATCCTCGTACATGCCGACGATGGCGCCGCCGGAGCCGGTGAACGTGGCGCTGGCGCCGGTGGAACGAGCGGCCTCAACCATCCGTATATTCTCGTTGGCGATTCGATAGATTTGCCTGCGTTTGTCGAAGCCGGCGTCGAGCAGACTACCGATCTTGTCCAGGCGGCCGTCGCGGAGGCAGCGTTTGGCCTTGTCGGTCAGGTCGGCCCAGAAGCGCATCGCGTCGACGACCCTTTTCTCACCTTGGTCGAATCGCTGTCGGATATTATTGTGGAATTTCTCCGTGGGCTCGCTCAGGTCGTCGCGGTACGCGATATAGAGTTTGGGCAGCAGCTTGGGATCGAGCGGCTCGTAACAGCCGTACCCCTGCTTCTCCATGATCTCCCGGGCGAAGTCCATGTACACGAGGCCTTCATAGACCTGGATGACGCGGTCCTGAAGTCCCGCGGGAATGTGCAGCTCCGCCGATTCGGCGGCGAGGATCAGATTGGCCTGTATGTACCTCGGTATGCTGACCCCGTAGAAGGCCATCAGGGCCCGCAGACACGCGGTGATGATCGCACTGGAGCCCGCCAGACCGACGCCGTGCGGAATGTTCGAGCTGTAGCGGATCGTGAAGTTCGCGTCGTGCAGGTCGATCCGGTTCTCCCGGCAGTAGTCGTAGAATCTCTTGACCGTGGCCTTCAGCAGGCGTATGCCGCCATAGTAGCCGTGCAACTGCACGTCCCTCACAAGGGCGTCGATACTGCTGAAGCAGGAAAGGTCCTTCTCGCTGCTCAATATTTCCAGCTCCGGCGTCTCGTACAAGGTCACCTCCGCGCAGAAATTGCTGAACGCGAAGGAGATGGTCTTGCCGAAATAGCCGTCCGATGGGTTCCCCACAAGTCCCGCCCTCGGATATGCCTTGGTCCGAATAATCACGCTATTTCCCTCAGATGTCCGTCCGTTTCACTATCCCTGCTTGCCTTCGCAACTGACAGGATCCTGGCCATACACTATTATCGGCAGGCCCCTGACTTGGTTTAGAAGCGACCGTCACCGGGGACGGGATTCCGCCGGCTCGATCATGTCCATATCGATCTCGACACTGGCCGCCTGACCGAGCATATCGATCTGCAGTACCAGGCGAGTATTGCCTTTGGTCTGCACGACGACCCCCTCCAGACCCAGCAACGGTCCCGCAATGACGCGGCACCACTGCCCCGCCTCGATATACTTGTGCGGCATAAGCGGCGCCCCGGCTCGCAGGGCCTGCTCGAATCGCACCAGCTCACGAAGAAACCCTTCCTGATTCTTGACGTCCAGCAGGTTCGCCACGCGATTGGTCTTGAGCAGTTCGATCCTCGCCGGCTCGTCGCCGCAGAAGAACAGGTAGCCCGTAAACAGCGGCAGCAGCGATTTGATGGTCCGATGGGTCTGCCGCCGCACCTTCCAGGTCATGGGCAAAAAGTAACTGATGTTCTTGGCCTTCAGGTCGTGGGCAAGGGCCTTTTCATTCCGGCTCTTGGTGTGGGCGACCCACCAGCGGCCCTGGAAAACCTGTATGGATTCGGTTTCCGGCCAGATGGCCGGTGGATTCTCAGCTATTTTGAGCAATGGCGTTCTCCCGGAATCTGATCGTGCCGGACTGGGCCGCGTCCCCCCCAGCAATGCCGGCAGTGTCTCATCCTTAAACCACTGTTGTGTTCCAGCCGATTTACATAACTACGGCCATAGTGTATGGTTATCGGCGGGGAATGTCAAAGCAATTAGGCCGGGCCGAAGGATGGCCCGCGCCGGACCCCGGAAACAGTCCCGTCGGCAAGCCAGATCACTGGGGCGACGGGAGAACAGTCCGCAGGAGAGAATATGGGCAAATCGCCGCACGGCACCCCTGATAAGGGCGGCCAAAGCAAGGCCAGCCAACGCACGGCTGTCCTGTTTACGTGCATTGGCCGGCGGGTATCGCTGCTCCGCTGTTTCCAGCGGGCGGCGAGACAGCTCAAACTGCACGTCTCCTTCTGCGGCACCGATACCAGCAGCCTGAGTCCCGCTCTACAGCTTTGCGACAAGGCCTTTCTTGTGGAGCCGACTACCCACGTCCGGTACGTCGATCAGCTTCTGTCGATCGTCCACAAGCACCACGTGGGGCTGCTTGTCCCGACGGTGGACCTGGATCTGCGGCTGCTGGCCGGGCACAAGCCGCAGTTTGAGCATCTGGGCTGCCGCGTGCTCGTGTCGGACCCGGAGGTCGTTGATATCTGCCAGGACAAGCGGCGGACGTTCGGGTTCCTGACCAGGAACGGGTATGGCACGCCCGTGACGATGAGCGTGCGAACCGCCCTGGCAGCGGACCGCCGCGGGGAGCTTACCTGGCCCTGCTTTCTGAAACGCTGGGACGGCTACGCCAGCCAGGGCAATGCCATCGTACGCACCCGCAGCGAGATGCGGTTCTTCGCTCGCAGAATCCCCAATGCGATGTGCCAGGAGTTCATCGAAGGAACCGAGTACACCTGCGACGTCTACGTAGACTTCGATCTGCAGGTCCGGTGCATCGTGCCCCGCCGACGGATCGAGACCCGCTCGGGCGAAGTGAGTAAAGGACAGATCGTCAAACACCGCCGGATCATGTCGCAGGCCAGGAGACTGGCCGAGCTTCTCGGGGCCGGGCCGGGCGTCATCACGCTCCAGTTGTTCGTCACAAAGGACCACCAGATCAAGTTCACCGAGATCAATCCGCGTTTCGGCGGCGGCGCACCCCTGTCGATCCGGGCAGGGGCCGATTTCCCCAAGTGGATCCTCCAGGAGTTGACCGGCAGGCGGCCCCGCATACGATTCGACCAGTTCCGGGACGGCCTGATGATGCTGCGATACGACGCCGAAGTCTGGCTCGAAGAAGGACAAACCAAGG
>Ga0315296_10003203_pt1 | contig 13755 bp, 8 predicted proteins | sample YL17G14_18_MG_FD_203921 | JGI IMG/M metagenome (GOLD analysis project Ga0315296, IMG submission 203921) | Sediment microbial communities from Yellowstone Lake, YNP, Wyoming, USA - YL17G14_18 | ecosystem: Environmental > Aquatic > Freshwater > Lake > Sediment | place: USA: Wyoming | collected... | reverse complement strand
CCCCGCTTCTGTCGGGCCGTACATTGCCGACGATCCAACTCTTCCTTTATTACCCGTACTTCATACGATTGCGGCCCAGCAATCTGCTTCGTTCCCTTCAAGATACGTCTTAACTGGCGCGTTGGAATCTTGCTGAGTTTCATCCCCAGTATTCTATAAGGAGAGTTCAAACTCCTGGTGTCAAAAGACATTCGCTGGACGCGCAATTATGTAGGAATCGAGGTTTTTGAGGATGAAAATGCAGCAAAAAATTTCATGCTGGCCGTTCGTTGGACGTTTCGCTGGCCGCTCAAATTGATTTCTTTGTGATGGCGTCAACAATCGGGCGAACAACCGAAAGACGATAGAGAAATCTCGCTTCTCTTGGTTTGGGATCAGCAACCTCGGTAAAGCAATCAGAGTCACGTCTTCGCAGTCGTTCAAGACGTTTACGGAATAGGTTCCGTAGGTTCTTTGGGATAATAAAGTGATTTGCCAGTTCTGCCGGAGACAACAGGGCCTCATCAATTATTTGGTCAACTCTGGTCTTTTTGCTGTCCTGTGTCGGCTCAAGTAGTAGCTTGAGGTCGGCTCTGACTGCCTCAAGGGCGTTTTCTATGTACTCTTCTTCAATGGCGCTGGCGTCCTTACTAATTCCCTCGTACCTTGTCATCTTACACCAAATGCCCCAGGCAATATTTTCTCGATTACCCCATCCGGCAGCCGTACTGAGCATTTGCTCAGCATCGAAATAAAGTTTGGGAGTCCCAAAGGTTCTGGCATACGCCAAATCGTAAATTACAGCAAGTTTCACATAATAGAGCATCAACAGGTCTTGCTCTGTGGGTTTCCTCTGCTGGTAAGAGGCAGGGAAAATTACTCCGTAAAGTTCGCAAGTACTCTTAGAGCCTGGGCTGTATGTGGGTATTTTGTACCAGCCCAGCGGCTCGGGCGGCAGATCGTCAGGGACTTTGACACTCTTTTTGAGTTTTCTGGCCTTCTTTACGAGTTCGTTGAATTTAAGCAAGTGGCCTTCACGCATCCTCATAAACCGCTCTATTTGTTCCAGAAAGCGGACTTTCGCCCGTTGGTCTTTCAAAAGGTCGTATATTTCTTTGCCGGCATCGCGGAGAAATGTTCTGAAGTCGTCTTTGATTTTGTCGAATTGAAGAAAATCCATTTTCACTTGACCTTTCTATCGGGCCGATCTGGCCTGTGGCAGGTAGGCAAGTGAATACGAACCTTACCAGAGGCCAGACCGCTTAACCGGAGCTACCGGTCGACCCGATTATTCGCTCATTTCATTTGACATCTTACCGAGTCTTTTTCTCCTCTAAAAAAAGGTCACAAAAAGGTCAGTCACTACTGGCTTTTACTCCTAAGGCTCGACTGTACTCTGACTGACACTTTGGTTTTTTGCTCAATAACCGCGATACGCATAAGTCTAATACCTGTAAATAGTTCCAGAATCGCCATATATCGCCGTGTAAAGCAGGCGCTCTATCCAACTGAGCTAATCGCCCTAATATATTTCTTATCAAGGACTTATATCAAAAAATGAAACGTGTGCAATAAGGGTTAGTACAACCTTGACTACAACCAAGCTTTTGTGTACAATTTCACTGTATCGTTTTAGTTCTTCGGTTGTAGTTAAGCAAATTAACCACGACAAAATCCAAACGCAAAAGAAAAAGACGCTCGGACAAATTCCCACTTACTTTACATCCCACAGGACAATATTGCAAGAAGATTAAGGGCAGGTTCTGGGCGTACGCATCTTAATTGACTGTCTCCTGTTTTTGTTTCAAAAATGGCGATCAACGACATTGTTCTGCAGATGGAGGCCATAAAAGTAATCAGGTTTGCCCGTTTTTGCGATCATAGAGGCTATTTCACGGAACTCACCGAGCCATTAGGATATCTGGATTTTTTGAAGTTGATGTCCGAGGCCAAGGTGGTGATAACGGACTCTGGCGGCATTCAAGAAGAAACCACCATTCTCGGAGTACCCTGCCTCGCCGTTCGCGAAAATACAGAGAGGCCAATCACTGTTACCGAAGGGATAAATATCTTGGTGGGCACAGACACCGGTCGAATACTAAATGGCTACCGGGAAAGTCTGAACACGACAAGGCCCCATAGCAGACCAAAGCTCTGGGATGGCAAAGCCGCGGAACGGATTGCTCGGGTGTTGGTCAATTCGCTTTAGCACATGCCAGAAGGTGCAACAGATGTTGTATGTTTTCTATTAGTCTGTCCGGGTAATATCTGAAGGAACCTTAGGTGACATAATGATGGCTTCGACAGCGATAAGGTATTATCCATTTGTGGAGGCTCACGGATGAGTAGGACCTACCGGCCTTCGGACCCCAATCCACAGTGGCTGCTTTCACCATCAGCTCAAGAGCGGCTACCTGAGAATGATCTGGCCTACTTCATGCTGGAGCTGGTCGATCAGCTGCATGTATCCGCCATTGCCGAAAAGTACGAACAAGATGAACGTACCTATCCGAAGTTCCTGAGTGAAAGAGAGAGATTCAACCGATTTGCCGACTCTATTCCTACGCATACCTCTGTGCAGTTTGCACGACGGGCGATCTGGTTGTAAGCCCGAGGAATCCACACTATATGGGCGACCGTTCGGGCCCCTTTGTGTGATGGCGAGATGTCGAGCCCGTTCGGCGTGTCCGCCAGGGGTCTATGGTGGGATTCAATGTGTCCTTATGTGGCAGTCACTTGTTTAGGGTGTTGTGAGGTCTTCGATTTCTGGCGTCTCGCAACTTCAACATCAATGTCACGCTGGCCAGAGCAAGATATGGCAGAAGGAACTCGACAACGTTGCCCTCACCCGCCGCAGAAAGGGCACAGCCTCCACCGCCGCCGCCACCACCAGCGGCAGCATCGCCGGCACTGCCGGACATAAGGTAGAATGCGGTAAAGTGTGTTGTCTTGAAAGATAGAGCATGCAGAGTTGGGGATATCATGATATCCCGGATATCAGTCACGCCCTGTTGACTAAGCGCTCCGGTAAGTGAATTGAACCAATATGGCGTGGCGGAGGTACCTGTACCTGAAATCACGTACGGTATCGTAACCGTCACCGGCTGGCTAAACTGCATTCCGCTGGGGCCAAAATCATAAGCAGCTAAGCACTGCACCACAAGCTCCGGCGGATTCATGATTCTTGAGATTGTTATCTCCACGTCGCACGGGCATGCACCGGCTGGGACAATGACAGAAACATCGTCGATGCTGTCTATGTTTGCCGGGTTGACTCCCACTGTTGCACCTGCAGAGGCAGAGACGGCTTGGGCAGCCAAAGGGGCAGGGTCCATATAAGTGCATCCAGCATAATAAATCGGCGGATTTGTAGCTCTGCTATCGCTCCAGACTGTGTAGGGATAACCGTATCGGTCTACCGCCATTGCCGGCTCACTTTGGTTTGCATTCGTACCGTCATCACCCACAAAAATATTGGTCTTGCCATCGGAGGTCAACTCCACAAAGTATATGTCGGTATCCCTACTGCTACCGCCGACGTTGCGCCAGTCTTGCCAGCAGGCAAAGACTTTCAGATCAGCGCCCGTACTGCCCGTGACGGCAATGGCCGGCTCCAATTGATTAGCGCCGGAGCTATCATCAATAATACTGCTGCCGACCAGTGGACTGCTCGGTAAGCCATTTGTAGTAGCATAGAATATATCCTTGTTACCAGGCGTGCTGTCGACCCATAAAAGATGCAGCGTAGACCCAGCCGCCTCGACTGCAATCACCGGGCTTGATTGGTTGTTCGCGTTGCTTACAATGGGTACGTTCGTCCAGGGACCGTTGTTTGAGGCTGCTCCATAGATGTCACTTGAGCCGTTTCGCCGGTCCGTCCATACCACGTATACCGTGTTACCAGAATCGACGGTAATGGCCGGCTCAGTCTGGTCAGAAACAGCCGACGTTATCTGGGAAACGGCCTTGTTGGCAAAAGCATCGCTCGACGTGGCCAAGTAGATGTCTTGATTGCCCGCTCGGTCGTCCTGCCAAGCAATAGCAGCGCGACCAGCAGAACCAATGGCTATAGCAGGGCTAACCTCGTTGTTATTGGAGTCAGTAACTCTGCTTTCAGCCGACCAGTTTATTCCGTCAGCCGAGTTGGACATATAGATGTCCCAGTTGCCCCGCCGGTTATCCTGCCATACGACGTATAGATAATCACTGCCATCGATGGCGATAGCTGGATTGCACTGATCAGCAGAATCGGCTGTTAGCTGAATACTGCTGCCAAAATTGGCTGCCCCCTCTGTGAGTCTACTGAAATAAATATCTCGGCTGCCTGTTGGTCCTGCATGCCAGACTACGTATGTATTGCCGGTACTGTCTCGAGTCGTTGCGGGCGATCCGCAAGCGAGATTGTCTAAGCCTGAACTGGCCTTCTTGTTCTTGCTGAACGAACGCATCTCGGTCCAAAAAGAGTAGCTATATTCGTTCATCACGTTTCCGCCAAGGTCCGTGGCATTCACGGCCACCGTTACTTGTTGCTCAAAGTCAAACATCTCGTTGGGCTGGTAGCTAAATGTGTAGTCAGCCTTTGTGCCCGTTCTTCGGCAATCACCGGTGGGACTGCTGTAATGGGTCGTATTGCCCGTATACACGGTGCCATTATTGACCTTGATAATTACAGAATTGGCATCTACACCTTTGCCGGTGTCCACAACATGCAGCGTTATCAAGCTGTTTAATGGCGCCTGTATCGAGTTTGCTGCTGGCGAGCAGTTCGTAACGCTGGGAGGCGACTTGTCCTCTGCGTGAACAGTTATAGCAATCGCTTCCGAATCTTGAGATCGGCCATCGCTGGCGATAAAGGTCACTGAGTAACTACCTGCTTGGCTCGGGGTAGGGGTCCAGTTGAAGGTTTGGCTGGTAAATGTTGCCCCGCTGGGCAGGCCCTGCGCCGAGTATTGTATTTGATCGTTATCGGCATCTGTTGCCTGGACCGAGAAGGTCAGAAGCTCATTTGCATAGGCTGACTTATCCCCGATAGAGCCAAGCACAGGTGCTCTATCCACATTGCCTACGGCTATGGTGATCGTCTCTGAATCTTGTGCCTGGCTGTCGCTGGCGGTAAAGGTGAGCTGGTAGGTGCCACCCTGATTATAAGCTGGCGTCCAAGTGAATGTTTGGCCGGCGAATGCAGCGCCGCTCGGCAGATTCTGCACCGAATACGTGACTGGATCTCCATCGGCATCGTTGGCGCTAACCGTAAAGTTCAATGTTGCACCTTCGCCAACCGACTTATCCCCTATGGGCGCAAGCACTGGCGGCCGGTTGACATTAACTACGCTGATTGTAATCGTCTCGGAATCTTGTGCCGGGCCGTCACTTGCTACAAACGTCACAAGATATGTGCCTGACTGAGCATAGCTTGGCGTCCAATTGAAAGTCGCACCGGACAAGGTCGCTCCGGTCGGCAAATTCTGAGCCGAGTATGTTATTGCATCACCATCGGGGTCACTGGCACTTAGGGTGAAGGTCAAGAGGGTGCCTTCGTTAACGGATTTATCGCCAATGCTCTGCAGTACCGGGCTTTGGTTATTGTACTCGTAGCAGCCGGCGTCTGGCAAAGAGTCCCGTGGATTACCGGCAATGTCAGTTGCCGGGGCATGGGCGGGATCGCCGAAGTCCCTGGCGATGGACCGCTCTGTCAGGCGAAAGTCGCCATTGGCTGCGTCTACGAACTCAGGAATGCTATTGACAAGTTCTGTCTCATTCGGATAAAATGGGTATGCTTGTCCTCCACTAGTAGTGGGATTATTGCCAATTATATTATTCCCGTGATTTATCACCCTTGAATAGTATGTACGGTCTCCACGGATTTTCAATCTCGTAATGATATTATTGTACATATTATTGATTATCGTATTCTCGTCTTTACCATAATAAATCTCCATACTATGATTACCCGAGGGGCCCATGGGACAGACAATGGTATTGTTGTACATGTTGAAATTATTGGTATCCTGCGGACCTATAATACCAACAGCGGCCAAGATAAGATTGTTATACATCTCGACATTCTTCGGGCTGTCAGGCTTAAATGCCTGTCCATCTAATCCGCCGCCAAAGGTTCGTAACAATACGTTGTTTCTAAAAATTACGTCATTATCATTCGATATTGTGCAACTGTCGGAATGGTCAGGATCGATATCCCTTATATTTGTTACAGTAGCACCGCTTGTTTGACCAACTATAGGGAGAGTCGGGTCTGCCGCCCATCCGCTCTTAATTGTTAATTCAGAAGTTTGCCAGAACCACATTTGGCCTGGCACTGTATGGTCATATACACCTGTTGCTGCTGTTCCTTGTAAAGTTACAGTCTCACCTGCCTGAAAGGTTCCGGTTATAGTTCCGTTTGCGGGCATCCAATTTCTGTACTTATTATGGTTGTATATGGTATTATTTTCTATGAGCAGATGGGTAGTCCACCCACTTACTATGCCATCCTCTGAGAGATGATGGATTGTGTTTCCTCTAATGACAATATTGCTCGAAGAATTTACTATTCCTATGCCTCTGTAGGCTTGATGTATCTCATTATTTTCAACTGTAATGTAATGGGCAGTTAGTATTTTTACTGCCTCTGAACCAGGCGATACATAAGGAGCATAGAAACCTTGCAGCTCTGATGCTAACTTCGTAATATTGCAATCACGTACTTGAAAGTATGATGTAAATTTAACGCTCGCTCCATCCAAAATTGTAAATCCTTCAAAAATCAGATAAGATCTGCCATTTTCTCTTTCCTCTGCGGGCCCCCATTTGTCTGACTGTGAAATACCAATGTGGTCAAGCACAGGCGTATGCCCAGCATCTGCCGCATAAGTTACCCAGTCGTTCCGATAGAATAAATACGCTTGCCCGTTGTCTGTGTCCTCGGTGAACGTTCCGTAATTGCCGTTCCTGAAATAAACTGTATCGCCTTCCTGGACTTTTAGTCCCGTGCCAGTATACCATGTATAAGCCCGATTCAAGGTCTGCCACGGTTGCCCGCTTGTTCCAGGATTGCTGTCGCTGCCATTGACGGCATCAACGTAGTACGTCGCTGCGATTGCCGTGTCACCCAAAGCAGCAATGAAAAGCAGGCCGCCCAGTAGCAAGTGCAACACAGAAGAAACATACAAGGCATGCCGATGACCGCTGCGCAGCCGCCCACGTGCACTGGCTGACTCTACCATACTGTTGACCTCCTACCAGAAGCTTACTCGGTGTGGCCAGAGTACCAACTAAATTGTAATAACAAGTCTCGTCACAGGCAAACGAAAACTTAGGCCTCCTGCCCACCACATAGGTAAATCCATTATAGGACTTTTTTCAAATAAGCAAACAGAAAGCTGAACAGGTGGCGATTGGCAGAATTATTATTCGCATGGGTCTAAGAACAAGAAAGTGACTACCACCGGCAATGGTGCTTCCTTGGGCAGATCAGCAAACCAGGCATCAGGAACGGTTGTCAGTCGCATAGGCTTCTTCGAAAGTTATTGGAAGTCATGCAGAAATCTCTAAGGTAAGGGCTTTTTGTTAAGATTTCCTTGACAAACGGACGATTAAGTGGGTATCTTGATGACTAAATCAGGTGTTTCAGGGAGGAGGTGCCTGCAAGTATCAACTGTTCTAGGGTAAGAGACGGTGGTCGGAGGATGTAATGTCTGTGACCTGACTACCCCTAAAGGGATATTGAATTTGGCTTATGTCTTTCACGGCTGTTTGAGCACCGATTTTATCAAGCCCCGACGTACACAACTGGGCTGTTGCCGCACTTCCTAACGGGCAAAAGGGCGACGCTCAAGTAGGGGATAACTGCGACCCTTGGTGAGCCTGACCGGGCAGGTAGAGACAGAAGCGACTCAGACTGGCATAGAGAAGTGACCTGACTTGTTTTTTGCAAACGGTCGTTCCGGTTTAATGCCATGCAACCGACAGGGACGGAGTGCGTCTAGATCAGAGGGCATGAGTACCGCAAAGAAACTAAGGAAAGCAGTTTCGCTTCGGGCAATTGTACACTATATACTCACACGCTTTGGTGGTCCACGGCTGCGAGGCTGGGCGTTTGACCAGAAATACTCCAAGGGCACTTGGTACCGGTTTGATGACACCCGCAGCCCTGTAATCGTCAATTCTGTTGAAAAGTATGCCAGGAAAGGGCGGGTTTTAGACCTCGGGTGTGGAGCCGGTTTTCTCGCTTCTTATCTGAACCCCGATTGCTTCGAATCTTATCTTGGCGTGGATGTCTCTTCAGAGGCAATTAGCAAGGGACAAAAAAGGAGAAGTCAGAAGATAAACTTCGAAGTCGGCGACATACAGGACTACAAATGTAAGGAAGAATATGACCTTATTGTATTCGAAGAATCATTATATTATGTCCCTTTTTTTCGACGGCGACTTCTACGACGTTATGCTCGATGTCTTAGACCCGACGGGCTATTTCTCGTTACCATCAGAGACCCCGACCGGTTCAGAGGTATGATAAGGATGATTCGGAACAACTTCCAGGTGGTTGAGGACAGATTCACCTCTCCAAGCGGTGGACGTCTAATCCTGGTATTTCGCTAGCCAAAGACTCCGTTCTCTCGGCAGATCCGGGGTTGGAGGGTGATAGGAGGTGAGCCGAGCGTCCCACTAATGGCAAAAGGCGTCATCCTAATACCAAGTTTGCGAGGAATTCGCTGTATTTAGATATATGGTACCTTTCATAGTATGTTTTGAGCGCGTTGGCTCCCAGTTTCTCCCGCAAATGAGCGTCGGACAAAAGGCGGCGTATTTTGTCTGCTAAGTCTTGCGCATTATTTATTTCGTAAGAAATACCTGAGACACCATCTTCGAAATATTGAGCTACGGAGTCGATGTTAGTGTAAATGATGGCTTTCTTAAAAGACATCGCAGCGAGAGCAACCTTCTGCCCTGAGGAGCCGGTCTTCTCTTTCAGAGGTATGATTACTATCTCGGCGTTTTGCATATAACCATGAAAATCCTTGGGATTCGTGTCACTTAGAATTCTCACGTTGCACGGTACTTGCTCCGGGTCTATTCGGTTCAATCTGGAACAGATGATGATGAAATTATGATTTACTTTTTGAGCCGCCTCGAACAGGCATTCGTAATCCCTGTTGGTATAACCGCCGGCAAATATGTATTCTTCTCCTTTTCCGCAATTTTCAGAGACCGCAACTTCGTGTTGACAAAAAGGGAAGTAGATAACTTGGTCTTTGTCCATCAGTTGTGAATAATACTCTAATTCATCGCTGGCTTGAACTACCAAAAGAACCTTTCTGCTACTGAATAAATAACGTAAGAGTCTTTGCACAGGCTTTTTCTTACCCAATCCGTGAAGGAAGAAAGATGTCACAATAATTTTTCTTCTGGCATTTATGAATGGTAAGACTCTGGTAAGAGATAAAAAAGGAATAGCCACTACATGGCTGCTTAATAGGATTACGTTATATTTCTGTCTTTTTGTGATAACAAAATGGTAGATAAAGAAAAAAAAGTTGAACAACATAACAGCTGCCACTTGTTTCTTGTTGAGCATCTTACCAGTCTTGGAATAACAGGAATAATAAGGAGGAGTCACCGTAGTCACCTTTGTTTTTTGCAGATCATTCAGGTGATGGCTTAAGTGGTGGGAAAAATTGCTACGGTGACCTTTATAGGGAATGACTATTAGCACGTTCATCTTGTTAATCGCCAACCATTCGCTGTTCTTCATCTCCTTTTTGCTCTTGATATAGGATAAAAGCCATCCATTACAAATGGATCATACCACACGTGGTTCTTAGTGTCAAATGGAAATGCCTGTGATGGGTTTATGTACTTTACTCTCTTGGTCAATTTCCACTAACGCTTGATGCTTGCAAGTATAGGGAAACTAATCAAACCTATTTCCCGAGACGAGCGCGGACAAAGGCGATTAGGACCGGCATTGGATTGAGAAGTGACCTGACTTGTCTTTTGCAAAGGGTTGTTTCGGTTTTTGCCATGCACCCGACAGGGACGGAGTGCGTTTAATCTTTTCTGCGGAGCAGTTTGAGGTTTTGAGACCATGGCCCACAGCAGAGCGTTGAAAGCTGCCACCCTAGGGTCAGGAACATTCCTGCTGAAATTTACTGGATTGGTATCTGCGGCCGTTTTGTCGCGCATCTTTACAAAAACGGATTACGCAGCGTATAGGCAGGTATTTTTATCCTATAATTTTGTATTCCCTTTACTGATATTGGGACTTCCGAGCTCACTGTACTATTTTTTGCCGGGGAATAAGAAAAAAGGACGCAGCATTCTAAGTGGCAATCTCCTTTTGTCGTTCGTAATGGGGGCTATGTTTGCATTGGCAGTGTGGCTCGGGGCAAATCATCTGCTGGCTAAGAGATTCAACAACCCTGCTTTAAGCCCGCTCTTACTATTACTCATACCGTACGCGCTTGTAGCTCTGCCCATAGCCTCGCTGGGACCCTGTCTAATTTCATGCGATAGGGTGAAGACATTAGTTACCTTCAATGTTGCCAGTAGGATAGGCATCTTCGCATGTGTTATTGCGCTCGTTCTGATTTGGCGAACGCCGTTTGCAGCAGTATCCGGCACGGTAGTCGCTGAGCTGCTTATTTTCTTTCCTGCAATATTTTTGATGTACCGGGCAGTTGAGGGTGATAATTGGCGGCCAACCTTCGAGAATATGTCGGCACAGCTCAAATACAGTATTCCGCTGGCTTTAGCATCGTTAGCAGGGATGACTACGCTCGGACTGGATAAGGTCTTAGTGTCTTCTATGTGCACGCCGGAGAAGTTCGCCGTATATGTGAATGGTGCAATAGAAATCCCGTTCATCGGAGTGATCACTGGCTCAGTGATGTCAATTCTGACACCAGATTTTGCTGCGATGTATCAGCAAGGTGAAAATGAAGAAATCCTTACTGTGTGGCGCAGAGCCATGGTAAAATGCGCGCTGTTAATTCTCCCAACTATGGTTTTCTTGTTCATTATGGCGCCTGAGGCGATGCGTGTGCTCTTTTCGGCTGAATATGCAGAAAGTGCACGCCCCTTTAGAATTTTTCTTTTGGCTCTTCCCATCCGCATAACAACTTACGGTTCAGTACTAAAGGCCACTGGAAGGACGAAGCTAATACTTTGGCGCTCTATTATAGGGCTGGTAATAACTCTATTTCTAAGCATCGGTCTTATCAAGATAGCAGGCATTTTAGGAGCAGCAGCAGCCACAGTTCTGGTTTTGTATATTTATGATATTCCTTTCAATCTCGTGTCTATTTCAAGAATATTGAAGACAAAGGTCAAAAACATCATGCCCGTTGCTGCTTTGACAAAAATAATGGTTATTTCAATAGCTGCCGGGGCAGTTGTCTTCGTAGTCGCTCCTCTGGTTAGACCGTTAGGAGATGCACTTGTTGTCGTAATTTTAGGGACACTTTACAGTACCGTTACTCTGGCTTTGTTTGCCTATTTCAATTTAGCGAACCTTGGAGAAATTTTATCCTGGATAAAAAGAACCCTGGCTCCCAAACAAATATAATGCAGAAAGTACATTAAAATCGACAATGCGATTACTCAAAAACTAATGAATTTGATAAAGGAAAGAAGAAGTGTTCGCACATTTAACGTCGAACAAATGACCAAAGAAGACAATATTACCTGGGTAGTCTGTAATAACCTGTGCCTCGCCTGTGGCACTTGTGTAAGTATCTGTCCTCAGGAAGCAATCAGAATGGTTGAGACTCCTGCGGGTCTTTTAGTTGCTCAGGCGGACGATTCGAAGTGCAGCGGTTGTGGTTTATGTCTGGAATGCTGTCCAGGTACACACTTGGAGCAGGGCTTACTTTCAGCCGAATTTGACCCTTTTAAGGGCAAAGCAGTCGCAGTTTACCTGGGCCAAGCTCTGGATCAGAGAATTTTGTCCGAAGGACAAAGCGGTGGAATTGTTACCGCTCTATTATGTCACCTTCTCGATTCAGGTTGCATCACGGGTGCCATCGTGACCCAGATGCCTGAAGATGGCTCACTTCGACCGAAGTCGATAGTCGCACGTGATAAAAGTACAATTTGCAGAGCTCAGGGTTCGAAATATTGCCCTGTAGCAGTTAATTCTGTCATACCAAAGGAAGTTGACGACGGTGAAAAACTTGCGGTTGTGGGTCTGCCCTGTCATATACACGGAATTCGCAACGTGCAGTCACGGCTTGGCCGTTGGCAAGGTTTATTTACAATCGGGCTTGTTTGCGAGCGTATTCTTGCGTTTGGTGCGATCGATCATTTAATAGATAAAGCTCACTTGTCTCGCAGTGATGTCACTTATTTTCGTTTTAAGAGCAAGCTCCTTGGTGGATGGCCCGGGGATATTTATATTCGGACGCGAGACAGTGTCGTACACAGGCTCCCAAAATGGCAACGGTCAAAAATAAAAGATGTCTACACCCCTCTGCGATGCCGATTGTGCTTTGACAGACTCAACGTGCTTAGCGATCTGGTTGTGGGGGATCCGTGGGGGATACGCAAAGATAAGGAAGGCTATTCGATCGTTATAGTGAGATCCGAGAGGGCAAAAGATGCGCTTTTGTCTTCACAATCTACCGGGTCTTTGCGTCTGTGGCCGATTGAACCAGAACTGGTTTTTAAAGGGCAGAGTGTGGAACAAAAGCGACAAGAATGGACAGAATTCACAAAGGCATGGAGTCACATGGGTGGTATTGTGCCGGAGTCTTGCATTGATAAACGGTGGGTTGCGGATGTCCGTAATATTAAGTTAAAACCTTATTGTCGCAAGCTTGTGTGGGCACGATATTTTTCGCGCATAAGGAATACCTCGGATGTTCTTAGGTTCGCCAAACGCGAGTTGGTATTTCAGAAGTTTCGCTTTGCACTAAAGGATCCTGCTCGAGTTTTACGCCGCATCACTGCGAAACTAAGGAAAAGATCGCATGAATCCACCGTTTAGTTTTTTATTTGAACTTGCGCAGATTATTAATCTCATTTCAGCGAACTTGCCAAATCATTATTGACGTCTCGGTTTGTGGTAAAGGCTGAAGAAGGGTCTGTATGAAGATTACTAAAATAGCTTTAACTGGAGTGAGATTGTCCGCAAATCTTGGCGGCCCATCCTTGGTCGCATCAACCCAAAGTGTGTTGAGCACCGTTTTTCCAGACGCCGAATATACGTTGTTCGTTCCAGTCCGCTATTATGAAGCGGATGTGGCGTTGGCCCCAAAATATAGCATCGGGATCGCTCCTTTGAGTGTGGGATGCCGGCTGCTCGCGCGAGCACTGATTAGGAGATTCTGCCGCATTCTGACCGGCTCTGTTTCGACAAACGCGACAATCAAATCATTAGAGGAAGCCGACTTACTTATTGACATTAAGGGTATCCTATTTGCTGATTCAGCCGGCCCACAGAGATTTCAGGACCGTATGCGGGCAGGTTTCACATTTGTTTTAGGTAAGATATTGGGCAAGCCCGTTATTAAATATACAGCCGACTTCGGTCCGTTCAATTGCAAATGGAGCCGTATCTTCGCGCGGTTATACTTTGGGCACTTTGTTGACCTTATTCTTGCCCGCTCAGAAGCATCATATCAAAATGTTAAAAGCCTCGGCGTTAAAACACCAACTATGGTTGTTCCTGACACAGCATTTCTCCTGCCATGTGAGCAGGGCAAGGAATCAGAACATTATCGAAAATTGCGACAACAAAGTGGATTAGTCGGCGTTTCAGTAAGTTACCAGGCGAGGAAC
>Ga0315296_10003202_pt1 | contig 13757 bp, 14 predicted proteins | sample YL17G14_18_MG_FD_203921 | JGI IMG/M metagenome (GOLD analysis project Ga0315296, IMG submission 203921) | Sediment microbial communities from Yellowstone Lake, YNP, Wyoming, USA - YL17G14_18 | ecosystem: Environmental > Aquatic > Freshwater > Lake > Sediment | place: USA: Wyoming | collected... | reverse complement strand
ATTTCGATCTAATTCACTGGGAGGCTCTAACGTTCTGTTTATTGCTGGTTCTGCAATCTTCATGATTGGAGCAGACGTACATGGGTGTACCGGAGAAGATTCGGGCCATAGAGGAGGAAATGAAAAGAACCCAGGTTCACAAGCACACTGAGCACCATGTTGGTCTGCTGAAAGCGAAACTCGCGAAGCTCAAAGCGGAACAGGAGAAGGCTCAAGGATCCAAGCAAGGCGGAGCAGGCTTCGAGCTGAAGAAAGGTGGCGACTGCACCGCAGTACTGATTGGCCTACCGAGTGTTGGAAAATCAACTATCCTAAACAGGCTTACAAACGCCAAATCAAAGGTCGCCCCATACGCCTTCACGACTCTGACGGTTGTCCCTGGCTTACTTGAATACCAAGGGGCGAGAATACAGATTCTGGACCTACCAGGCATCATTTCGGGCGCGGCAACGGGCAGCGGTAGGGGCAAGAGAGTGCTATCCGTCGCAAAAAACGCCGACCTAATACTCCTAATTCTGGACGTGTTCCAACCCGATCAGATTAGCGTCCTGAAGAAGGAACTGTATGAGATAGGAATCCGGGTCAACACTCAACCTCCGAATGTGACCATCAACCGAGCATCTCAAGGCGGGCTCGGCATAACGACGACCTGCAACCTAACCCATTTGACCGAGTCAACTGCCCGAGCAATACTGAACATCTACAAAATCAATCACGGCAATGTCATCATCAGGGAGGACATCACCGACGACCAACTCATAGACATAGTAGCCGGAAATCGTCGATACGTTCCAGCGATAGCTGTCCTAAACAAAATCGATTTGGTCAGTCCCAAATACGTGGCTGAGGCCAGAAAGCGCATAGGCGAAGATCTGATCTCAATCTCCGCAGATCAAGACCTCAACCTCGATAAATTGACGGAGGCCATCTACGATCGCCTGAGACTAATCAAGGTCTACCTAAAACCGAGGAACGGTTCACCAGATTTCGAAGAACCCCTGATAGTAACAGCCGGTTCAACAATTTCTGATGTCTGTCAAAAGATTCACAGGAAGTTCGCGGGCGAAGCGAAGTATGCACTAGTTTCAGGAACAAGCGTAAGGTTCAGCCCTCAACGTGTGGGAATGGACCATGTCGTTCAAGATCGTGACATCGTCACGATAGTGAAGTAGCAAAGAGGAACCATTCGGTTCCACGAGTTCTTCCAAGGTCGCGCTAATCAAGCTCCACCGTCTACGGCGCTGCTACGTCGCTTGCTTCGAAATTGCGGTGCTCGTGGCCTAGGTTTCTATTCTTCAGAAGCATGACCATATCCACGGCGTTTTCTACGAGGCTTTCAGTGTCCGAGAACGGGGTTGCGTTCTGGTACCGCGGCGTCCATTCCTTCATCGATTTGTAGTTGTGCTCTGTATCCTCTGCGTACCATCCTCGACTCCAACCTACGAACGGAAATCTACCGAAGACGAATCCGAGTTCAGACCAGAACATGAGCATCTCGCCAGCAACGTGTTGGACTCCATCTTGGCCGCCGGTTATGATGAAGGCGGCAACCTTGTTCTGAATTAGGTAGTGGCCTTCAGATGGGATTTGGTTCTGGACGCAATTCATTCGTTGTACCATCTCGTAGTAGAGAGAGCTTGCGTTTCCCCAACGAAGGGGCGTCGCAACAATAACAGCGTCCGCCCAGTCTACGACGCCGTCGTAGATTACTTTCATCTCGTCAGTGGGATCCTGCTTAGTTATGTTGCATGGCCACGTGCACCCTTTCAGGGCTCTGCTGTAGTATCCTTCGCAGTGACGAATCTTCAGGTCTCTTACACGAATCAGCTTAGTTTCTGCGGAATGCTTCGTCTTTGCATATTCAAGCCCGTGCTCGAGGAGAGTTTCCGAGGTGCTGGGACGGGGAAATTGCCGGCTCATGACTGTTGTTGAAATGCCTAGTATACGAATCTTCTCCAATTCTCATCCAGCCTTGGTTTAGTTGGCCACTCACGCCTTATCATCATTGCTAAGAAAATCAAATCAAGAAAGACAGCCGCGCCATTCTACTTAGTAGATGAAGAGACTATCGTCGGCTGAACGTTGATGATCGTTTTCCGGCGACATCAGGGGGCGCAACTTCGGTCATTAGTACTTCACCCTTGGATGTAACGGAGGCAGTGAACTGTACTTTGTCACGGTCTTCTGTTACGTAGGTTCCATTCATCATCCATGTGCCCTTGTCATCCGGGCCCTTAACTTCCTCATCGATCGTTACCGAAGCTATCTTTCGATGCCGAGATCGTGTGCCAACAATGTACTTTCTTACGACGCTCTTTGCGTCCTCAGCACTGCTTATTCGCAATCCGCATCAACTCTGCTCATTGTCAGACCGGTTTGTAGAAGGTCCTTAAATGCACTACTCATGGCGCAGACCGTTTATCTCACTTTACCGCTTGACTTGCCGCTCCTGCTCGCCATTTTCTTCCGTTTCTTCTGCCATTCTGGTCTCGTCAAATCAAGATCCCGCCAACTAAATTCAAACTAGCGAAAAGAACCTTTCCTGTTCCGTTCAACTGTATTCCTGCAGGTTTTGCACTTCGCGTGATGCAAGGTTGACCGTGACCGTGAAGAAGACCTTCTTGTCGCTGGCTCCCTTTCGATAACTCCCTGTCACACCCATATCGCCCTTTGCGTCAGGAGACATTTGACTCTCAATTATGAAGTAATCCAGAGCCGCCCCGAATCTGGTTTCAAGGTAGTCTCTCAGTAACCGATCAGTTCCGCCTGAATTCATAAGCCCATTAAGGGCTTCCGTGATGATAATCCTATCGACTCATCAATTCTTGACGCTCACCATCGTTCCGTTTTGTCCTCGGTCGGTACTAGCGAGTGGACAGGCTTTCTTCAATCCATTGGATAGGAGTCAAATCTGAGGTGATCCATGAGCCAAAACGAGGCGTTTAGTCTCTTCCTTATAGTTAGCGACGCTGTTAATGGTCATGAATGATTTACTGATGATGGTTCCAACACGATGCAAGAAATGCGGTGGCCCTGTCTTCTCTATGGGATTGCCTTCTGGGGACGGTCTTTGCGTAACCTGCGCCAGAATGGACGCCGCTAGGAAAATGAGTTTCAGCTTAGAGTGAATAGGGCTCGTTCTGCAACCAGAGTCTGTGCCGCACGTGAGAGCGCTTCTTGTAGAGTGCATTACGCCTCAAACCAAACCTCGAATGAACGAAATGAACGACATTGCCAAGACCGCAGGTTACGACATTGTCGGCCAAGTCACACAACACCGAGACGCAATCGATTCCGCATATTGCGTTGGCGAAGGAAAACTCGACGAAATCGGGAAAACTCTTGAAAAAGAATCAATCGAAGTCGTAATCTTCACGCGACAGCTCTCCCCTGGCCAAATTTTCAGAATCAAGAAGAAGCTTGGTGATGAAGTTCGCGTTCTCGACAGAAACCTACTCATCTTGGAAGTCTTCGAGAAACGCAGCGCCACCACAGAGGCTAAACTCCAAATAGCATTAGCCCGATTGCGCTACACATTTTCCTGGGGTCGAGAATCCATTCGAATGCGCGGGATCACTGGCGAGCAGATGGGAAGAGGTGGGCCTGGCCGGTATCCGTACGAAGTTTATGAAGCGATGTCGCGCAAGCGAATAAGCAAAATCGAGGGCCAACTACGCAACTTGAGATCGAAACAGTCGCGTCTTCGCGAGCGGCGAGGAAAAGTTGGTTTCCGAATCGTAGCTTTGACGGGTTACACCCAGAGCGGGAAGACCACGCTGTTCAACAGGGTCGCGTCCGAATCTAAGGAAACAGGTCTGGGGCCATTCACAACTCTATCTACATTCGCCCGCGAGGTACACACAACGTCGAAAGGTAAGTCGAGTGATCAATTTATCATGATTGACTCGATCGGATTTATCGAAGATCTAAGCCCAATGCTTCTGAACGCTTTCCACACCACGTTGAACGAACTCGCGAATTCAGATCTAGTGCTGCTCTTTATCGACGCCAGCGACGATATTGAAACCGTCATCAGAAAGAACTCAGCCTCCTATGAGGTCATGCAAAAAGAATTCAGCGGAGTCCCCGTTCTGATCTGCGTCAACAAGATCGATATTACTCCAAGTGAACATTTGAATAAGGTCCTCGAAGAGACCCGCAAAATATTCGGAACAGAAGAGATACTCAACATAAGCTCGAAGACAGGGGCCAATGTGCCACTTCTTCTACAGAAGATTGCGGAGAGACTTAATGTGCAAGTCTTAGCATAGACTTCGTACGAACACCAGTATGTTCGATTGGGGTAACCGATAGACTAGGAGATGATTGGATTCTATCGGCGATTGCCATCACGGGAATCTCGAAGTAGTGCCGGTTTCCTTTTGAGTCTTCTTCGTAGTCGTACTTCTTGCTTGTTCGTCGATCAATGTACAGGCCAGAGCCGAGGTGGTCCATCTGCATGCCCTGGATGCGTGTCGTTTGATAGTCCAGAATGTTCACGTAGTTTCTGCCGTCAGTTGGTTTCCACTCTAGGATCGGCTGGGGTTCGCTCATCGTCATAACCTTGAGAAAACCTCGGGGAGAACGATTTTCAATATGACCGCTCGGACAAGTGAACTTTTCCGAGTTCATGAAATCATTAAACTTCTCATAGGGTCCGGTGAACTCAAATTCGGTGCCGCACTTTTGGCAGCTACACCGAAAAACTCGATCTGACATGGGATGTTACAGTCTGTCCGGCTTATAGGCGTCCCTACAGTCCAACTAAAGGCCCAAAACTGCTAGCAAATTGGCAAGAATGTACCCCACACCCAGTTTTGTGATGGGGCAAGGGTCAGTCATTACGAGTATGATTACTGTTCAATCTGAGAACGGGTTCAACTCAGGTGTTACGCTGTCAGCGTCTTGGATTACCTCCGCCCCAAGCGGGGTCACATTCGCGCTCACAGGTCCCGTAACACCATTACCGAACCAAGCTGCAACCTCGACGTTGACAATTAAGCCAATGTGCCACTACGATTCAGGTTTTCCGATTTACAAATCGCGTTTTCGGATGATAACATCTGCCACAGCTGGGGACATGAGAATGGTGCTAACGGGCCACTCACATAATGTGAGCACCGTGTGTCATATCCTCACGTGCTCTGCCATTTAAGAGAGGAAACGGAGCCACACTAAACTGGGAGCAATTTCGTTGAGGCGCTGGCTTTCGTCTTGGGGGCGCTTGTGGAGTCACAAGGATTTCATGCGGCTCTGGGCTAGCGAAACGATTGGCGCGTTCGGAAGACAGGTAACAGGGCTAGCTTTGCCTACTGTTGCGATCCTCCTTCTGAAGGCCGGCCCATTTGAAATGGGTGTCTTGAATGGATTGCAGGTTCTTGCCTTCCCCATGTTGGGTTTGGTCGTCGGTGTCTGGGCTGATCGCTGGCATCGTCGTCCGATCATGGTTGTTGCGAACATAGGACGCATGGTCGCTTTGGGCACAATTCCCGTCACTTTCATCTTCGGCATACTTCACCTTTACCAACTGTACATTGTCGCGGCCGTAGTCGGAATCTTCACAGTCTTCTTTGACGTAGCCTACCAATCATATCTACCAGCGCTCATCGACAGAACCGACCTTGTTGAGGGCAACTCCAAGCTTGAGACGAGTCAATCTGCAGCACAAGTCATTGGGCCAGCCATTGCAGGCTATCTCATTCAAGTAGTCGGCGCGGCTGAAGCCATCGCCACGGATGCCATAGCTTTCCTGACATCTGCCTTTTTCATATTTTCAATTAAGAAGCAAGAGCCCGAATCTCAATCCTCGGGGGAGGATCCGGACTTCATCGCGGAACTGAAGGAGGGCGCACAGATAGTCATCAAGAATCCGATTCTGCGAAGAATCGCGGCCTGCACCGCCACATCAAATCTTGGAAGCAGCATATTCTTCGCTGTTTTTCTCATTTACGTGTACGGTCGGCTGCAGCTTTCACCCGGGACTGTTGGGGTCATCTTTGCAATTGGAAGCATCGGAGTCCTAGTCGGAGCGATCGCCGCAGCAAGAGTCGCAAGCTCGATTGGCCTGGGTCGGGCGATCGTAATTTCGATCTTCGTGGGTGGCATTGGACTGCTCGCAATTCCTCTCGTGTCACTTGGTCCCGCGGTACCCATCCTGATTGGGATTCAGATCTTGACGGGATTCAGCATCCCGGTCTACAACATTAACCAAGTGAGCCTCCGGCAGGCCATAACACCAGATCGAATACAGGGAAGAATGAATGCCACAATGCGCACTATAGTCTGGGGAACCATACCGCTCGGTTCACTCATTGGCGGGATACTTGGATCACAGTTTGGAATCATGCCGACGCTAGTTATCGGAGGGGTAGTCGCCACTCTAAGTGCTGTATGGGTGGCTTTTGGACCAGTCATCTCACTTCGCAAAGTCCCAGCGCAAGTATCATGATCACTTCTGAAGAAACTGGCTTACGGCAGCATTTTTCTCCCCACAAAACTTCGGAAACCATTATCCTAAAGGAGACCATTCAGAGTCCTCGCTGAGCAGACATGTATCATCCGAGGCTCCGAGGATCCTACTATGAAATGGGTCTTCGATATGGAACTGTTCTCCGCAAGCATGGCTTCAAACTTCCTGAAGTCAGTGCCGAGACATTGGCTTTGGGGAACAAGTGCGAAGATGAAGTGAAGAGGCATTTCCCTGACATTCTAGAAGAGATTCGAGGATTCGCGGATGGTTGTGAACTGAATCATGAAGCACTTCGTGCTTTCATAATTACAGTAGGAGCCACCGAGCCACCAAAGCAATGCAGCATTTTCGCGGTGGCTGACGGTTCCAAGGTAATGTTCGGAAGGAACTACGACTTCTACTATCGAATCAAGAAGCATACGGAGAGTTATCTGACCGCGCCTGCAGGAGGCTACAAGAGTCTAGGCACAACAGACATCTTCGTCGGACGGGAAGACGGAGTGAACGAGAACGGTTTGGCCATCGGAATTTCATCTGTGGCGAGCAAGACAATTGCCCCAGGGCTCAGCTTCGCGTTGGCGGTGCGCTACATTCTCGACAAATGCAAGACTGTCCAGCAGGCAGTAGAATTCCTAACGAAGGTTCACTTCTTGACTGCCAACAGCTATCTGCTTGCAGACAGAAGCGGGAACATGGCGGTCGTGGAAGCTAGCCCCGAGAAGGTTAGCGTTCGTGCTGCGGAAAATGGCCGCAGGTTCGTGGTCGCAACGAATCATTACATAAGCGACGAAATGAAGAGCGTGGAAAACCTCGAGAAGAGGTCTCCAGATTCGGTGAAGAGGTACGAAACGATAACACGAGCACTCAGTCAGAACAATGGCGGATTAGAACAGAAGGCCATCAAAGACATTCTGTCCGATCACTCGGGCCTCGTATGCTCGCACATCGATGCCATTCAACTCGGCACTCTGTGGTCGATCATAGCGAACTTGACCAAACTCAAAGTCCTGAGAGCTGAGGGCCATCCGTGCAAGACAAGATATCAACTAGACACGAGACTAAGATCTCCACGCCCGGAATGAAGATGAACATCACAAATCTCTACGCCGACATCAGAGGAATTGGCTGAAGTGATCTGCCACGATATCTCCTATCCTTCCGCCACCCCATATCCAATTTCCAATGAAACCTTTTATCGACGCACAACCCATCAGCCAACTGCAACCGCAGGAGACTGAGAATGGCTGCTCTCCCAATCGTTTTCTCACCTGTCAAGGTAGCCTAGAGTCTCCGCCGACTCGCGAATCTCCGATTTTCTTGCGAAGATCCGTCAACGTCCGCGAGGTAAAGTAGCTATGAATGATCATTCAATCGAAACCATAGGCATAACAAAAGAATATCCGGGAAAGGAAAAACCACTGGTGGCTGTCAACCATACCAACCTCCTAATTCGCAGTGGCGAACTCTTCGGATTGCTCGGGCCTAACGGGGCTGGAAAAACGACCCTCATCAAAATGCTCTGCACACTTATTCTCCCGACCGAAGGAACGGCAAAGGTCGGAGGATATGATATCGTAAAAGAAGCTGCGAAGGTACGCGAGACCATAGGCTGGCTGCACGGTGAAACAGGGGGACGAGCTCTCTACTGGCGCCTCTCAGCACGGGACAACTTGCGCTTCTACGCGTACATCCAGAACGTACCTTCTGACGTTGCCCGCAAGCGCATCGAAGCATTACTGGAATTCTTTGATCTCAAACGGGAAGCGGACAGCCTTGTGAAAGACTATTCAACCGGAATGAAAGTCAGAGTCATGCTAGCGAGAACGCTACTCCCGAATCCACCGATCCTCCTACTCGACGAACCCACGGTGGGCTTGGATGCGCAGACTGCAATTGAAACCCGGAAGCTGATACTAACGCTCAACAGGGAACTACACAAGACCATCCTACTCACTAGTCACAACCTCTACGAAGTCGAGAAACTCTGCGAACGAGTAGCGATAATCAACACTGGCAAAATCGTCGCGCTCGGCACAATGGATCAGCTTGCCCATTTGATTCATGAAGCGAAAACTGTCGAAGTTAGACTCGAGGGAACAGATGGCGAAGCAGCCACGCAGATTATTCAACAATTAGATCTGGTGCGCCGAGTTGTAGTGTCGGAGCGGTCAGGCGACGGCTGGATCATACGAGCAGAAGTGTCAGACTTAGATTCAGCAATTCCGAGGATTGCGAACGCTCTCGCCGGCGGCAATTTCAGGATTCGAGGAATTTCCGAAATCAGACCCCACCTAGAAGAGATCTTCGTGAAGATAACCGAGAGGAACAATCATGGATAATCAGCTCATCACATACTTCCAAGACAATGTGGCGCCAGACAAGTCTGAGGTACGACAGACTTGGGGAATTTTCTGGGGTCAGCTCAAGATCTTCATGACGTACAGAACCTGGGTCGTCACAGATACCTTCAACACAATCGTCTCGATAGCGATCTACTACTTCCTCAGCCTACAAGTTCAGCCGTCCCAAATCGCCGCCAGTGGCTACGGCACAAGCTACCTAGCTTTCTCTCTGATCGGCATCGCTTTCGCCAACTATCTCTGGTTCTGCATCAACCGGATCAGTCACTCAATGCAGAGCGAAATCCGAGAAGGGACTTTCGAAACAATTGCAAGCTCACCAATCAGAATGCGTTCCTACCTGTTCGGTCAGGCAGCGCGAGGTTTTCTCGTTGGCTTGTATTACATGGTTGGAGCTTTGGCCGTGGGTGTCTACGGATTCAATGCTCCACTGCACTTCGAGCCAGCAGCACTACTCACCTCAAGCCTAGTTCTCGTATTCATGGTTCTGAGCCATCTGGGCTTGGGCATCTTCATAGCCGGAATAGTTCTGGTCTACAAACAGGCGGATCCGGTGACTTTCATGGTATCACTTTTCATGGAGTTCTTCGCAGGCGCTCTCTTTCCGCTCCAACTCCTATCAAAATACCCACCGCTTGCAATCGCTTCGGAACTCATGCCCTACACGTACGCTCTCGACGCCTTACGCAAGAGCCTGATCCAAGGCGCCACGCTCGCAAGTCAAGACATTCTCTTCGATCTTGCAGTCTTAGTCGTTTATGCTGTGATCCTGCTTCCGCTAGGTCTCTGGTCATTCAATGTGGGGTACGACAGGATCCGAACCGAGGGCACGACGTCGAGCTACTAGAGGTAGGTTTGAGATGGAAAGCGATAAGATCATTCAGATCCTTCAAGAACCTACAATGCGATCAAAGACAACGCTCGCCGAGAAGGCTAAGGCATTCATCGTTCGAGATTTCAAAATCTACTGGACATATAAGTTCTGGGTTGTATTCGACGTAATCGACATCGCAATCTTAGTCGCCACATACTATTTCGTGGCGCAAATCATCACACCTGCACGTCTAGTCGCTGAAGGGTATTCATCCGGCGACTACTTCACATTCGCAATGCTCGGTATCGCCTTTTCCCAATATGTCCAGAACTCAGTTCACGGCTTAACCGAAGGAGTCAGAGATGAACAATGGACTGGAACAATTGAGACGATTCTCTCTTCAGCGACAAACTACCGATCCTATTTGCTCGGCGCGTCCCTCTTCCGATTCCTCTACGGGACAATCATACTGGTCGGGGCGTTGGGACTCGGTCTTTTGATCGGGGGCAAAGTGATTCTCACGCCAACCACGCTAGCCACAGGCGCAGTCTTCGCGCTATTGCTGGTTTCCGGGCACCTCGCCATCGGCGCGATGAGCGCTGGGATAGTTGTGATGATAAAACGAGGCGACCCGATAGCATGGGGATTCACATGGCTCACACAACTCGTCTCAGGCGTCTTCTATCCACTCGGGCTTCTGCCATGGTACTTGAAGTGGGTCGGGTTTGCTCTCCCCCTAACCTACAGCCTAGACGGGATTAGACGCACCTTCATGAACGGTGAAACATTCTTCGACAGCGCAGCGCTTCAGACCGACCTGGTCGCGCTCATCGCATTCATAATCATCATGGTTCCACTCAGTCTGCAAGTGTTCGCATGGGCCTATCGAAGATCCCAAAGACAAGGCACTCTGGGGCAGTACTAGACTGGTCCAAATGGGCAAAGGTTTTCTGCGCGAGAGTCCAACAATTGGCCAAGTTATGACATATGACTTGGAAGTACACCGACGAATACTACAAGAACTACACGCGCCAAACATGGGATGAATGCGCAGAGAAATACCTGCCACTGCAAGAACAATTAGTCCCATACCCCCGCTCGTTGTTGGAAAACCTGAGACCACAGCCCAGCCAGGTCGTGCTCGACGTTTGCACAGGCCCAGGCGAGCCAGCCATGGCCATCGCATCAATCGTAAGCCCAGGAGGCCGCGTATCTGGTATCGACCTTTCAACCAATATGACGGAGATTGCAAGGAAGAATGCAGCAAAACGTGCGCTTCGAAATGTCGAATTTATCACGATGGATGCCGAGAAACTCGATTTCCCAAACGATAACTTCGACATGGCCGTATCCTGTTTCGGATTTCAGATCATCACAGACCCTGAAGCTGCAGCGAAGGAGATCCTCCGTGTGTTAAAACCCGGCGGACGAGCAGGTTTCACTGTGTGGAGTAGGGGTGACCGAACTCCTGCCATTGATGTGATTGTCGCACCGATGCTGGAACATGCGGAGCCCGATGAGACCGGATATCTGCCAACTCCATACGAGCTCGGAGGACCAGGGGAACTCACAAGCATGCTTGGGAAAATTGGCTTTGAAGACGCGAAGGAGATTCGTGTGACGGGAAATTGGACGGCTGCAAGCGTGGATCAGTATTTGGCAATGCTACTTGAGGGGACTCCGATCGGGCACTCCTTGAGCGAGGAAGATGAAAAAGTGCAGCAAATGGTCCTCGATAAGACAAGGAAGAACATAGTCAAGTATCTCACCCCTGCGGGAGTCAAGATCCCAGCAGAATGCGTTATCGTCGTCGCCTTGAAACCAACAACCAAGAACTAGATACGATTGCACAAATGCCAAATCAAACTAGCCAGCGTCACAGCTCTCAACCTCGAGAGCTGGGACCAGGATGACTTCCGTGGACCTACGCCTGCTCGCAGTGCTAGTATTGCTCGCTCTGCAAGCTACTCCTGTAAGAGCCCAACCGCGCGCTGAGAGTATTGCGAGAGCAGAAGCCTATCTGATCCATCATTTCAACGAGAACCTCGATTTAATCTACGAAAGCGAAGATCCAGGTCCCCACTGGTTACGCCTTGAACTGTCCAACTTTCACTGGAGATATAATCAGACGTATTGGCTGTATTCGGATAATTTGTTCGCTTACCTAGCGCTGAGAAATGACTATCCTGAAATTGCGAGTAGAATTCGTGAAAGCATAGAGGCTTACAATCAGCTGTCTCCAAACCTCTTCGAGGTTGTGGCAGGCGAGCACATTCAACTTCCACTACACAGCCCCCAAGACTTCATCGTAGCGAAAGATGAAAGTCATGTTGTAATGATCCGACGCCACAATGCATCATCCATTGCGTTCGGGGACTACGTGGACTTTTGGATGTATGAAGCGCTGGAACACGCACTTGAAGGAGATCTCGCTACTGCTTCCTTCCTCGTGCATCAAGCAGAGCGACTCTGGAGGGGAAATGGCCTGTGGGATTGGTCGTTCACGGTCTACGATCATATGTTCAGCAATCAGAAGCTTGCTCTACTGCTCATGACGGCTCGCGCTATTGGCGTCAACCTTGAGCACGAAAGCGAAATGGAAGCACACCTATGGAGCATGCAGAACGACGACGGAGGAATCGCAAGCCTCAGTTACCCGACGGGAAAGAAAGCTGGCTCTGCCAATGTAGAAACAACCGCTCTCTCAATACTGATCTATGACCAGACACTCCTCTCCGAGTTTCCGAAAATTCAACCCTCGGGGGAAATGGATATGCCGATCTTGGCGTTGGTCGTGGCTGTTGCGGCTCTGCTAATTGTATTCGCATTCTCAGGAGAACGCCTTGCACGAAAATCCTAGCCTTCTGGGCGTAGCATGTAGACGTAGGTTGTGACGCAAGAGTTGCAGATAAGCGTCAAGCCTTCTTTCGGACCCGGATGGACAAGTCAGTCCTTCATATTGCCGCAACGGTCGCACTCGACAAGGAACTCGTCTCCCCTGTCAGTTCGGACGAAAACCTGACCTGAGGCATCACGACGATGAGTGACCAACCTAAGAGCCAAGAGTTCAGCTGACGTCGCCAACATGTCGACACCTGCCAGTTAATGAACGGCCTACGAGATCTCTGTAATATCTTCATCTTATCGGCAAGAGAAGAGCATAGTGCACTCCCTATGAAATACGATTTGGTATCGATTGGACACATTGCGCTCGACTACATCGAGCGCAGAAGAATAGTGAAAGGACCACAGCTTGGTGGGCCTTGCGTGTATGCAGCCATCGCGGCACGGGCTTTGGCCGGTCGTGCGGCAGTGATCAGTAAAGTCGGCTCAGATTTTCAAGAGAGACATATTTCATGGTTGAAGGCTCGTGGCATATCAGTCGCCAACATCAAGATTGCAGGCCCTAGTACAACGCGCTTCAGAATCAACTATCAAAATGAAAAGAGGACTTTGAGAGCAACTTCAACCTGCGAACCCTTTGACAAAAGGGATTTTTCAAACCTTCCTTCTTCCTCAGCAATGCACATCGGACCAGTTTTCCAAGAAATTCCAGTCGCACTTGCTCAGGATCTGGCAGCGAGCAACTCAGTGGTGGCCTTGGATCCGCAAGGCTATGTTCGCAAATTGGGGGCAAATGGGAGTGTGCGAATCAGAAAGTGGAAGGACGCCAAGCTTTTCAAGATGGTGGATGTTCTGAAGGTTTCAGACGAAGAGATCCCTGCAGTTCTCGGAAATACTGGTTCTGTCCGCAAATTGGCAAACGCGGGATCAGGGATTGTGCTATTGACGCGCGGGACCAGAGGTACGATTGTTTGGTCAAAGGACTACGGAGCTTTTGAGGTGCCTACCTTTCCGACTCGAGTTCGGGATCCCACTGGCGCGGGCGATGCATTGCTTGGAGCATTCCTTGTTACATGGATTCGCACGAGTGATCTGTTATGGTCTGCGTCGGTGGGGTCAGCAGTGGCTTCGTTCGTAGTTGAGAGAACGAGACCTGTGAGCTTTGGAACGCGTAAGCAAATAGAAGAGCGAACCTCAAGAATACTTGATAGAGTAGTCAGAATCTAGGTTGTAACCGAAATGGAACTCAAAGAATTAGGCAGGAGTGGTC
>Ga0315296_10003201_pt1 | contig 13761 bp, 17 predicted proteins | sample YL17G14_18_MG_FD_203921 | JGI IMG/M metagenome (GOLD analysis project Ga0315296, IMG submission 203921) | Sediment microbial communities from Yellowstone Lake, YNP, Wyoming, USA - YL17G14_18 | ecosystem: Environmental > Aquatic > Freshwater > Lake > Sediment | place: USA: Wyoming | collected... | reverse complement strand
TCGAGGTAACTTGACTGGGGACAATCGGATGATGTCTGTACCCCCGACTGAGTCCACAACAAACATATCATACGGCATGACAAGCAGAGAATCTTCGACCTTTGTTTGATTTAACCAAAGCGCGCGCCATTCGGCTTCATTTAGTCATAATGCTCTCGAGTCTGTGCTTTTCCCGCCCAGAAACAACCGGGTCTTTATTTAGGTAGTCACGGATAGATAGCAGAATCGCGCGAGCGCAGACAGGGATTAGCAGATGAGGTCAATTATAGGACGAATCGGAGGGCGCCTTCATCTTGAAGGAATCGACGTCCAAGAGCTATGTGAAAGCCTAGGAACCCCAGTATTCCTCATCTCCGAAGGACTTCTGAGAGACAGGTTCAGACAATTCAGAGACGAATTCCAGAAGCGCTACTCAAACGTTGCTGTAGCATATTCATACAAGACGAATTACCTGCCCAGCGTGTGCAGCATATTGGACAAAGAAGGAGCATGGGCAGAAGTCGTATCTCTGCTTGAACTCAGCATTGCAGAAATGATTGGCGTAGATCCTCAAAAGATCATTTTCAACGGCCCAGCCAAAACGAATGACGAGCTTCTCAAAGCCATGGAACTGGGCGTACACGTTCTAAACGTCGATTCCATCAGTGAACTAAAGAGAGTAGTCAGTCTAGTGCGTGACACCGATCTTAGAGTCAACGTCGGCTTCAGACTTTCCTACCCCGGAAGACCACCCTCAAAGAACAAGTTCGGCATTACAGCTGAGCAGATACTTGATGGCTGTAGAATGATTTCCAAAGAGAAAAGGATCCACTACAGAGGATTGCACACGCACATCGGGACGGAGACCACGCAGATCGGCAAATACGAAAAAGCTACAGAGCTCTTGACAGATTTGGCATCATCGATCTACAAAAGATACGGGTTCCAAACAGAAATAATCGACCTAGGCGGAGGCTTTGCATTTAAAGAAGTCGCCCCATACTCACACAGAGGTCGCTGGTCACCACCATCGTTCTCCGAATATGCTTCCAGAATCTGTTCCAAGTTAACGCTTGCTACAAGCGATAGGCTACCGAAACCTCCCACACTTGTTCTCGAACCCGGAAGAGCATTGGTAGGTCCCACCGCTCTGCTGGCAACGAAAGTGATTGAAACAAAGCAAGTCTCAGGCATAAAATGGGTCATAACTGATGCTGGACTCAACCTAATTCTCGAGGCAGAACTCAATCAACACAGGATTGTCCCGACAGTTTTGAGAAAGGGGAAGCCAGAGAGAGTCAACGTTGCTGGACCCCTATGCGTTTATGAGGACGTCATAAGATACGGTATCGAAATGCCCCAGATCAAAGAAGGAGACATACTAGCGATTCTTGACGTTGGAGCCTACAGTATATCGTTGTCTTGGCAATTCATCAAGTTGAGGGGCGGCGTTTGCCTTCTTCACGATAAGAAATACGAAACAATTCGAAGACCTGAGACAGTCGACGACGTTCTCAGGCTAGACACAATTCCCCCTCACCTCACGAATAGGCAAAGAAAAGAGACACCATGAGCGGAACGAGTGAAACCTACGTGCACGCGCCTACTTCCAAACACAAAATAGAAGACGGGCTTAAGCGATGTTCTCCTTCACCCTTCGAAATCTCTTATCCCACAGCCGCTCTACAATGAACCGAAAATCAGCAATGCTCCTCAACGCGTCCTGCAGGAGCTAGTCAAACCTGTCCTTAACAACCTTTTTCTGCAACGTTTTGAGCCAGTCAATATCCCTTCGATAACGGTGAAGCTCCTCAGACTCCTTCATAAGACCCGCCACCTTACGCTTAAGCTGCTCAACTGACTCGCTCATATTCGCCCACGAAAACAACCGCTAACCCTCCTCAAGACAAATAAGTTATGAAACACAAATCAATATTCACAAGCAGTGAACACACAGCCCAAAACATTCAAGAAGTTAGTATTACCGTTCCCAAGCGAAAGTTAATAACACCTGAACTGAAAGCCCCCTTAACCCGCAAACGCAACATTCAACAGCCAATATCTACACAAACAGTCTGCGCCCGCGAGTTCAACAGCAGCTGAACAGGGTAGAAGAAGGCTAAAGGGAAAAGCTGCCTTCTTCTTTTGAGATTTCTCTTCCCGCAGCCACAGAGGCAACATAACGCTTGACGATGACACAACAGCAAGTCTACTTCATCACGCGCACAGCCACTACGACACAGCAGTCAACAGCAGAGCCATTGCGTTCCAAACTACGACTTTCTTGGCGCCTTACAGCTAGGACACTGCGTCACCGTCGTAGGCATAAGACCACCACAATACTGACACGGAACCATCACCACTTCTTTCACAATCACTTCCCGAGGCGTCTGAATCCTAGCCTGCTCCAACGACTTATGCACCTTCAAGAAATAAATAATCACAAAAACCATGGGAAAACCAAAAACAAAGAACAACGTCACAAAAATAATCAAAGCAGCATCAGCCATGGCATTTCCCCGTTCCAACACGCATGCTTTCGCCGAAGCCGAATTATTGATTTATGAACCACAACTAAGTAAACAACATCCCAAGCCCAGCAACAACAGCCAACCTTCACTCAGCCACTAATCAATAAGCCCATCTGCAATGCGGTGCCAGCTTAAGGCAAATTCACAATGGTCATCTCGGCTGCTCACCCTTCGCCTGATCAACAGCACCAGCCAAGGTCGCCAAGCGTTCATCAGCAGGAACATTCATCTTCTCCACATGCCTGACATCCGTGAAAAACCACGAAACAGTCAGGAGCGCTATTCCTAACGCAGCACTCTCTTTCGGGTTTCGTTCCCAACCGCTTCTTCTAGGCCCTTCGAGAATTTTACCAGCCACTGATCTTCAAATCGCCTATCAGTTTTGCTCAATCCCTTCACGAATTTCGACACCTCCTCGTCAGACATTCTGCCTCTCCTCTGCCTCACGTTCAGATACTGCATTTGAAACGCAGGTGCATGTTTCAGCGAATCTGATTCAAACAGAGGTAATTTAAGCTTTGTAAACGCTCAGTGAAAGCTTAAAATTCCTATGCGTAGCTTGAGATTCCCATTCAGCTAGGAGGCACGAATCCATGAGAAAGGAAGAAGTCAAGACCGAGGAAGATGTGGTTCGTTTCCTATCCGATAAGACAGAATTCGAAAGGAAAGTCTTGGTTGCCACGTTCAAAATCCCCCATGGAAAGGTCAGCACTTACAAGAGGATAGCAGAGAAGATTGGCAAACCGAAGGCCTACAGGGCTGTGGCAAACGCATTGCACAAGAACCCTCTCCACCCAGTTGTTCCATGTCACCGCGTTGTCAGATCAGATGGAAAATTCGGAGGAGAAAGGAAAGCAGCCGAGTCTCGGAGAAAGCAAGTTGAGAAAGAGGGCGTGCCAATCCGAAATGACGTTGTGAAGATAAGAGAGAACGTTCTGTACTAATCTCTTTGTGAAGGGCTCGTGGCTATGCCAGCCAGAGAACCCCTTTAACAGTGGATTGCCAAGCGATTAATACTACTATAGAGAACGCTGTGATCATAATGAGCCAGATGAAATTCGCAACAGCCATAAATTGTATGGACGGAAGAACACAGCTGCCAATCATTGCCTACCTGAAGGCAAAGTGCAAGGTCGACTGTGTTGATGTGGTAACCGAGGCTGGTCCAGTCAAAATTCTTGCGGACTGCGAAGACCGAGTCCTTGTAGACTCCATAAAGCGCAGAGTTGAGATCTCAATTGGAAAGCACCGGTCAAAGTGCATAGCAGTTGTGGGGCACTTTGACTGCGCTGGAAACCCAGTTAGCAAGGAGACTCAGATAGAGCAAATCCTGAAATCGATCAAAACGGTTCAATCATGGGGCTTCAAGGTCGAAATTCTGGGTTTGTGGATTGACGAAAACTGGACAGTTCACGAAATAAAAGAAAAATGGTGAGCGCGCGCTAGCCCAGAATGCCATACCATGTGCAATGTTCCATCCTTCTGGAATCTCGAGCGCGATCTTTAGGCGCGCAACTCCCCTCCAGTTGATGAAGTCGGTAAGAGTGCGAAGGGTTCTTTCGTTGGAGGGGGTAAGTCCTAGTCAACGCACGATTCTGCGTTTCGACCATGACAGATAAATAATGGCTCGCTTTCTAGTTTCTAAATCCAAGGTGATCCATGACTTTGAAAGAGGCAGCAATAGCCATCGAAGGTCTAGCCAAAAAGTTCGAAGATGTCACTGCAGTCGATGGGCTTAGCCTTACCATTGAGAAGGGAGAGCTATTCGGGTTACTAGGACCAAACGGCGCCGGAAAGACAACGACGATTAACATTCTTTGTGGTTTGCTTGAACCGACAAGCGGCTATGTCAAAGTTGGCGGTTATGACGTTCGGAAGGAGCCAGACAAGGTTAGAAAACTGATAGGTGTTTCTCCGCAGCAGACCGCAGTGTACCCTCACCTAAGCGGCAGAGAAAACATAGAGCTGTTCGGCAACCTGTACGCAATGCCCAGACAGAAGCTGAAGAAGAATGTTGACGAGCTCTTGAGCAAGCTGAGTCTCGTAGAACATGCTAACAGACGAGCCGGCAAGTACAGCGGAGGAATGATGCGTCGAATAAGCCTCGCAATGGCGCTTGTGCATGATCCTGAGATCGCCTTTCTCGACGAGCCGTTTGGGATTTCATCAGGGAACTCAAGAAGCAAGGCAGAACAGTTCTGCTGACAACTCACTACATGGAAGAAGCCGAAGAACTCTGCGACAGAGTCGGCATAATCGACTACGGTAAGTTGATTGCGTTAGGCGCTCCGAAGCAGCTTAAGGACAAGTTCAAGGTCAAGAACTTAGAGGAAGTCTTCATTCAACTTACAGGCAGAGGAATACGGGAGGGAGTGTGAAATGAATCTTCAACGAATTATAGCTCTTGCCAAAAAGAACATGAAAGTAGTGACAAGAGAACCTGGAATGCTGTTCATGGTAATGCTGTTCCCCTTGGTGGCAACGCTGGCCTTCGGGGTTTCTTTCGGAACAAGCGGCGGTGGTCAACCAACTCTTCAGCTAGGTCTCGTAAACATGGACTCGTCTGGATCCAAGCCTTGGTCACAGTACTTCATTGGAAACCTCTCGCAGACAGAGATTTTGGTGGTTCAAAATTACTTGACCAGCGTCAATGCTCAAGATGATTTGGTGCAAGGCAGGATTCAGGCGTTTCTCATAATTCCCGATGGCTTCGGATTGAGCTGCGACTCTTTTCGGAGCTCACCTGCTAATCCAGCATGGTGGACAAACACAACCGTTACATTGTATTTGGACAGCGGGTCGCTCTTCGCAACGCAGGCAGTTCCCCCGATCATCCAGCAGGCCCTTGCTAGAACCATGTATGGTGCGCAGCCAGCCACAAGTTCTGGACCAGTTCAACTAGGCAGTCCATCTTTGGTGAACGTGAGCAAACTGACCACGCTTGACTACATGGCTCCGGGCTTCTTCGCGTTTTTCGCCATCTTCCTAATAATGACCGTTGCTGAATCATTTACCACCGAACGCGAGAAAGGACTGCTGAGAAGAATAAGAACAACACCGACCACACCAAGCGAGTTCATCGCGAGTCAAGCTATCTCAAACATGATTATTGCCATGATTCAAGTCGCCATTGTCTTCCTAACCGTCTTTCTTGTAGGCTACCGTCCACTAGGCGACGCATCTAGCATCATCTCAGCCTTCATAATATTATGCATCTTTTCGCTGTGCTGCGTTGGATTCGGCTTAATCACCGCAACGTTAGCGAAGTCTCCGGGAGCCGCGACAGGAATCGCATTCATATTCATCATGCCAATGATGTTTCTCGGAACATTCGTTACAGTCGGCTTGTCAGCAATCGCCAGAGAAGCCGGAAGGTTTGTTCCGAGTTACTATGTGACCGACGCGTTGACATCGCTTTTCCTAAGAGGTGCGCCAGCGACGAGTCCTGCCATATTGCTTGACATTGCAGTTGTGACGATTTACAGCGCAGTCGTATTGATGATCGGGATAGTCTTGTACGGGAAATATGGGAAAACTTAGACAGCGAAGCTCCTGCCAGAAAAAGCACGGTGGCCGTGAAGAACGTGAAGCTCCGAGTGAAAGAAGCACACAAGGCATCGTTCGACTATTCTGTTGCTTTCAAGAAGGGAGACAAGGTCAAGGTAGGACGCGAAGACCCTGAGATGCTAGGCTGGTTTTGGTGCGAGAGCGAGGACGGCGTAGGGTCATGGATCCCAGAGGAATACCTCGCCAGAAAAAACTCCGAAGGGATGATAACCCATAGCTACGACACTACTGAGCTCACCGTTGCGATCGGAGAAACATTGCAGTGTTTGAGAGAGGTCAAGTTCTGGACCCTTTGCAGAGCCCGCGACGGCAAAGAAGGCTGGGTGCCAACAAGGAACCTGGAACGCATGGACGAGCAAAGCAGTTCTGACCTGAGCACAAAACATAGCATTGATCGTGAGCAGAGAAGAGAGAAAGGATTCTAACTATTTCTAAACCCAGATGAGAGTAATCTTGCACAGCTCGCATCAGAAGCCGATGTCTTTAAAGGCGCTTCACCTGAGAAAATTTTACATTGAGCGTGAGCGTCTTGAGGGAAAGTGAATTTCGAAAACGTCTGAAAAAGCGCGGGTTGAGCGAAAAGAACGCTGACTTCGCTGTGAATGCAGTCAAAGAGTTTGAGGACTACCTTAAGAAGAGGAAGGCGTCGTTCAAGTCCGCAGGTTTAGATGAGCTCAAGAACTACGTCTCGTTGCTGATTAAAGAAGGCAGGAACTCGATGAACAGACTGATCGCTCTTGCTCGTTATTGCAGCTTCGCGAAGAAGAACGATTACTTCGTCTACCTCGTGTCGCTCTTTGGGGCTAGAAACGTGTTGCTAGATATCGGCAAAAGGCTGGGAACTATTGCCGGAAAGGAAACACGACGTAAAGTCTTTGATGGGTTTGAGTTACCCCCGTTGGGCTCACCTCAGGATGACTACCCAAAGCTTACCAAGAAAATCGTGGATGGACTGGAGGCTGAGTTGCCCATCGAAACCTGTAGGGAAGTTCTCACATGGAACTATCACAAGGTGCCAGTTGAGGCCTTCAAGGAGAAGAAGGAAAGGTTCGAGAAAGCCAGAAGCATCGACGAGTTCTTGAAGGATGAGCACCGCAGGTTCGTAGAGGAGTTATCGGGTTACATGAAAAGGGGGCAGATATGGTATGAGCAGGAGATCACTCCAGAAGTCTTGGAACTCGTGAAAGGCAACCAAGAGATACAGAACGGGGTCAGGCAAGGCGACAAAATATTGGTAAGCAAAATTCCGTTTGCGCCGAAGCAGTACCTGGCCGAGAAGGACCCAGTCATGAAAAGGTACTACGCCTGCCATTGCCAACTTGTGAGGACAGCCATACGCGACGGCAAACCCAAGATCTCACCTGTTTTCTGCTACTGCAGCGGCGGCTACGAAAAGCTACCGTACGACGTGATATTTGGCGAACCAGCTGAGATTGAGCTGCTTGAGAGCGCACTCAAAGGCGACATGCGATGTCGCTTCGCCATCACAATTCCAGAAGGCAGGATGAATTTATGAAAGATCGCAACAAGACTTTGCTGGTTCTGGTTGTGCTTCTCATCTGCGTGTTTCTACCAACACTTGCGACGGTGCCTTTTCCCCAGCAAGATAGTTCGCTTGTCATCAAAGAAGTCCTAATGAAGACTTCAGTTGCATACTTGTGGCTTAGCCCGATGGTTCATGTCGTTACTGTGGTGCTGCTTGTTGCTTTGTATCTTTATGGATCGAGGGCAGGCAGAGTTATCGATGTCTTTTTCGCCATTCTGTTCTTGTTCATTGCCTTCAGCAATCATATCGCTGTAACCGACACTTATGGACTTGCGGTAGTAACGGGAAACTTGGTACCGATATTGATCGTGGGGCTGTTCTGGGTTTGGGAAGTCTATAGGCCTCAGAACAGTTATGTTTTCGAGAGGCTTCCAGCGTGGAGATACTGGGTTTTGCCCTTTGCTTTCTTGGCTTTCTGGTCTCCAGTAGATGCTCAGTTAAATCCTAACTTCAATCCCTTGTTACTTCTCAATTCTTCCTTTGGCGTTATGTACTGCCCAACGACGCCAGTGGTAATAGCCCTCTTGACTCTAGTCTATCCGAGAGTTAACGCATATGTTCTCAGAACCACGAGTTTCGTAGGCTTAATGATAGGTCTCTTCAACGTCATGTCATATTTCACCATGCCAGGCTATACTCTATGGAATTTGATCCTTCACACGCCACTCATATTCATCTCAGGGTACGGCTTGCTGATCCCAATCCTAGTGAAGAGGAACTCTCCCTCACAGGAATCACAGGAAACGTCAAGATAAGAAAAGAGAGGAATCGCGGGAGATCTCTCCACGCGGTGTCGAGGGCAAATCTTACCTCGCCCATGGATATTCACCTTTTCTCAAAGGGCTTAACCCAAAACCGGCGACCTGCATCCTATCTCAGATGGGTGGTCAATTCTCTTTTGTATGGGAAAAGCGTTGGTGTTCCTCCAGTGTGTATGAAGACGATGTTGTCGTTCTTTTTGAAACGACTTTGCTTTATGAGATCGATCAGTCCAGCCATGGCTCTTCCAGTGTATATTGGATCAAGCAGTATCCCCTCGGTTTGTGCAACAAGCTTGATAGCTTTGAGGGCTTCTGGAGTTGGTTCTTCATACGCTTTTCCAGCATAGTTCTCGTTAAGAATCACGTCATCTGTTTTCACGATCACGTCGAGATTCAAGAGCTTAGCAGCTCCACCGGCGATTTCGACTGTCTCCTTAGCCAGCTTGTCTTTGATGTGCGGTTCCGCGCAAATCCCCAAGATAGTGACTTCCGATCCTAGAGCCTTGTTGGCTAAGACCAGTCCAGCTTGGGTTCCACCTGAACCAGCAGCATGAACGACATGGTCAATTCTAAAGTCGCCCTTTTTCGCCTGCGAAAGCAACTCCAGCATGGCGTTAACGTAGGCAATCGCCCCATGAGGGTATGAAGCGCCAGCAGGTATCACATACGGAATCTGTCCTTTTTTCCTCACATCAGCCGCTATTTCTTCCGTGAAGCGCATCCTATCGTGCTTTTTTGGCTTTCCCTCAAGAAATCGAATCTCCGCTCCGAGAAGACTATTCACAAGCAGGTTTCCGTCATAACTGCTTGGCTTTTCTCCTGATAACACAAGAATGACTCTCAAGCCCAGTTTTCTTGCAGCTGCAGCTGTAGCTCGCGCGTGGTTTGATTGTGCGGGTCCAACGGTTATCACAACGTCAGCCTTCTTGCTTAACGCATCGCCCAACGCGAACTCCGCTTTCCTCTCCTTGTTACCACCAAATGCTAGACCGGTGCAGTCTTCTCTCTTTATCCACAATTGCGGACCATTCAAAGCCGATGACAAACGAGGCATCTTTTCGAGAGGAGTAGGCAGATTCACTAACCTGACTCTTGGAAGCCGGTCTATTCTTCTCTGAAGCTCTTCTGCAGTTATCAACAAAGTTGCCTCGTATAGAGCTTACAATCATGCGGCTACTTTGTTGCTCGTTTCTTCTTGCCTGTGAGGTGGAAACCTCTTTTTTCAAGTTGTTTAAGCAGTTCCTTCGGTTCTGGATCCCACTGGCCAAGTTTTCGACTGATGTGTTCCGTCCAGCTGTAGGTGTCATAAGTGTGCGTTTCCTTGCGGTTACCTTCTAACGGTATCTTTACATTGCGACCGCGGTAGTAGTCTTGCGCAAGATAGCCTTCATCCATCTGTTTCATGGCTTTCTTCACGATGGCGTCGTTCAGCTTTGGATACTTGTCTTCAAACAAGGTGAATTCAATCGGGTATCTTGGTCTTGGCGGTGGATCTTCAGCTGGAAATCCCATAACCAACTGCACCAGAGGAAATACTCTATTGGGCATGCTGTATTGTTCTGCGATCTTGTCAGCTCTGTAGGGAGCGTTTCCGAGTAAACAGCTTCCGAGTCCTAGGCTGCGAGCCGCCAAAATCATGTTTTCTGACATTAAGGCTGCGTCTTGAATAGCTAGCAGCATGAGTCCGAGGTCGTTGATGATCATTTTCCAGTTTCTTCTAGCCATGATAAGCTCGAACTTGTGAGGATCGACGCAGATTGTGAACAATAGCGGCGCTTTGTAGGGGTTCTTTTTCTGGTCTCTCGACAGTATCATGCTGTAGCATTGAGTGGCGAAGGGGGCCTGCTGACCCGCTCTCACAATAGTCTCTATCACTTCTTTTGAGGGCATTTCATCCGTGTATTCTCGTATTGACTTGTGGCTTAGCATGGTCTCAATGACAGGATTCTTCTTCATGACTTTTCCTTCTGGAAATGCGATCGACTTTCCTAGTGAAGTGTATCTAAAAGCCGCTTATGCTTTAAAACAATTCTGAGGCGCACATCACAAGCGAAGATGACCCGCGTAACTGAGGATTGTGATCATTGCCATGGTTAACGCTCGGTTTGGGCGAATCGTTGCGCAAGGACCTTTCATTCTGGCTTCGGCTTGTAGTCCTTTTCCATGTTGCCGATTCTTCCAATGTGCTCTCCGAGTTTCCAGTAGTTGCCTACACCTTCCTCAAATACTAGGGGATTGATTTTTCTTATGTCTGGCTTGGCGTCAGTCAGATAATTGTCTTCTATGTATACTCCAGCGATTTCCCCGATGAACAATTCGCCATGCAACAGCTCCACAGTCCTAACAAGTCTACATTCGACGTTGATGGGGCATTCGCTTATCATAGGCGCATTCTTAAGTTCTCCATAGAAGACGTCGAACACCTTGGATTTGTCAACTGTCTCGCCTGAATGTGTGCCGCAGTAGTCCGTCACTGCAACCATGTCGGCTGATGGTATGTTCACACTGAATTCCTTGTTTTCCCGTATTCCCTTGTTCGTGTAGTGTGATTTTTCGGATGATATGCTAATGAGATATGGGTTGTAGTCCACTATGTTGAGCCATGCTATTGCTTCGAAGTTAGGTTTCCCATTTACGTTGGCGCCTACGAGGCACACTGGCAAAGTTAACGGTGGACGGTTGAGCTTAATCTTGGTTTTTGCCACTAAAGTCACCTTTTTGATGTTCTCGATAAGTGCCGAACAGAGGTAGATAACGGTTATGTCAACAAAGACCTAGTTTGAGTCTTGATCAGAACACCAAGCTAGACGCTTTTACCAGATTTCAGTTTTGATAGCCTTAAGGTCTTCCTGCAGCTTCTTAACACCGATAGTGGCAATCCTGAAAGCACCCTCTTCGGTCTTGACAACAGTGCCCTGTTTGACCAACTCTCCCAGCCTTGTAGTCGTGATCTTCATGCTTTTCCCAAGCTTAGCCTGCAACTCCTCCTTGGTCATGACCTCCGTCAACCGCTTCCCCAACCGAAAGCTGACATAAGCCGCAAGAAGATAGAACTGCAGAACCTCGCTGTCTGTCAACTTGTCCTTCGGTATGAGCAGCTCAGGTCCTTCCGGAGCTATAGCGATTACATCCTTGAAGTCCTCGATCAGCTCGGCCAAGTCGACAGTCAACGTAACTTTGCGGGCAATATCAAACGTAGGAATCATCTCGCCAAAGAACCGGTTCACGCTAACCCAGACATCATTCGCGTTGCCGGTGAACGTCTGCTCCATACCACCATACTTGACATTCACCGTGACCGTACGCTCAGACTCAGTCAAATCAAACTCACCTAGGAAACATCCGTACCCGCTAATTCATAACCACCTAATCATCCATTGAACACAGATTAACGTTTTCGCAAACATCCCCAAAGCCATGCTTGGAAATCCCAGCCCAAAACAAGCAGAACCCCAGCATGCTCGTTGACGACACTAAGGCGCACAGCCAAGTGGTAGAAGAAGGCCTTAAGGGTCAGTTGCCTTCTTCTTTCACACAGTTTTTAAGCCACAACCGGCTGGATGTTAGTGTTTCTAGGACACAGTCAACACTAACATGCAAGGAAGCCTTTCCCTAGCCACCAGCACCTTTCAAGCGGGGCAACACTTCATCCTCAATCCATTTTTCGCCCTGCATGGTCAACTTAAACTCAGGTCTAGCAGGATCAGGCTTAAACACTAAACCGCGCTTGGTCATCTCATTCAACCGAGCCGGCACCATAGGCTTGATTCCACTTGACTTGAGCAGGTCCCCGACCTTCGACGCTGTGGCTGTCCGTCGTTCAGAGGCGAGCAGAATCAGGCCGATAGCTTCGTAGTGAGACAGCTTCTCCCGAGTAGTCACAACTGGACCTTCAGTAGTCAACTCCACAACGCCTTCCAAGCCCGCTCTACCCGGAGCCATAACCTTGCTCGAAACCAATCCGCTGACTTCGCCAACAAACTCAGGAGTCACTGAATTCAACGCATCCAGCAGCTCCTGCGCTGAGTCGCCCTCAACCTCAATCTCGCCGAAACCTGTCTTGATGCGAGCCCTAATCTTAGCCATATGCTCTCTAACCTCCACCAACCTCAACCTGAGCCTGCACTTGACCATGTGCCACGTTAGGTCCAGCTAAGACATACACGTAGCCCTTATCGGTTTTCCAACGCTTCACCCTACTCTTCCTTACCAACCAATTCAACACTCCAGACAACGTAGTCACAGGATAATGAATTGCATTCACACGCATCGCTTCAACCAACTCAGGCAAAGTCCGAGGCGTACTCCGACCCCAATCAGTCTCCAACAACCTCAGAACCGCATCACTACAGTTGCCAGATCCCTGAATACTCGGATACATCCCGCTAGGAGACATTAAGGGCGTCGGAACAGAATCCCGACCCGACTGCACATCTGCCACTCTAACGCCTACGCCAGCCTGAGCAAACGCTTCAGAAACAACAGTCACCAGATTCGGCAAATCCTCAACGGTTTTCAACACGTCCTCTCTGCTCCCACTGATCTCAACCTCATACTGACCCAAACGAACACGTAACGCGAAAGGCACAACCGCAGACATTAGCTTCAATCAACCCGCATCGAATACTGTAGCCCTACACTTTTAGGATTTACCATAGAAAAGATCAGAATCCTCCACAATATTGCGCGTAAAAATCTCTCAATTTCTCCCAGACTTGCAACGGCTCTTTATTCCAAAATGCGCCACTAGTCCTTGAACCCTAGGCAGAAAAGCCCTAGTCCTAACATTTCTCCTAGGACTCAGCCTTCTTGTTGTTCAACCCTTCCTCAACGCCAAACAATCGCATCAAGAACTTGAACACGTTGAAAGCCGCGTTTTTGTCTGATTTCAAACCAGTGGTCGCGCCTAAGAGGCACACGCCTTCCCAGCCGCGTTCCTTAGCCAAGCCTAGCATAAGACCAGCTGCGCCAGCAACACGGCCCGCACCATACAAAACAGCGCCTTTCTCCATGGTCTCAACAGCTAACTTAGCCGAAGTAGCCGCCACATAAACCTCACCAGCCGGACGAGGCTGAGGCAAACCACCCATAGTTGCCAAAAACTTGCAGCCTTGCTGCTCCGCAAAATCCAGAATCTCGCTACAGAGCATGTAGTGCGCTTTGACATCCTCACGCGCGGGTTGGGTTTCACCAGTCAAAACCAGAAACTCTGCTTTGCCAAACGCAGCTCTACTGAATTCGTAATGAGGCGGATGTGCAACGCCGTCTTTCTCCACGTTTACAAAGTCGGGAAAGGAAGGAGAATACAATTCAGCAAACACTTCAGCCCGCGTGAACTCAATCAGCAACCGTGCCGCTAACCTTCCCACATTGCCGA
>Ga0315296_10003200_pt1 | contig 13765 bp, 13 predicted proteins | sample YL17G14_18_MG_FD_203921 | JGI IMG/M metagenome (GOLD analysis project Ga0315296, IMG submission 203921) | Sediment microbial communities from Yellowstone Lake, YNP, Wyoming, USA - YL17G14_18 | ecosystem: Environmental > Aquatic > Freshwater > Lake > Sediment | place: USA: Wyoming | collected... | reverse complement strand
CACGTACTCTCACAGAAATCTGCGGAGTTCTGTCGCATCGTCTCTCCATAAGTCTCGGCACGCCGACAGTACTCACAAGACTAACTCGAACGTTTGCTCCATGACTGTAGCTCCCCACTGGTTGCCCTTCTGCTCCAAGCTCAGAGCAAACCCAAACTTCTCATAAAGGTGACGAGCCGCGTCTAGCCCAGCGAGCGCGCGCGCTGGAAAATCTACAATGTCTCATATCCGCTGGAAACAACAATAAATAGGTGGTTTGCGGGTTATCCGCTGAGGAGAATTTTTTCGTACCGGTGAATGGAATTATGAATGAAAAGAAAGAGTTGACCACGAATCAAGGAGTTCCGATCAGCGACAATCAGAATTCGTTGACAGTCGGCGAACGTGGACCAGTGTTGTTACAAGATGTTCAGTTTATTGAGAAGATGGCTCACTTTGACAGAGAGCGCATCCCCGAGAGGGTTGTCCACGCCAAGGGAGCAGGAGCACATGGCTATTTTCAAGTCTACAAGAGCATGGCAGGTTACACTAAAGCGAAATTCCTTCAAGATCCGAAGAAGAAGACTCCCGTTTTCGTAAGATTCTCTACTGTCGTGGGGGGACGGGGTTCCGCTGATACCGTGAGGGATCCGCGAGGGTTTGCCGTGAAATTCTATACCGAAGAAGGCAACTACGACTTGGTCGGGAACAACCTGCCCGTGTTCTTCATCCGTGACGCCATAAAGTTCCCAGACATGGTTCACGCCTTCAAGGCTGCACCGGACAGCAATATTCCGTCAGCCTCCTCTGCCCACAACAGCTTTTGGGATTTTATCTCCCTGACACCGGAATCGACCCACATGATTATCTGGGTCTTTAGTGACCGCGGAACGCCAAAAAGCTACAGGATGATGGAGGGCTTCGGTGTCAACACCTATGTATGGGTAAATTCTGAAGGAAAAGCTGTTTATGTGAAATACCACTGGAAACCAAAAGCAGGGGTGCAAAACCTTGATCGCCATGAAGCAACTCGACTGGCTGGCGAGGATCCCGACTACCTTACCCGTGATCTCCGAAATACGATTGCTGATGGTGAAGAGGTTGAGTATGAACTTAACGTCCAGCTGATGGAAATCGCTGATGAACTAAAACAAGATTTCGACCCACTTGACCCAACAAAGACTTGGCCTGAAGGTAAATTCCCACTAATGCCAGTGGGTAAGATGGTGCTGGATCGTAATCCCAGCAACTTCTTCGCTGAGGTCGAGCAGGCAGCTTTCTGTCCCGCCAGCATCGTTCCAGGCATAGAGTTCTCTGCCGACAAGTTGCTTCAAGGTCGAACATTCTCATATGCAGATACTCAACGTCATCGGTTAGGCCCAAATTACCTGCAGCTTCCCATCAACAGCCCTATAGTGGAGGTTAACAACAGCCAGCGTGATGGAGCTATGCAGTTAGGGAAATTCAGTGGGCCGGTCAACTATGAGCCTAGTACTATAGCCGGCGGTTCTCCTGTGGAGGCTCCACCGGGAACGCCACACGCATACCGGGTTGAAGGAGACCTGATTCGCAAGAAGATAAGTAAGACTAATGATTTTCAGCAAGCTGGAGAAAAATATCGTTCCATGAGCAAGATGGACAAAGAGCATCTAGTGGATAACCTCACCGCAGATCTTATACACATCGACAAACCGATCCAACAGCGTGTTATTGAGAACTTGACCAAGGCTGACCCCGAGTTAGGCAAATGCGTAGCTACAGGTCTTAAACTCTAGAAAATATCTCCTTTTTCTTGAGGAACGCAGGCTTAGCTCCCAGGAAAGACAATGATAGGTGTGGTGCTAGTGTCTCCATTTTCCGAGTCTCACAGCCTTTGCTGAGGCGTGGGAACCACACTTTAATGGTGGCTCTAACGCGCTAGGCAATACTTAATCCATGAAGACCTGAACAGCGCGAATTTTGGAACCAATTCTAGACGCGAAAACGCGTTGGACCCCGCCCGGTCCACCACATTAGCGCGCTTTGTAGGCGCGCGCGGCCAGTAACGCTAGGACTTTCCGTTCTATCTCATCTCTTATCTCTCTGACCTTCTGTATCGATTTTCCTTTAGGGTCCTCTAAATGCCAATCCACTATATTTTTGACAAGTGGGGCCGGACAAAGTTCTTCAGCACTGCATCCCATTGTTATTACTTGATCAGCTTCCTTCAGCATATCTGTCGTCAACATCTTAGGTCGGTGTGAGGATACGGGCCGGCGCGCGCTCAAGACATCGCCCTCACGCGCTATTTCAGCAAATGTTAAGAACTTCTGGAACCGCTCTGGTAGTGGGTGACGAACTTGGCTAAGAATAAGGGAAAGAAGCTCACCTGTGAGAAGTGCGGAGCTGTTGTGGTATACGATTCAGACTGCAGTTGTACTGTCTGCGACCTCGTGTGCTGCGGGGTTCCCATGAAAGCAAAGAAGTAACCTGATTCATCTTCACGCTCTCACGTCTCCGCGCGCGTAGCGTATGCTTTGAAGAGGCGAAATCCCTTCACTAGAATTTGATCGGTTTTTCAGTTGGAGTCATTTGAGGCGAGTTTGGGCAAGAAACGGTTCTTCTTTTCTTCCGGTATATTGGTGAGCGTTCCTGTTACGTTTTTCATTTCCAGACTTGTAGACTCTTTCTGCCTCCTACTGCCTATGCTGTTCGGCACGATTTGTGCAATCTCAGTCGTCGCTCCAGTCGTGGAAGAGTTCGCTAAGGCATATCCGTTTTTCTACCGGTATGGAATATCCTCAAGGCCTTTGATGACGTTAGGCTTCTTCGCCGGGTTGGGTTTTGGAATAGCTGAATTCTTTGTCTACGTATTCATATACCAAGCTCCGCTTATCCTCAGGATACACCCAATATTCTTCCACGCAGCCTCAACATCCATTGTCGCCCACGGCATTTCCAAACGATCAACATTGAAGTTCTACCTGTCGGCAGTCGTATTGCATTCCCTGAATAACCTCTTCGCATCGCTGGATTTCCTTTGGCTTATAGGCGGTTTAGGAGTGACAATGGCAACCTACTATCTCTCATACAGGTATTTTCGATCGACCAGACACATTTGACTGTGAATCGTAAGCAGAAGAGGCAAGGCAGATTAACGATAGCGACTTTGTGTTAGCGCGCGCCACTCATCCGAAATAGCAGACTACATCGGGAAGGTTGATTGCCAAGGAAGAAAAAGACCACACAGGATAGGCCGGAATTGTGAGAAGAGAGGATTGATAGTGGAATGGCGGGAAAAGCGCGTGTTGTGAAGCATTCGGAGGAGATGGTCTCTAATGAGCTTGCCGCCAAGATAGCAGCGCTTCTGGATGGTCTACCTTACAGTGTCACGATACATCTCTTCACCACGAAAGGAAGAAACGATGCTTTCAATGACGCTGCAAAAGACGTGATCTCGGTCTTTTCGCAACTCTCGAACAAAGTGAAATTCGAAGAGCACGGGCTAGACGACGAGCTCGCGAGAAAGTGGAACATACAACGGTCACCAACGATCCTGTTGGAGCCAGAGAACTATCGTATGCGGTGGTTGGGAGCGCCAGCAGGGCAGGAGGCTCAGGCTTTTCTCCAAGCGATCTTGCTGATCGGAAATAGGAAAGGAGCTCTCAGCGACCAGTCGTTGAAGGTGATGAAGAAGTTAGATGCTCCCAGAGATGTCAAGGTGTTTGTGAGTGTTACCTGTCCCTACTGTCCGCAGCAGGTCGTGAACGCGATCAGGGTTGCTGTCGAGAAACCGGAAATGGTTTCCTTGGAAATCATCGACATGATGGCGAATCAAGACCTAGCAGTCCAACACCGAGTTCAAGGGGTTCCTCAGACCTTCGCAAACGGCAAACTGATAGCAAGCGGAGCTCAGCCTGAGGAGCTTTTCGTTCTGTCGCTTCAAAAGATGGAGCAGCAGACCCATTTCATTCCAGACGTTGACGCAGAAGTAATAGAGAAAGACTTGGTCATAGTAGGCGGCGGCCCGGCCGGCCTCACAGCAGGAATATACGCCGCGAGGAGTGGACTCAATGTCTGTATTGTCGAAAGAGGAAGCCTGGGCGGGCAGGTCGCGACCACGCCTATCGTCGAGAACTACACTGGCTTCACGATGGTGGGCGGCAAGGCCTTGGTCGACCTGATGGTCAATCATGCGCTGCAATATGTCCAGATATTCCAGAACGAAGCCATCATGGACATACAGCCCGGAGCAATGTTCACTGCCACGACCAATAGACGACGTTTCCTCACCAAGGCCATCTTGCTTGCCACAGGAGCAACCTATCACCGTCTAGGCGTCCCTGGAGAGAATAGGCTTAGCGGACTCGGCGTAAGCTATTGCAGCACATGCGACGGGCCCTTGTTCAAAGACAGAAGCGTGATTGTCGTAGGTGGCGGAAATAGTGCCACGACAGAAGCATTGAATCTCCATAACATGGGAGTGAAGGTGACCTTGGTTCACAGGCGCAACCAGCTAAGTGCCCAACAGTATCTCAGCAAGCAGATCTCAACCCTAGGCATACCCGTACTTTGGAATACTGAGGTTAACGAGATAAGAGGAGAGGACAGGGTGAAGGAAGTTCTGCTTCACAATAACAAGAGCGGAAAAGATACGGTTCTAAACGTAGATGGCGTCTTCATAGCCATAGGATATGATCCAGAGACTGAATTGGCGAAGAAGACGGGCGTGGAGCTGACTGAGAACGGATTCATCAAACACGACAGCCATCATAGGACCAACGTTCCAGGAATATACTCAGCGGGCGACGTCGAGGGCGGCTTTAAGCAGATAGTGACCGCTGCTGGCCAAGGCGCGGAAGCAGCTCTCTCCATATTTGAAGACCTGATCAATCCCTATTGGAAAAGACAGGCACCGACGGCCGGGGAAAGACCGATAGGGTCTACTCTGACTTGAGACGCTCTCGCCAGATTCGACGATTCAATAGCCTCTAACATGCGCTGGCGGAACCTACGACTACGCAAACCCAACCTCAGAAGAGAAATGTATCAAGATTCAATGAAACGGAGGTGATAGGATGAGAATGATAGAAGCTGCAAAGACAAAGGACATACCTGAAGGCACGATCAAACTCGCAGAGGCAGAAGCGAGAAAAATAGCAGTTGCCAATGTGAAGGGAAGGTACTATGCTTTTGAAGACCGGTATCCGCACATGAATGCACCTCTACACATGGGTTTCCTAAAAGGGAACGTGTTGACATGCCCACTGCACTTTAGTACCTTTGACGTAACAACAGGAAAGAAGCTCTCTAACCCTAGAACAGAGATGCCGGCCGAGATGATGAAGAAATTCCCGGAAGAGTTGGGAAAGATGTTCTCCCGAATGGGCGAGATCATGGCAAGAATAGAAACGTACGACCTCAGGACTTATGAGGTCAAAATAGAGAATGATAGCATCATTGTCAAGGTTGAATAGCAATTGAGATCTAGCGCGCCCTGACAGCTATCGTTAGCCTTATTGCTTTGGAAGCTGCTCTCTACCGTGAAGGAAACCGGATGGCAGACACTATTCCTTGGGACAGATTTCCGTACTACTACTATCCAGACCATCAGACAACTCGCGAGAAGACCTCTCACATCGGGCATGCGAATCATCTATGTGACATGGCCGAAAAGGGAGTCGTTAGTCTTGAGAGGTTCAAGGACCTTGTCAAGAATCCGAAATTCATATGCAAGAAATGTGGCAGAGCAGCAACGAAAGAAGAAAACCTTTGCGAACCAGTTCCGCTGTGAATCCAATATTACCCTTTCCAGCTCTTTTGGTCAGTTTTTTCCAATGCGCGGTCGCCCTAGGCGAGAAGCACTGCAAGTATTCCGCTGAGAAAGACTCCATCAAGAGTTCCAGCTCCGCCGATGCTTGCCACCCTAGCACCAATCCGTAGCGCACGTTGCCAAGGCAGCGGCTGATGCCTGTCGGATGCAGGCCATTGTGGTCGACGAGACCTCTTCTTACATGCGCTATACCTCAAGACCTTTTAGCAACTCGCAAACATCGTGTTTTGAGATTTCTAGGTCACCAAGAGAGGGTCGACAATCTATGAAGGCATTGGTTTTTGAAAAGCAAGGACTGGAGAATCTGAAACTGAAGGAAGTTGAGCGGCCGAGAGTTGGACCGCTTGACGTGTTGGTAAAAGTTGAGAGGGCTGGTGTCAACCCGATAGATCATCGCGCCGTCACAGCAATGAATGTGACACCCATGCCCCATATTCCTGGTGCAGAGTTTGGTGGAGTGGTGGAAGAGATCGGCGAACGTGTCGGAGGGCTGAAGGTGAACGACAGAGTCGTAATCTACAACAGAGTGTTCGACGGAACCTGCGACTTCTGCGTATCAGGAAGGGAGATGATCTGTAGAACGGGTGGTATAATCGGGGTTGTGACCAACGGCGGGTTCGCGGAGTACGCAGTAGTTCCCAGCAAGAACGTGTTCAAGATACCTGAGGAGATTAGTTGGGAAGCCGCCGCCAGCATCCCTGTCGCCGCGCTCACCGCATACCACGCTATGAAAGAAGCAGACCCTAGACCCGACGAGTGTGTAGTCGTATTCGGCGCTTCAGGGAACACCGGCATGTTCGCAGTACAATTCGCGAAGGAGACTGGCGCAAAGGTCGTTGCAGTTTCCAGAAAGGAATGGGTGAAGGATTTCGGAGCAGACTATGTTGTAAATGTGAACGAGGTAACGGAGAAAGTGAAGACGCTAACTGATGGGAAGATGGCTGATGTGGTCCTAAACTCGCTGGGGTCTGAACTTTGGGAAAAGAGCCTCGCACTACTAGGAGCGGGAGGAAGATACGTCACTTTTGGAGCTCTGACAGGAGGAGACGTCAAATTATCCATATACTGGCTATACGGTCAACAGATCCGACTTCAAGGAACCACAGGAGGAAGTAGAAAAGAACTATCGGAAGTCATAGGCGCCTCCAAGAACCTCAAGCCAAGAATATGGAAGATCTTCAATCTTGATGAAGGAAGAAACGCTTTAGAATCGCTTTCCTCAAGCAACAGAGACGGAAGGATCCTGATCAAAGCCAGTTGAAAACCACTTCAATTTGGAACCAACAAGATTCCTGGGTTACAGAGCATGTGAAAATGTCCAATATCACAGAAGTGCGCGCACTAACCTGAAGAACATTGCAGGAGGGTGGTTCGCTAGCGAATATGCAGTGGTTCTCAGATAGCCTTCTTGGCTTGCAGTTGTTCTGCGATTCTTTTTCCCAGCTCACGACACTTCTGTAGAGAATCTGTGTTGATGCGAAGGTCAATGCTGTTCATACGGTCAACTGCCGCCACTACCGGTGGAACCAACCTTATGCCAAGTTCTTTCATCGTCTCGCCCAGCTTGTCTGTAACCCATCCGCCATCCCAGCCGTAGGAGCCAAAGACGCCGCCTATCTTTTTCCTGAGAAGCAGTTTCTTCGCTCTCTTGAGTTCAATCATTGACTCGATCAATGCTCTCATTTCTGATGTTACATTGCCATACTCGCTTGGTGATCCGAGAACTATCGCATCTGCTTGGTCAAGCAGGCTTATCGGGAAACGTGTTCCAACTTTATGTAGACTGACATCGGTGCCTTTGACGGCGCCTGTCCCCTCCGCGACCGCCTTCGCCATTTGCTCCGTATTACCCGATTTACTGTCATATACAATGACTATTCGTGACATGTAACCATCTTCGCTTCCGATTTCTAGGCGAAACATGCGCGTGCTACTTAAGTTTTTCAAGCCTCTCGTTTACCTCGTCCCAGTTGACTATGTTTCAGAACTTTTCAACTCATAGCGCGCCAGCTGCGCGCGCGCCGATGAGAATACTTCTCGATGAATTGCTTATGGCATATTGATTAGACCTTAGTGGCTATGTTGAAGGAGGGCTATTATGGGGTAAAGACATATGTCCATCTCGCGACAGAAGGAGATTGGCGGGGGAGTGAACATGAAGCGTTTACTCTTTGTTTGTGTGGAGAACGCTGGAAGAAGTCAAATGGCTGAGGCTTTTGCCAACCATTATGGAAAAGGGAAATTAGTTGCATCTAGTGCTGGTGTGAAATTGAGTGACAGAGTGAATCCCCTAGTAATTGAAGTCATGAAAGAGAAAGGAATCGACATCTCCGCTAATAAGCCCAAACTCTTGACACCGGCGATGGTAGCGGAGGCTGATCAAACAATAACAATGGGATGCAGTGTTGAGAAGTTCTGTCCAGCTCCGCTTGCCAGAAACGTGATAGATTGGAACTTGGAAGATCCCAAAGGCAAACCAATACAGAAGGTTCGAGAGATAAGGGACGAAATAGAACGGAAAGTTCTGACATTACTGGACGAAACCAAGGCGACGCACTAGACTCTAACGCAGGCCATCGTCTATCCAGACTGGTCAAGATGACTGAGATCTGCGAAGGGAACATGCGAGAATGAATTATGAAAGAAAACCGATAGAAGGCATATTTCGATTGCCAAATGCGCAGTTGCCCAACCACTGGTGGACGCTATCGGAACAACAGATTCAGAATACCTTGGCAGTTGACTATGACAATGGCCTTTCCACAGAACAAGCCAGAAAACACCGAGTAAGTTACGGTGCAAATGCCATTACAGAATCGAAAACAGCAAGCATTGCCACATTACTGCTTGAAGGCGTCAAAGAGCCAATGATGGTTCTGCTGCTCTCGATTGCTGCTCTCTCGCTCATCTTCGGAGAAACTGTTGAAGCGGCTGTGATGATTTTCGTTGTTGCCGTCTATGTCTCAGTCGAGTTCGTAAATAAGCTTCGAACAGATCGCACCATGGCTCGTTTGAGAGAACTAACACAGCCTACCACTAAGGTCATTCGAGAAGGCAGAATGCAGGAGATCCCTACGACGGAAGCGGTTGTTGGAGATCTGATTATTGTTTCTGCGGGAGTCCGTATCCCCGCTGATGCGAAACTCATAGAATCAAGCGGACGCGCGCGCCGACCCTACTGGCCTTTCTGCTTTGAGCTACCCAGATTTTTTAGATGTGGAGAAAGAGGATACTTCTATAGAGGCTTGTTCCTTGCCAAAGCGGCGCAAGCGTAGAAAAGGAGGAAGGAAGCGGACTAAACGTAGACGCTCAAAGAGCCTCTGGGACATAGTCTTTGGTCCATGAGGTTTCAATGCGAGCCTATCTCGATACGAATATTCTGGGCAATTGGTTTCTTCTTTACCGCAAGCCCCGAACTTGGCGAAAATTCAAACCTAAGGATAAAGCATTCCAATCCATGATTCTCCATGAGGACATGAAAATCGGCAAATATGAGTTACGATTTCAGACATCATCATGGGCAATATCAGAACTAGCACAAACCGCTATGGACTATAGACTCGGCGTGAAAATGATCCGTGAAGGTAGAACCCCTGAATTTTTCAACAAGTGGAAGCGTCAGCAGATTATTAACCCAGTTGAAGCAATGCAGATACATGGTTCTTTGAGAAGTTTCGTGCAGCACATCGAGGTGCTTGGAGTCGTTGTGACAGAAGGCATTATCAATTCAGAAAGGATTCATGATTTCACGTTGCGGTATGGATTGAATGCTCCCGATGCGACTCACATCTCCATAGCTTCACGAGATTGCGGTTACTTTGTTACGAATGATGAAGACCTTTGTGACAAGAAGATCAAAGAAATTCATGTCGTTAAACCCGCTACTTTAGAGACTTACGCACATCTGAGAAGATTCATGCCTCGGTGATGCAACACCCCTACCCAATGCCTCAACCACGCAACAGAACCCCTCCGCTGAAGAGCACAGGACTACGCGAGCGCTCGCTAATTAACAAAGAACTTAGAAGATAAAAATATGAAGAATCTATTTTAAGAAATCATCAAATTTCCAGTAATGTTCTTCTTCTTGCATGACTATGCCTTCAAACATGTGTCTAGTCATCGTATCTCCACGCTTGAACGCTTCTTCTATGATTTTTCGGTACAGCAATATTGCATCGTTTTCCGCTGCATGATCTAGCTTCAAGAAGTCATCGGCAGTCCGGCCAACCTGTGGAAGCGGTTCTGGAAGGGATGTGGTCTCACCTTCAAGGAGGTAAATCCGTTCGGAGATCTTTTCCAGATGTTCCATTTCTTGCGTAAAGATCCCCTTTAACAGTTCGCTGACAGCCTTGGCCTTGTTCTTCTCGGTGATGACTTCAAGAGCCATGTTCTTTTTTCGTAAATCCAGCAAACTGGCTTTCTCATGCTGGTTGGTATATTGAATTATTGCTGATATTTCGCTTGCAGCAGCCTTATTGAGCATCGTGAAGTAGTCATCGGCAAAAATCTTGCGCCATTCCGACGAAGATGATTCAGGTCCTTCTGGCTCATCTTTCATACTTACGTATTCTTGGAATTTGAACAAGTGTGCTTCTTCATCAGCATAGATCTTTTCGAATAATTCGCGTGTTTCCCAATCTCCAATTTTCCCTGATGCTTCGATAATTTTACGATATAGTACTAGTGCGTCTTCCTCCGCCTTTACACCGTTGTTGGCAAATTCGCTTAAAGTATCTCCAACAATCGGTTTATCCGCCTTTGTCGTCGCTTCTCCACCGAGATAGTAAATGCGCTCCATGATGGCCGCAGCGTGTTTCATTTCCTGAATGGCGAATTCTCTTAAGAATTTTCCCATTGCCTCATATGTGGTTTTATCCAAGAGAATGTTCTCCGGAATGACTTTACGTATTAGTTTTTCCATCTTTGCGTGTTGCAGCATGTATTGAATCGAAACTTGAATTTCGCGTGAAATGGCTTGGTTTAAAAGGCTGATATAATCAGGTGTCACCTGGACAGACAAGATTATTCACATCCTTCAACAAACAAGTGAGACCGTATAAGAATATAAATCTTGTTTCACGAGAGATGTTCTAACAATCTTTTTTGACACATGAGACCACAGAACCCGGTAGCGCGCGCGCTTGCCTACGTCATGAAAGACGGATCCACATTTCTACACACCTAGAGAAGAGCGAACGAGAACACAACAGGCCGCAGAGACTAGTGTACACGGTCGTTCACATTTTCCGCTTAGGAGAGATGGGCACATAGCAGGTGATCTGTCGGTCAGCCTGTGACTTGCAGTGCACTGAGCATTTTTCTGATGCTTGTCACGGGTATTCCTTCTCTGTCGCTGATGATCTGCTTCGCCGGCGGGTTCTGTAGGTAGTTGGGAATTCTCTTGGAGATTCTTTCCTGATATGTCGACACTAGTTCGTTCTGGTAGAATATTCCTATCGGAATTCTGTCTCCCCATTCTTGAGCTTTGGTCAGTGCGGTTATACGTTTTGAAGACTCTTCTTCTTGGCTTCGAACAACTCCATCGTAACCCGCTTCTTCCAACTTGTACAGTCTCGGAACAGGTTTCCCAGTCTTTGGATCTTTTCGGTCTTCTCCTCCGTACCATTCCTTTGTGTTGATATCGTTGTAGGTCGGACAGGGTTGTTGAATCATTATCAATGCTAGTCCTCGATGCCGCATACCTCTCTTCATCATCTCTTTCAAATGGTGGACATCGTAGGCATAACTTCTTGCAATGAATGTGTACCCAGCGACTAGTGCGAGGGCTATCGGGTTTACGCCCTCGTTTATGTTTGGTTCAGGAAGAGATTTCGTCTTCAACCCTAGTTTGAGTGTAGGCGAGGCTTGTCCCTTAGTCAAGCCATAGACACCATTGTCGTGGATGAGAACGGTCATGTCGATGTTTCTCCTGCCGATGTTGACGAAATGACCCGCTCCTATGCCTAGCCCATCACCGTCACCCATGACAGCTATCACTTCCAAGTCTGGATTGGCCAACTTGGCTCCCACAGCAAAAGGCAATGTTCTACCGTGTAAGGTGTGAACTCCATAGGCGTTCACGAAATGAGGCAGCTTAGCGTGGCAGCCGATTCCGGAGAATATTGCAGTCTTAGACGGAGAGAGTTGCAGGTCAACAAGGGCCATCTGCAGGGCTGTCAGAATGCCAAAGTCTCCACAACCGGGACACCAGTCCACGAAAACTGGCGTCCTGTAATCAGCGAGTTTAAGAGCCACTAGTCAACACCTGCCTCTTGGGCGCTTTCTCCTGCACAATCAGTTTGAGCGCTTCATAGGTTTCGTCTGCAGATACAGGTCTCCCGTTCCATTTGAGCACAAAATAGTCCATGTCTATTCCGGTACGCTCTCTGATTATTCCGGCCAGCTGTGAGGAGTAGTTGCCTTCGACGACGACCTTCTTCTGCGCCCTATCCAAGACTTCCGCAACATAGGCTTCGGGCAACGGGTGAGGCATCCGCACCTGCAGAAAGTTGATCCGGTAACCCTCCTCACGAAGTCTTTCCGTGGCTTCCGTGATGGCCCCTTTAGGCGAGCCCCAACTAACAACGGTTGTCGTCGCGTCTTTGTCTCCAAGGAAATTGACTCTCTCTTGGATCGGGATCTCTTTGTCGGCCACATCCATTTTTCTCATTCGCTTCTCAATCATTCGTGTTCGATTCGTTGGCTCCTCACAGATGTGCCCTACTTCATCGTGCTCGTCCCCTGTACACCAGAAGACTGTGCCAGGAGTTCCTAGCGGTACTCTGGGCGATATGCCAGACTCCGTGAACCGAAAGCGCTTATATTCTTCGCCTCGAATGTCCGCTTCTTCCAAGAGTTGGCCGCGTTCAACCTTAATCTTGCTCACGTCGAATATTCTGCAGCTCTTGCTGCTGTTTGCTAAAGCCTTGTCGATCAAATGGATGACAGGTAGCTGATAGCGTTCAGCGTAGTTGAACGCTTGCGCAGCGTCGTAGAAGCATTCCTGAATGTCACCTGAGCAGAGAACGATTCTGGGAAACTCTCCGTGAGAGGCATGAAGGGCGAACCGCAGATCGTCTTGCCCATGTCTTGTCGGAAGCCCCGTCGAAGGTGCGCCGCGCTGATAGTAGTTGATCACAACTGGAACCTCATTGTTCCCAGCCCAGCCCAAGCCTTCAACCATCAGAGAGAATCCTGGTCCAGATGTGCTCGTGGCCGCCCTTGTGCCGGTAAGCGCCGCACCGGAAGCCATGTTTATGGCTGCAATTTCATCTTCGGCCTGCATAACGAATATCGAGCCTTCACCTCCTGTTACAGTCTCGAACAGTTCATGCTCTTCCAAGTACTCGCTCTCGTCTGCAGCAGGCGTTATCGGATAATAGGTCTGCAGCCGACAGCCTCCAAGGAGTTTACCTAAGGCGACGGCTTGAGTTCCTTGGATGAATATTCTTTTCTCTCCAGTCGGAATCGGCTTCAGTTTGAATCCGAAGTCTCCAAATTTCTTCGCAGCATAGTCGTATGCCAGACCTAGTGCCAGCATATTCATTTGAATGATTCCTGGTCTGTCGCGAAACGTGTCTTCGATTGCTCTTTCCGCAAGAGCCTTGTCATAGTTCAAGAGGCCGAAGGATGCCCCCAAGGCCAACACATTTATCATTCGAGTCAGTCGGCTGAGCTTATCCTCACCTATTTGGCGACCGACTTCGTTTAGCAATTCCGTATAGGGAATCGCAAAAACACGCACATCCTTCTTCTCGACTTCACGCAGAAGACCACTGACTGTTTCTGGTTTAGCATTCTTCTCTTCAAGCGTTCTTCTGAACTCATTCCAGAATGCAGGGGGGAGGGTCGGAATTTCAAATATCCTTGTTTCCAAGGCATCGGAGTCGCAAATCACTCCTCCACCCGGGGCCACTTCCCATATGTGTCGAACAACACTCTCTGCATCAAACGTACAGAGCAAATCCACAC
>Ga0315296_10003199_pt1 | contig 13767 bp, 22 predicted proteins | sample YL17G14_18_MG_FD_203921 | JGI IMG/M metagenome (GOLD analysis project Ga0315296, IMG submission 203921) | Sediment microbial communities from Yellowstone Lake, YNP, Wyoming, USA - YL17G14_18 | ecosystem: Environmental > Aquatic > Freshwater > Lake > Sediment | place: USA: Wyoming | collected... | reverse complement strand
ATTTTTAAGGCCACTACCCCGCCCAGGTCGGGGGGACGAATCCCCCGAGCTCTAGGCTTCTTTCCAACCTGCCGGTGTCAGGATCCTCTTGGCTGCAGCCAACGGTGTAGCTTCAGTTAGCGGCGCCGGCTGCTGAGCGATGTACGCCTGCCAGAATCTATCCACCAGCTCACGGTGCTGATCGCATATCCAGATGTAGCCGTCACCCCTGGTGACCTCTGTATGGCAGAAGTAGCACAATATCGGAATCCGTGTAGGCTTACCCGTCTCATCGAAAACAACTTCCCCTGGCTGGGGCTCTGGCCTAACGTTCAGCAGCTCCTGAACTCGTATTTTGACCTGCTCCTCTGTGTATTTCCAGTTGACGGCATCCCTGGCTGCCTGAATTTGTCCCTGTGGATCCTGGAGCTTTGTCAGGTGGTCCGCTGCGGAGACGGATAGAGAGCCGTCCTCCACGAGGCTGAGGACCTCGGAGGGGAGGTGAGAAACTTTATAGAGCCTGGATACCCAGCCTGGGGAGAGGTTGCATAAAGCCGAGACCTCCTCGAGCGTCAGCTTTTCGTTGTCCAGGAGATAACTTATCACCTGGGCCTCATGGACCGGATTGCTCTTGCCTCGCTGCCTGTTGAGCTGAAGGTTTCTTATCATCAGTTCCCTCTCCGAAGCCTCATGAACCATGCAGGGGACCTTCAGGATCCCCAGCTCTTTGGCCACATAAAGACGGTGTAAACCGTCCTCCAGGACGAGCTTCTCGCCAACCTTGGCCACCTGCAGCGGCTGAAGGATGCCCTCTTTTTGAATCGACTCCCGCAGCTCCTCCATGATGTGGTCGTCTACCCTCGAGGTCACACGGAGCTCCGGTACCAGGATCTTGTCGATCTCGATGTGGCGGATGATGTTCGGTCCGCCTTTGGGGTTAGGTATGTGTTTTTCCACTTAGTCCTCCTTACTTTCACTGTAGGCCTTCCATGCCGGGGCGATGGCCTCGTCGTAGGCCTTCCTTGCCGGGGCGATGGCCTCGTCGTAGGCCTTCATTGCCTGGGCGGTGGCCTTGTTGTAGGCCTTCTTTGCCGGGGCGATGGCCTCGTCGTAGGCCTTCATTGCCTGGGCGAGGGCCTTGTTGTAGGCCTTCTTTGCCGGGGCGATGGCCTCGTTGTAGGCCTTCCTTGCCGGGGCGAGGGCCTTGTTGTAGGCCTTCCCTGCCGGGGCGATGGCCTCGTTGTAGGCCTTCTTTGCCGGGGCGATGGCCTCGTCGTAGGCCTTCCTTGCCTCTTTTTTCATGAATTCACCTCCTTACCATGTGTCCGTATCGACCTCTGATGTACTTATCTCTATCGTGGTTTTGGCTGGCTCCACCGGCTTTGTTTATCCAGTAACGTGTCCTCGGGCCCGAGCCTTGCCTTATGACTATCACCTTGACTGAATGGTCCTGAATGGCTAGCTGCTTCAGAAGTCTATACACCTCCTTGCCGAACTCCCACTGCCACCACACGCTGTCAAACATAACCCGAGCCTGGTAGCGTAACCGCTTGGGTATGCCCTCCATGCAGAACATACATGTCTGCTCAAAACACAGATAAAACCTGCCCATGTCCCGGTCGAAATGCTTTATCACCCGCTTGATCGAGCTCATGTCGACCGTGAGGCAAACGGTTTCTCCTGGGAGCATAACCAGCCAGCCGTCGGTGGCGTTGTCGTTTTCTTGACTTATGTCAACCACTCTTTTCACCCCAAAAGGCACCTGAGTTGTGGATAACTTCAGGCATTTTGTGGATAACTTTGCCCTTTTTGTGTATAACTTCCAGATATGCCCAGATTCGAGTTATCCACATTTTCCCACACCCTTTATTGTTATTATATCTACTCTCTCTATACCAAGAGTCTTATGTCTTTATAACCCCTCCCCTCTAAACATAGGAAACGAAACTTCAACACCTTTTGTGGATAACTTCACCGGGCTGTATTTTTCGTGCTGGTCAGCGATCTCCTTTTGGTCGATGATATGCCAGTAGATGTCGGTGGTGGTCGAGGCTCGGGCATGCCCCAGCATGGCTGAGGTAGCTTTCAGGCTGGCGCCATGGCTCAGCATCATGGTGGCAAAGTAGTGCCTCAGATGATGAGGTGTTATCTTGGCCATGCCATGGTGGAAGCACAGTTGAGCCAGATAAGCCTCTATAGCTCGGCTCGAGGCATGCTGGCTCGGGTACCTTCCTGGGAAAAGCCAGGGCCCGGCGTAGGCTGCCGCCTCGAGGCAGCTCAGCTGGGCTTTGATAGCTATGGCAGTGATGTCTGAAAAGGGTACGCAGCGCTCCTTACTGCCCTTGCCTATGACTCTCAGGAGCTTATGGCTCAGGTCGATGTTGGCCACCTCGACCGAGGCTGCCTCTGAGACACGCAGGCCGCAGTCGACCATCAACATCAGCATCAACTGAAACCTCTGTTTTTTGGGCGTTGCTAGCAATGATGTTATCTGCTCCAGCGTGGGCGCCTGCCGGGTCCGCAGCGGCACCCGAGGTATGCTCAGTTTAGCTGCCGGGTTGTTGGTGATCATCTCTGTGTCAGCCAGGTAGCCAAAAAAGCTCTTTACGGCGTAGGCGATAATAGCGACCGTTGCCGGTTGCCTTCCTGATGCCACCGCCCGGGCGAGGAAGGCCTCGAGGTGAACCCGGGTGGGATGCGGGTGCTCCTGGAGCAAGCGCTCCACGTACCGCCGGTAGTGGCTGATAGTGTACGGTGACCTTCTGGCTGTGACCAGGTAGGTCAGCCAGTTATCGAGCTGTGATGTATAGTCCAGAGTTGCATCGTAATGTTCCGGTATGGTGATCTGGTCGAGCTGTGCCAGCTTCCATACGAGCTCCCTGATCAGGCGCTGATTTGACGGGGCAAGCCTGCCCAGAGCTTGTAATAGTTCAGTTTCCATGCCTCACCTCCCATGAGGAAATTGTCATTCTGAGCGACGCGAAGAACAATAGGACTTTAGTCCTAGTAAGCCGAGGTAACTGCGGGTAAGCCTTGTTACCCGCAGTAGCATAGCATAACAAGGTACTCGCCGCGGCGAGAGGATCTGCAGGGCTGCAAACGTGGAGACCCTTTTTTGTTGTATCTGATTTTGCGCAGAAAGCCCCGAAAACAACCCGGGGGCTATCATACCCCACAAAAAGAGACAGAGGCCTTAGATTTTTGACCTGGTGGGCTTGGCAGGGCATGCTAGTAACCCCCCAATGCCTGGCGGTTGTGCTCCCGGCAGACTTTCCTGGCGTCGAAGATGGTCCAGATCCAAAGAACACAAGCTCCTGCGTGGATAATCAAGCTAAGAGTAGTAGCTCTCTCAAACCGGGGCATCATCAAATCGAGGGGTATCCAGTAGGTGCTGGTAAAAACCAAGCCACCAAATAGAAGCCAGAGGCCTCTGGCTAGCCTGCCAACGTACAGGTGTCCTATCCCAAAGAGACCAAAAAGGCCAAGCAAAACGGCAAGCAGTATGCTAACCCCCTCGCTCTTATGATTCACCCTCATGGTTTTAATCGATTAGATTCTACCATGCCTGTCAATAGGGTGAAGTGATGCAGTTTGATGCAGAGTGATGCAGGGTGATGCAGGAAAGTCGATTACTCGGTGGCCTTGGGGATCTGGCGGATGATCTCGTACTGGACGTAGGCTTCGGTCAGTGCCGGCTCCATCTCGAGCTTGATCAACTCGGCGTAGAGCTCCTGGGCGGTCATCAGGCCACGTCGGTAGGCTTCGGTTACGGTCTTCATTGTGAGGCTGCCTTCGTCGGTGAGATAGTAGGGCACTGGCTTAGGCGGTAATTTAGGCGGTGGCAGTTTGGGTATCTCTTTGAGTAGCACTTCGTTATCCACTATGGCTTTCGCCATGGTGGTTTCCATCTCGAGGTCAACGAGTTGGGTGTAAAGCTGTTCGGCGGTAATTATGTCGCGCCTGAACTCCTCTTTAGCGGTTCTGAGTTTTATTTCACCTTCGTCCGTGGCGTAGTAGGCTACTCGTGGCTTAACCTTGGGCGGCTTAAACTTGCTGGCGTTGGCTCTCATGACATACCCCTCGACCTTCTCCGACCTTATGCCTAAACCACGCAGCAGCCCGCGGAAGTCAGCCTCGTCGATCATGTCCTTCTTGTACATGTCGCGGTAGGAAGCCAGCATGTCCGAGGCGTAGTCGGACTGATAGCTGAGGTTGGCAGCGAAAACCCATAGTTCATGCTTTGGCTCGGGCAGTCCAAGAAAGCTGAGCTCGGTCCGCAGCGTCGCCTCATCGGTGAAGCCCTCGCGGTAGCGTGTCAAGGCTAAAGGCAGCATGACGCCCTTTACCTCTCCCAGGGAGAAACGGCGGAACATCTCGACCATGTTCTTGATGGTGGCGACGTTGTAGCCGGAGTTCAGTAGCTCGGAGATGAAGTAACCCTCGTCCCAAAACCCTGAGTCGGCCATGGCTCTCAGGGAGAAATACTTAGCTGGGGCATCAGCCAGCTCGTATAGCTTAAGTCCCCACTCGTCGGAGTAGCCCAGGTATTTTATGATGTCAAGAAATGCCCTCCGGTTTTCTTCATTAACACCATCCAGTTGCTCGAGGCTTACTGCACCTGGCCCGAGTTTAGCCTGAGGCACCAGGGCATACTCTCCAGCCAGGCTCAGGGCGTGGCCCAGGGCAGGCAGGTAAGGCCTGGCTAAGGATTGATAGTAGTATTTGACCGGCTCAGCGATGTAGACGGCAGCCAGAGAAGTCATGAAGGCAGCAGTCAAAGTGCGGAAGCTTACCAGGTCGTAGATCATGGCAGAGACCACGCCCAGGCCCATCTGCTTGAATATGCCGATAACTCCGCCGGCGAGGACGAATGTCGCCAGCCCGGTGATGGTGGTGGTGAGAACCTTGGTTAGGGGTATAGCGATATCGCCCCCGGGCTGCGGCGCCATGGGGCCCATGGCCTCGAAATGGTCGAGGATGCTGATAAAGGCCGGAGTAACGTACTTTTCCACGAGGTCCTCGAGCTTACCCGTCTTCTCCAGGGCCAGGATACCACCGAAGAGCGCCAGCCTTGGCGCCCATGCCTTGAGGCCCACCCAAAGCAGTGGCAGGAGACGTGCTAGCCATACGGCCAAAAGCCCCCAGAACGGCGAGCCTCTGGCCACCTCTTCTATGCTTTCAGCTCCCTCCATCTCTTTGATGGCTTCATGGAGATCCTTCTCCAGCCAGCCCGTAAGCTTTTCTCCTACCTTCACCAGCTCACTGGCCAAGAAGTTACCCACGTTCTCGGGTATGTCCTTGATCCACTCCCACATCTTCCCGAACCAGGTGTTGATATCGCCCCAGACCTCGACTATCTTCTGCCACAGGGAGTTAAACCACGTAGCTATCCTCTGCCACAGGTCACTAAAGAAGGCGGATGTCCGGCTCCACGTCTCCTGGATCCACCCCCAGATGGTCTGCGCCAGCTGCGAGACATGCGTTGATATCCACTGCCACACCTGGGAGAACCAGGTTGATAGGTTAGTCCACAGCTGGCTAAAGAAGGGGCCGATATAGGCGGTTACCTGATAGACTACACCCTGCAGGGCCTGGGAGACCTGGTGATAGACCTCAGAGGCGATGGTGGCGACACGGTTCCAGATGTCGTAGACCTTATCTCTGATCCAGAAAAAGGTGAACTGGATGCCGTACCACCAGTTTTGTATTGCCATGGCGGCACGTTCATAGATCCAGTCCCTGATGAGGAAGATATAGTTTATGAGCTGCTGGATATAGTAGTTAAACCACCCATAGATGCGGTCGCCGAGGTTGCGGATCCACTCGATGATGTCCTGCAGCACCCAGTCATGGAGGCCGGGGTAGAGGTCGGCAAACAAACGCTCAAACTCCGGCTCGGCCGGTAAAGCATATTCGCTGGCCATCTGCCTTACACCTCGTAGGTTTCTGGCTTAGTTGTCTCCGCCTTCTCGATGTCCGCCTTTATGGCTTCCCTCTCCTGGTCCACCGAGTACCCCTCCTCCGGGATGTAGACAGTGCGCGGCGGCATGAAGCCGGTCTGATAGGTGACCGCTTTAACCGTCTTAGGCGTCTCCGGAGTCGGGTACATGATCAGGTTGACCCGGGAGAGGACCTTTACCTCTGCCATGATACCTCCTAAACTTTCTCCTGACTCTTCTGGGGTAAAAAGGGAGCTGCCATCTCGTCTATAGCCGTGCGCAGGATGCTGCAGACCTCGCAGTTGCAGCCCGACTTGGCGGCCATGAGCATGGCGGCGGTGATGGCCTGGGGCACCTTGTCCATGGTGACAGGCTGCCGCGGCATTTCTGGTGACGTTTGTCCGAATGGTAACATGTGCTTAAAACCTCCTCTCTGGCTAACAGTCTACCATTTCCTGCCCCAGATTTCCCAGCCTACCAGGATGCCGATCCCCATGGAGACGGTGATCCAGAACAGGAGAAAGACGAACAGACCATCTGCACAGGTACTTAGTATCAATATCAAACCTCCCAAGCGCGCTGCAGCAGCTCTGCGGCCCAGACTCCCACCTCATAGAGGGTGGCATTGGCGCCAAGTGACGTTTTCCAGTCGATGCCGCTCCTGGCCAGGGTGTAGACGTAGTCCCGGTTCCTGATGGTCTTGGCCAGCTCGAGCTGCATGGCTACGTATTCGGGGGCAGCTACTCCCTTGCATCCTCCTGCAGCTGCTGCCTGTCCCTCTGTCTTCTCTTTAACGTAGGCCTCGGCAGCGTAAGCCAGCGGCACCAGGTAATCCCAGTAGTCCTCGGCCTGCTTGATGTTGAGGCAATCGGTGACGCTCCCCTTGTCCCTGGCCTCGGAGAATACCGTGTAGGGGTTTACCTCGCCGAATCGGGGGCCGACATCAGCCAGCACCTGGCTGTGGAAGGCCTGGATGTCGAGCGGCTCCAGCAGAGTTTCAACCACCGGCGCCGGTGGCGGAGGCTCCGGAGGCGGCGAAGGAGGCGACACCACCTCCGGCGGGGCAGCTGGCGGTGCTGCCCCCTGGTTCTGGGAAGTCAGCATGCTGGTGAACTTACCAAAGAACCTCTCACCGAACCAGAAGGTGAGCATGCCAAAGGTAGCCCAGACCAGGTACTTTGGCTCGATGGCGCCCATGACGCAGCCGTAGACGAAAGCGCCGCTGAACAGCAGCGTCAGGCTGGGCCTGACGATGGCCCGTAGTGATTCTGTGATTTTGTTGTTCATGATTCCTTACTCCTTTTCGTTATTTTTGACCTTTGAGTTTTTCTCGAGTCTCGTGACCTTGGTATTGATCGACGCGACCTGTCTCTCCAGGTGGACTACACAGCCCAGTATAAAAATCAGCAAGGCAGTGGTTATAACCTCCATGGTTCACTCCTTCATGACCTTTTCAGCGATCTTTTCAGCGATGAGCTGCTTCAGCTTCTTGGTGCACTCAGGACATAACACCTTGGCTACTTCAGCTACGCTCAAAGCTATATTCTTATTGCTTGGTGTTGGCATCTTTCATAGCCTCCTTCATTCGCTTTTTGATATGCGCCGGCGTCGCGACCTTTATCACTTCGTCCTCCAAAACCTCCTCATCTTTCTGGTAGAGGTTTTTTACACGGAAACGGTAAGCTACATTCTCACCGTCTTTGGTCAGCGTGATGCGCTGGCTGCCGTCGGGCAGAACTTCGACGGACATGGTGTTGAAGTCACCGCTGTAGAGTTTGCTTATGCCTTTCATCTAAAGTTCGTAGCCTCCCGCTGTCATATAGACATTGCAGGTATGATTAGACATGTTATAGATCAGGCAACGGAATACCTGGCCAGCGGGGACCTTGACGGGGGTCTGTAGAACCATGCCGCCACCGCCATGACCGCCGATCTCGGCGAAAGTGACATCGGCGGTGAGGTTTCCGATGGAGATGTGGCAAATCTGGTCCTTATCGCCGTCCGCCGAGGAAGAGCCGTGAATACTCCCGGAGAAATGGGTGATGTAGAGTATTTTGCCCGTGGTAACGGTATAGTCGGCAAGGGCGCCTCCTCCCGCTGCTTTATTGAGACCGAATGCTCTAAAGAACTTCTGCTGTCCCTGCTGTACGCTCCACTCAGCCTGATACTTTACGGCCACGCTCTGCGCCTTGATGTCCATGTTGATGGTGACGGCTGAAGCAGAAATGTTGACGTTCATGGTGACGGCTGAGGCGGCGATGTTGACGTTCATGGTGACGGCTGAGGCGGCGATGTTGACGTTAAGAGTGACGGCGGAAGCGGCGATGTTGACGTTCATGGTGACGGCTGAGGCGGCGATGTTGACGTTAAGAGTGACGGCGGAAGCGGCGATGTTGACGCTGATGTTGCCTACCGTCTGGGCTTTGATGTCTATGCCGATGTTGCCGATGGTCTGGGCGACGATATTCACCTTGAGGTCAACTGTCTGCCCCTGGATGTCCATGGGCATCATGATGGTGGCACCCTGGATGTCAAAAGGCACCATGATAGTAGCCCCCTGGCAATCCGTGGGAACCATGATCTCCGAGCCCAGGAGCTCTATAGATTCCGTCCAATCAGCGTAATCGCTCACAGCTCAACCTCCCTCGTCCTAGATGCTATCCTGGTCGCATCCAGTACCCGAGTAGCATTGGCGACCCGGGTCGGTGCCAGGAGCCGTCTCAGACGGACCCACGGTGTGCCGTAGGTTATCGCCTGGATGATGCTTGATGGCAATAGGGTCTGTGGTGGCGGAGTCCCCACCTGGACTGTCGGCGTGCCTATGCTGATGGCCTGGATGATGCTCGATGGCAATAGGGTTTGGGGGTAGAGCAGGCTCGGTGTGCCGTAAGCGATGGCCTGGATGATGCTCGATGGCAATAGGGTTTGGGGGTAGAGCAGGCTCGGTGTGCCGTAAGCGATGGCCTGCACAATGCTTGAGGGGTAGATGATTAAGGCTGCGGTCGCGACTGTTGGTGTGCCATAGGATACCGGCTGAATGATGCTGGAGGGGCTTAAGACTAGGACTCCCCAGCCCTGTATCATTGCTGGAGCAACAGTATCAGCGGTAAATCCTGAACCTGCGGGGTCTGGGAAAGTAAAAGTAGAATAGGTAGCCACTTTGTAACGTCTGGGGCCAGCGGTTGTACCTACTCCGTACTGGACTATGGACTCAATATTGAAGGCAAGCCAGTAAACAGAGTCTTTTGTGACACTGCAAGGGGACTCTAACGTGAGAGTATTCCATCCAACTACGACTGCGGTGCTGGTGTCCCTCTTGGCTAGTCTTGCCCCTGGCTCTCCAGCATTGTCGGCATAAAAGCCAACTTTCGCATTGCCCGCAACGCCGACGTAAAACCTGATTTCTGATAACGTGCCGGTATATTCTGCCGTATGTTTGAACAGCAAAAAGTAGTCAGGAGCAGCCCCCCCGGCGTTGTAAGCGTCAGAATTGCCTATGAGTTTTCCAGTTGCCATTTCAATTTCTCCCTTCGCTCCGCTCCTTCCGTCCACGACGGTCACCCGTAGGCGGGTGACACGTAAGGGAACCCCTTCTTACGTCTACGGGAGCGGATGCTCCCGTCTACCCCCCTTAGGACAGCTTGAAGATTCTGTCGGCGCCGCTTGACCAGGCTATGGTGATGTCCGACCCGTTGGGTGTGCAGGGCAAGCCGGTAGCCGTGTCTATGAGCAGAATCAATAGAGCACTCTCCGCTCCTGTGTGCTGGTAGAGCACGATGTACTCGAACTGGTCGCCTGACACTGCGCTGATTACAATATCGGCAGCGTCAAAGACTCCATCGGTGACGGTCTTGCTCTGGAGCGCTCCACTGACGGCTACTCTGGCAGCTGCCGGTATGTCGGCCAGGGTTTCATGGGTGGCCAGATTTGGGGTGTAGTCTGCTCCATCTACCAGTATGGCTCTGATGTCGTTAGTGTCCAGGTCGATTGTGCCATCTATCAGGTGCTGCTTGGCTTTGGTGTAAAGACTGTTGGCCATGTTTCTATACTCCTTTCATTTCAGCCTAAGCCGAATAGACTCTTAAGCCTGTCGAGCACAGACTGTTGAGCTGACCACGGCTCGGCTACCTCGACGGGCAGCAGCAGAACAAAGACGGTAATGGTGTGGGCTACCGCCGCCGCCGGGGCGTAGGCTCTGACGGTCAGCATATACGGCGCCTCTTCGAGCTTGTAGTGCTCCTCCCCGCCTTCTATGCCACCGTTCCAGCTAGCCGGCTCGTCGGGATTAGCCGGGAAGATCTGATGCTCCAGGTCGTAGATCCTGGCCTTGACCTTCTGCTTACAGCCGGTGGGGAAGCCGACGGCCAGGTATTTGATAACGCCGTGGGTGAGCTTCAGGTCCTGCTCTACCGGGCTGGACTCAGCCGTGCCGGCGGGTACGGGGACGCTGAAGTGATACCACACTCACAAAAGCCTCCACATCACCAACACGCCGGTGATGCTGCCGCTGACACTAGCGTAAAGCCCCTTGCTGCAGTAGATGGGCACTGGCGGCTTGAACTTGTGCCCGGTGACGGCAGCCTCTTTGAGCGTGGCTATCAGGCTGCCGGTGGTGTTCTCGCCGTCATAGAGGCTGACAGTGTCAGTGCCCGCAGCGGGCACCAGGTAGGCGAAAAGAAGCTCACACTCCTTTTCCGCCAACAAGGCACTGGCCGTCAGCCACTGACGGCTAATCAGCTTGCTGTCCTCTTCCATGGCTAGGAACCTACAGGTACGTCCTGCTCCAATACCACCTGGCAGGCAGCCGAACCTACCGCTTGAGTCAGCACCGCCTCGATCTTCTTGAAGGGCTTGGGGTCAAACCAGCTGTCCGGCTTGTCCATCTCGCCGAAAGGCACCGGTAACGTGGCATGCAGGGCGTGGCCACCCTCTACGCAGTCGAGCTTAACGTCGGTGCCGTAAGGATTGCCGTCATGCAAAAACACCGCCGGGCAGAACTGGCTGGACCACGCCCAGTGAATGTTACAGAAGACAGTCATTGGCGTTTCCCAGTTGTATAGGGATACTAACGGCTCCTTATTGTTAAGTGCCCGTACCACATCTGAGTCGCTGGCGAAGACGTCATGCTTGAAGGAGCAGGTGCCGAACTGCGCCAGGGCCTCGGCATCGAGCTGCTTCACCTTGCGGTTAAAGGGAATGAACTTGTCGGTATCGCAGGTCAGCTTGAAGTCGGTGATCTGCTCATCGATGTCCGAACCCGCTAAGTAAGCTCGCAGCAGCAGCATCCGGTAGGGGTAGTCATAGACCAGCTCGACTCTCTTATCCCCACTCGCAGCCGAGACGAAGCTGTCGATCTCCTTAGCCCGGAGATATTTGCCGGGCTTGGTGACGTCCTCCATGACCTTGGCCACGATGGTCGCCTTAAGTCCTCCACTGACAAAGCCAAGATTGCTGGTGTTATCACGGATAACATTCAGGTTCGACGTGATCTTCAGCTGGGGGTTGCGATAGCGGGTGAAGTCCTGAGCATACTCCCGGTCCCACAGGCGCCGGCCGAACATCAACAGACAGCCGTGCCGTTGAATACCACCGGCCCACTCCGAGGGGAACAGGGTGGGGACTTTGCCCAGCTTGTAAAAGTGCAGGGCCTCGAGCTGAGACAGGTTCACGCCATACAGCACCTGGGAGCCGTCGACGACCTCGATCTTGGTGATAACGTCCGAGATAAAATTCCCCTTGTTGGAGGTTGAGCCGTTGGTCGCCTCGAACTCCAGGGAAAGGGCGCTGACCGGGTCAACGATGTCGAGATCCTTAATTAGGGTGCCGGCGTTGTCAAGCGTTTTCTGATACTCGATTACTGCATCTCTAGTTCTCATGGTTTACCTCCTGGATTTACTTACCGAGACCTTAGGATCCGCCGACCTTTTGGCTGTGGAGAGCTGTGGCGATGGTTCGCACCCGCTCGACGTTGGCCGGGTCACCTCTCATGCCGCGAGCTGGCAGGACAACCCTCTCCAGGGCATCGCGGAATGGAGCAAACTCGGTGGTAAAATCGGGCGTACCAGCGGTCACGCCTGGACCGTAACGACCTGGCCCGACAGCCAGGGCCTTGCGTGACCACTTCTCTGAGCCGGCTTTGCCCACACCCTTGCCGAAGGCCTTACGGCTGACGGCGTTCTGGACGCCGGCCTCAAAGGCAGGCTCAGCGTTCTTGGTCTCGGTGGCCCAGTCTGCTTTTGGTGCTCTGATGCCGGCCTCGTAGTCAGGTCCGGCGGCCGATGCTCGCTTGGCCCACTTGGTGGCGATATCGGCGATGGGCTTTAGTTTGATGGCCATAAAGGCACCTCCTGATGTTTTAGTAGGGGGTGCCTAAGGACAATTTAAAGGGGTGTGCCTTTTTGTCCTTTAGACACACCCCTTGACACTAATCGTTACACATTGCTACAGTTTTGTAAAGATGGGGGGGAAAAAGACCCCCCCCGGGGGTGTACCAGTTGCATGGGTATACCTGCACCGAATGTCAAGAGATCTATTTTGCCGAGAAGGAGAAGCGGAATCGCCTTTGCCCGAAATGTGGCATGAAGCGAGTCGACGAGGTAAACAAGCAGCTCCGCGAAAAGCAGGGCCCGTACTACGAGCTCTGGAAAAAAGAGTTTGAGAATTGGAGACATGCCGGAAGCCATACCACGTAAGCCCTATGTGCAGAGAGACCGGCGCTACGTAGCCGAGTTTGTGGACCAGAATTATCCACATGACCGGGTATTCTTTAACCTGAGGCTTGGCCCGCCGCCGATCGCCATGGCTGAGGCGTACCCTGGCCTCGACGTCGACCGCTATGCCCGGGTGTGGAAAAAAACCTGCGACGCCGTGGTGGTCACCTCGGATGAGGTGGTGCTTATTGAAGGCGAGCTCCGGCGCCCGCTCCTGGCCTTGGGAGAGCTGATCAGTTATCGAGAGCTCCTGTCTCTAACACCCGAGCTGAAGGCTTACGCCGGCATGCCCGTCAGGTCCATTTTGCTCTGCCCTCTCACCGACCCAACTCTGGAGCTGCAGCTCAAAGAGCACAACATACAGGCAGTGGTGTTCAGGCCAAAGTGGGTAGAGGAGTATTTGAAGGAGGTGAATCGCTGATGGTAATGCCAGAGCCTAATTTCGTCAAGCTAGTGCCGGAAAAGACGAAGCGGCTAAAGTTCGACAAGTGGGCGTGGGAGGAGCGCCAGATCACGGACCCGAAGACCAAGATGTCGAAGACGGTCAAGGTCATGGTCTTTCACGTGACCGAGGAGGACGGCCAGCCGGTGGACAAGGTATTCTCGGCGCTGGCCTTCAAGCTCCAGCAGACGTTAGCCCCGCTGATCGAGACCGGCGCTATCTTCACCCGCCGCGTCGACATCACCTGGTATCCCAGGGACTATGCAGCGGAGTACTCGGTGGGGTTGGTGTAGCATTTGACTAATAGTATATGATTAGAAGTAATACCCCCAGGAGGTAGGCATGATCAAGCTGGCACCGAAGGAATCACAAGTCCACGAGCTCCCTGAACCGGCGGGGGGCCTGGTTCTAAGCAATGAAACGATTGCTTCTATCGACCTGGACATCGAGTTTGAAGACAGTAATCTAAAAGTCACCATCAAGGGGATCTATCTGGGGAAGACAGAGGAAGCCCCGTTTGAAGCTACCAAGAAAAAGTGGAAGCTCGGATAAACCAAAAGATCTCCGGGTAAAATCTTAACTCTTCACAGTTATGAATATTTTAGTTTACTAATTCAAAAGTAGAGTAAATCCCCCGCCACATACTTAAAAATTTGCTTGATCGACGGCGTGCGGGAAAATTTTTAAGGCCACTACC
>Ga0315296_10003198_pt1 | contig 13773 bp, 13 predicted proteins | sample YL17G14_18_MG_FD_203921 | JGI IMG/M metagenome (GOLD analysis project Ga0315296, IMG submission 203921) | Sediment microbial communities from Yellowstone Lake, YNP, Wyoming, USA - YL17G14_18 | ecosystem: Environmental > Aquatic > Freshwater > Lake > Sediment | place: USA: Wyoming | collected... | reverse complement strand
ATCATATAGTACACAAAAGGGGATAATTAAGGGTTCCTGTTATGGTAAATAAGACCAAGGGACAAATAGAAGCTCAAATCGGCGAGGCGATAATAAAGTTTGAAAAAGAATATATGGGTAGAGGTCCCCAAGAGACCAAGACCTATATTATTAAGGACATGGTCTTTGTGCGGCTTAAAGGAGTTCTTACGCCTGCTGAAGAACAGCTTGCCAAAACTGCCGAAGGGGCTGAGTTGATAAAAAAGACACGTATGCAGCTGTTAGAAGGCGCAAGGGTTCTACTCGAAAATTTGATTGCAAATATTACTGGGTGTGAGATAAAAAGTTTGCATACTGATATAAGCACAAAAACAGGGGAACGAATCATTGTCTTTACATTAGAGCAAAACTTAGAAGATACTTTCAGAACATAAGAAAATGCTTGACTTTTTTTTCTTTGGGAGTAAAATATAATTAAATTTAATAAATTATTGGAAGACTTTTGGCAAGAGCCCTGAAATTAAGAGCTGTTGCTGAGTAAGCCAACATCAAGTTTTCTTAGTTCTCGTTTTAGAGAGCGGGAAAGAGATGTTGGCTTTTTTATTCTATAGCACTTTAAAAGGGCGGTTCAGGATGGCTAAAGCACTGGAAAAATGGGTTGAAGAACAAGCAAAGCTAACTAAGCCGGATAAGATTTACTGGTGTGATGGCTCAGAAGAAGAAGCGGCCCGGCTCATTGAGATTGGTATGAAAGAAGAAAAGATCGGCGAACAACCTATTTTCCATGAACTCAACCATAGAACCTGGCCCAACGCGTATCTACATAGGAGTCATCCCACAGATGTAGCTCGCACAGAGCATCTTACTTATGTCTGCCATTCTGATAAAGAGACTGCAGGTCCTAATAATAATTGGATGCAGCCTCAAGAGGCGAAAAATTTGCTTACCAACTTATCCGACGCCTGCATGCGTGGGAGAACAATGTACGTTCTTCCTTATATGATGGGACATCCTGATTCCCCGTATGCTAAGGCTTGTATTCAACTTACGGATGTCTCCTATGTTGCCATAAGCATGAGAATAATGACTCGCATGGGAAAAGAGGTTATCGAAAAAATAGAAAATCGAGAAGATTTTGTTAAGGGACTACATTCTGTTGGCGATTTTGACCCGAACAAACGTTTTATTATGCATTTTCCTGACGAGCATTTTGTCTGGAGTATTGGTTCGGGCTATGGCGGTAATGCTTTGTTAGGTAAGAAATGCTTTTCATTAAGAATTGCCTCCTATCTTGGATATCAAGAAGGATGGCTAGCGGAACATATGGTGATTATCGGCATTGAAGACCCACAGGGTAACGTAACCTATGTAACCGTTGCTATGCCCTCTGCCTGCGGAAAGACAAATCTGGCAATGCTTGAATCAGCGTTGCCTGGATATAAAGTATGGACGTTGGGAGATGATATTGCCTGGTTAAATATTGGTCCTGATGGTAGACTCTATGCCATCAATCCAGAAATAGGTCTTTTTGGGGTGGCCCCGGGTACTTCTATGAAAACCAATCCTAATATGGTGCGGGCATTAAAAGGAACTAAATTCTACCCTACTCTCTTTACCAATACCGCCTTAAATGTTGATGCTAACGAACCTTGGTGGGAGGGAATGGACGGACCTGTGCCTGAAAATTTGCTTGATTGGCAGGGCAAATCTTGGAATAGTGGGCAGGGCACAAAAGCCGCGCATCCTAACTCGCGGTTTACTGTATCCATATATAACTCTCCCACGCTTTCAAGGGAATTTGATAATCCTAAAGGGGTGCCAATTTCAGCAATAATCTTAGGTGGAAGGAGAACACAGCTTATACCTTTAGTTACAGAGGCGCTTGATTGGCAGCACGGTGTTTTTATGGGCGCCCGAACAGGATCAGAGACTACTGCTGCCGCCATTCATCAAGTGGGCGTATTAAGAAGAGACCCGATGGCTATGCTTCCGTTCTGCGGCTACAATATGGGCGATTATTTCAGGCATTGGTTAAATATCGGAAAGAGATTGTTACATTCTCCCAAAATCTTTTTGGTTAACTGGTTCAGAGTAGATGAAGAGGGTTCGTTTATTTGGCCAGGGTTTGGAGAAAATATCCGCGTCCTAAAATGGATAGTGGATAGGGTAAATAACCGCACTGACGCAAAAGAGACTCCTCTTGGATTAATCCCATACTTAAAAGATTTAGAGTTAGACGGGTTAAACACTCCCAAAGATAAATTAGAGAAATTATTTGAGGTTAATCCTGTTGCATGGCAGTCAGAACTCGATGATATACGGAAATTCTTTAGTCAATTTAGAGAACATTTACCTCAAGAAATATGGCACCAATATCAAAAATTAACCAAAAATCTAAACGATGACGCGCCTAATGATTTTGAAGATTCTATCAGATTCAGTGATAGAGGAGGTAGCTAAACATGGACAATAAGCCATTAAGAATAACACAAGTTACCGATGTTGCATTTTTTAAAAGAGGCAAAGTGAGGGATGTTTATGATTTGGAAGACAAGCTTTTGATTATTTCCACAGATAGAATCTCGTGTTTTGATGTAGTTTTACCGACATGCATTCCTCGTAAAGGAGAAGTGTTAACCCAACTTTCTCTATTCTGGTTTGAGTTTACAAAAGATATTGTACCTAATCATTTAATTACTGCCAACCCGGATGATTTTCCCCGAGAGTTATCAAAATATAAGGATATTCTAAAAGGTCGCACTATGCTTGTAAAGAAAGCGAAACCCATACCTGTAGAATGTGTAGTCAGAGGTTATCTCGCTGGCTCTGCATGGAAAGAATACCAACAGAATAATTCTATCTGTGGGATAAAACTGCCCAAAGGCCTTAAAGAGTCGGATAAACTTCCAGAACCCATTTTTACCCCTGCAATCAAGGAGGAAGTAGGTCACGATATAAATGTAACCCAAAAGTATATTGAGAAAGAGTTGGGAAAAGGAATTGCTGCAAAATTGAAAGATTTGAGTTTATCCCTCTATAAAAAAGCTGATCGATATGCGGAATTTAAAGGCATAATCATTGCTGATACAAAATTTGAATTTGGCAAGATTGACAACGGGATTATTCTTATTGATGAAGTGCTTACTCCTGATTCTTCAAGATTTTGGCCTAAAGATGGATATGAACCCGGCAGGAGTCAACCGAGTTTTGACAAACAGTTTGTGCGCGATTATCTGGAGACGCTCGACTGGGATAAAGCTCCTCCTGCGCCAGAGTTACCGGAAGAGATAGTAAATAGAACATCAGAGAAGTATCTAGCAGCTCTCAAAATGATTACTGGTGAGGAACTTTAATGGGAGAAAATAGGCAAAATACTGACTCTTCGGAAGAAGTCCATTGCCCTGTTTTTAAACACAAAATTCACTGCTCTCAGCTTGAGGGAACTGAAGTCTGTGGACTGCCTGAAGATAGACGATATGAATTCTGTTTAACTAAATGCCCTATCTATAAAAGACATAAAGGAAATATTAACAAAGATTGAAAAAGGGAGCAATTGCATATCAAGATAGGCTGTTAAAGGTGTCAAGCGAGAATTTGCGAATTTATTCAAATAACAAGGAGGTAATTTAATATGGACCGTAAATCGAAGCAACAAATCGAATCAGCGGTTAGCGAGGCAATGAGCAAGTTCTTAAAAGAGCAGATGGGTGAGCAGGCCGAAGCCGTGATTAGCCAAATAGTAGGAGACACAATAATAGTTAGATTCAAAGGAGTTTTGCCTCCAGCGGAGAGACAGTTGACCAAGAACCAGGAGGGGGTGAAATTGATAAAAGAATTGAAAGGAAAGCTTATCGAAAGAGCGAAGCCTCTTTTGGAAACACTGATTAGGAACTTAACAGATGCAGAGGTTATTGATATCCACTCAAGTTTTGATGCCGGGACGGGTGAGCGCATTGAGATTTTTACCTTAAATAAGAACTTGGAAAAACTATTTCTTAGTAATGAAAATTTTCACAAGGTTTATTAGATATTGAAGTTATCAAGATGAAAACAGAAATTATAGAAATCAATCCTGAACATATAAGCCCGGTTAGCATTAAGATTGCAGCCAAGAAAATACAAGAGGGAGGTTTGGTTGCTTTTCCCACAGAGACGGTTTATGGATTAGGTGCGGATGCGCTGAACCCCAAAGCAGTGGCTAAGATATTTGAGGCAAAAAAGAGGCCATTAGAGGATCCTTTGATTGTGCATATTGCGCAAAAAGAGGATTTATTCACCTTAGCAGAGAATATACCAGATATAACACAAAGATTGACTGATGAATTATGGCCAGGGCCATTAACCTTAGTTCTTAAGAAGTCCAGTAAGATACCACCTATAGTTACAGCTGGATTGGGAACCATAGCGGTTAGAATGCCCGCTAATACAATTGCTTTGGTTTTTATTGAATTTTCCCAGACGCCAATTGCTGCACCAAGTGCTAACCTTTTTGGGCGGTCTTCTCCAATCTGTGCTCAACATGTATTAGACGATTTAGATGGGAGGATAGACATTATTATTGATGGGGGTAAAACTATAGTGGGTGTAGAATCAACCGTTTTAGACTTAACCCAAAACCCACCGTGTATATTACGTCCGGGAGGAGTAAGCATAGAAAGACTAAAGAAGATACTTAAAGAAGTAGAAATTTATAAAGAAAAGAAGATTTTATCACCCGGCATGTACCGTCGTCACTATTCACCTAAGGCAAAGGTAATACTCGTTGAAGATGATGGCAAGGTTCAGGTAGAAAAAGTAAGAAAATTAGCATCTTGTCTTAATTCTCAAAGGTGTTCCATTGGAATATTGGCAAAGGAGGAAAATAGAGATAAATACGATGGGTTTAATGTCAAGTTATTGGGGCCAGAAAATGATTTGACCGTTTGTGCAGCTAACCTTTTTTCTGTACTAAGAGAATTTGATAAGGAAGGGGTAGATATTATCGTCGCTGAAAGTGTTGAGGAAGAAGGTTTAGGTCTGGCTATTATGGACAGATTGAGAAAAGCTGCCGGAGTGGTTTTATAGAGCCAGAAAGAGAAATGAGGTGTTAAGAATGAGCCAATATTGGGAAGGAAGGTTTAGCTCTTTTTCACCCACTGATTACAGGTATTCTGTGGAAGATTTAAGACCTTATCTAACAGAGGAGGCATTTGTCAAATACAAGGCGAAAGTAGAGGGAGCTCTGGCAAAGGTATTGGCTAAACGGGGTTTTGTATCTGAACAGATAGCTAATGAGATAATTCAGGCAACCTGTGCTATAACGGCAGAGCAGGTCTATGAGGAAGAAAAAAGAATTAAACACGACATTCGTGCTTTAGTTAATTGCATTAGAAATAAGGTTTCTGATGAAGCCAAGCCCTATGTTCATTTGTTTGCTACCTCGTATGATATTGTGGATACCGCCAATGCCTTGAGGTATAAAGATGCAACTTTTGAGGTAATTTTACCAGATATGTTAAAGTTAGAAAAAATATGGATGGAACTTGCCTTAAGACATAAAGATAGCTTACAAATTGGCAGAACCCATGGTCAACATGCAGAACCCATAACTTTTGGATTTGCTCTTGCCTTATATGTGGATAGATGGGGTGATAGAATCCTGAAATTGAAAGAAGTAACTGAAAATTTAGCAGGTAAGTTTTCTGGAGCAGTTGGAGCCTATAATGCTTCTTCACTATTTTTTGATGATCCCGAGGAGTTTGAGCGTGAGATTCTTTATGAATTAGGCCTTAAACCTGTCAGAATTTCTACTCAGGTTATTCCCCCTGAGCCTTTAGCAGACTTTATCCACATTATAACTTCCAGCTTTGGGGTGCTGGCTAATTTTGCTGATGATATGAGACACCTGCAGCGTTCAGAGATAGCAGAAATTGGCGAAACCCTTGAAGCATCTCAGGTAGGCAGTTCCACTATGCCTCAGAAAAGAAACCCTATAAATTTTGAGAATGTTAAAAGTATGTGGAAGGCATTTATGCCCAGGATGGTTACAATTTATATGGACCAAATTTCCGAACATCAAAGAGATTTGACCAATTCCTGTTCTCAAAGATATTTGCCAGAACTTTTAGTAGGATTCAGCTCGAGCATAAGAAGAATGGTTAATGTATCCGCCAGGTTACAGGTGGATAAAGCTAATATGCTAAAGAATTTCAGGATGAGTGAGTCTTTGATAATCGCTGAGCCCCTTTATATTCTGTTGGCTTCTTTAGGTCATCTCGATGCCCACGAATATGTCCGCAGGCTGACTATGGATTCTATTAAGAATAATAGACCTTTATGTGATGTGGTAACTCAAGACCCGAATCTTAAACCCTATTTAGAGAAGTTAAGTAACTTACAGAAAGAGATAATCTTTGCTCCGGCAAAGTATATCGGAATAAGTCCCCAGAAAGTAGAAAAGATTATAAGTCTGTGGCAAGATAAATTGAAAGAAATTGCCGAACATGTTACAGAGAAAAATAGAAGAGTAAAAATGGAGCAGGATAATGCAGAGTCCAAATAGAAGACCAGATTATAGAATTGAATTCAAGAATTTCTCAAACGGAGATTTAGAGATTCGCTATTTTGATACTCCCCGAGATTCTTCTTGTCGGTTCTGGAAATTGCCCAAAGAGGTGGTTGAGGAGTTAATTTCCTGGTGGGAGAGGTTAAGGAAGAATAAGAATATGCGTTTCCCTATAAAGAAAATGACAAAAATTTGTGAATTTACTATGTATACAGAAAATTGTATTGAAATAAGAGAATTTGATAACCTTGGTCGTTATAAGATGATAGGCTTCAGTCTCCCCAAAGATGTAGTTGAGGAATTAGTAAATTGGAAAAACAGGGATTATGAGATTGACTAAGGTAACAAGAAAAACAGGGAAAAGAAGTACCTCTTCATTTACGCGGAGCTACCTTCAAGTGTGCTATAGCTATTGCTACTCCACAGGGTGGAGTAGAAAATTTTAGAGCGAAGGATAAAAAATGTTCAACAAAGTGCTAATTGCTAATCGAGGCGAAATTGCCTTAAGAATTATTCGTGCCTGTAGAGAGTTAGGAATCAAGACTGTAGCTATTTTTTCAGAGGCTGATAGAGAATCTCTCCATGTTAGACTTGCTGATGAATCGGTTTGTATTGGTCCTCCACCAAGTAGGGAGAGTTATCTAAATATTCCATCTATTATGAGTGCGGCGGAAATAAAGCAAGTAGATGCCATTCACCCCGGTTACGGCTTCCTTTCAGAAAATGAACGTTTTGCTGAGATTTGTCAAGCGAGTGGTTTGGTTTTTATTGGTCCACCACACGATGCCATAAGTAAGATGGGTGATAAAGCGGTAGCACGAGAGACAATGAGGAAAGCAGGAGTGCCTATAGTACTTGGAGCAAAAGGGATTATAGAGAATGACCAGCAAGCATTGAGAATAGCGGATAAAATAGGTTACCCGGTAATGATTAAGGCTTCTGCTGGCGGTGGCGGGAAAGGAATGAGAATAGCCCCTGACAAAGAAAGTCTTCTTGCTTTACTTAAAATGGCTCAGACAGAAGCTCTTTCTGCATTTGGTAACCCTGAAGTATATTTAGAGAAATATATTGAACAGGCTAAGCATATCGAGATTCAGATATTGGCTGATCATCATGGGAATGTCATTCATCTGGGTGAAAGAGACTGTTCAGTGCAAAGGCGACACCAGAAATTAATTGAGGAAACTCCTTCACCAGCAGTGGATGGGAAATTAAGAGAAAAGATGGGTAAATCTGCAATTGAAGCAGCGAAGGCGGTGAAATATACCAATGCTGGCACAGTAGAATTCCTGCTGGATAAGAAAGGACACTTTTATTTTATGGAGATGAATACTCGAATTCAGGTTGAACATCCGATTACTGAAATGGTTACTGGTATAGATATAGTAAAAGAACAAATTCGAATTGCTGCTGGAATGAAGTTAAAATATTCACAGAAAGAAATTACAATGAATGGTCATGCTATAGAATGTCGCATCAATGCTGAGGATTCCACTAACAGTTTTGCTCCTTCACCGGGTGTAATTACAGGTTATCTTGTTCCCGGAGGTCCGGGTGTTAGATTAGATTCTCATTTGTATAAAGGATATAAGGTGCCTTCTTATTATGATTCTCTGATTGGTAAGTTAATCGTTCATGAAGGTAATCGCAAGTCTGCTATCTTGCGTATGAAACGAGCATTAAGCGAATATACGATTGAGGGAATAAAAACCACTATTCCCTTTCATTTAAAGGTTTTAGATACTGATGATTTCCAAAATGGAGGGGTATATACGAACTTTGTGGAAACAAAAATTCTTAAAATGGAGAAATAGAGAATGAGAATATTCGTCACCAGCGATATTCATGGCAATATTGATTTAGATATCAATACTATTCAAAAAATTAAGCAACAGGTATCGCTCGATGACTTGTGGTGAAAGAAGAGGATACTTTAATAATAGCGATTACTCGTACTTTTTTGCTCAAGAAACAGGAGATAGAGAGGTGAAAGTTAATTGAGAAATATTAAGCATATTAAAGATTTAGCTAGGCTTGACATTTGCCGGGAGAAACGTAGCGGTATACCAGAATTTATCCTCGCTGAAGGTAAACAGTGGAAAGATGTGCCAAAACTTATGATGAATATGGCAAATGAGAAAGGTAAAGCAATCGCTACACGGGTAGATAAAAGATGTTTTAATGAGATCAAAAAAAGAGTTACTCAAAATTATCGACTGAAACATTATGAAAAGGCACGTATCGTAATCTTAATTAAAAAGGGATATAAAGAGAAAAAGGTCGGGGGGAAGGTAGGAATTATCGCTGCGGGTACTTCTGATATTCCTATTGCAGAAGAAGTGAGGGCGACCTGTGAAGAGTTAGGCTGTAAAGTAATTTATGCATATGATGTAGGAGTTGCTGGTGTGCACCGACTTTTCTCTCCTTTAGAAAAAATGTTGAGAGAAAAAGTAAGTGTTATTGTTGTCGTTGCTGGAATGGAAGGGGCGCTACCAACAGTGGTAAAAGGTTTAGTAGATGTTCCGGTTATCGGGGTTCCTACATCAATTGGCTATGGATATGGAGGAAAAGGCGAGTCAGCTTTAATGACAATGCTACAGTCCTGTTCTCCAGGGCTGGTAGTGGTTAACATTGATAATGGTTTTGGTGCGGGCTGTGCCGCGGTTTTGATTGCAAAGCAAAAATTGAAGAAATAAAAGAGGTATGAGTTATGTCTATATCAAAAAGGATAAGTTCAATCAATCCGTCAGTAACTTTAGGAATAACTGCTAAGGCAAAACAGATGAAGCAAGAGGGGATTGATGTTGTTGGCTTTGGCGCAGGTGAGCCAGACTTTGATACGTCAGGTCATATTAAAGAGGCAGCGAAGGACGCATTGGATTCGGGATTTACCAAGTATACCCCCACTTCCGGGATAAGAGAGTTAAAAGAAGCCATTTGCTGGAAATTTAAGGAGGATAATAGATTAGATTATTTTCAGGAAGAGGTTTTAGTTTCTTGCGGAGCAAAACACTCTATTTTTAATGCGATTTTAGCTCTTTGCGAAGAAGGTGACGAGGTGATTTTACCTTCACCCTACTGGGTAAGTTATCCTGAAATGGTTAAGTTAACCGGGGCTAAATTGGTAATTGTAGAGACAACTGAGGGAAATAATTTCAAGATTACAGAGGAGCAGTTAAAGAGAGTAATATCCTCAAAGAGCAAACTGCTGATTTTAAATTCACCTTCCAATCCTACAGGGATGGTCTATACAAAAGATGAACTTGTGCCCATCAGTAATATTTTAATGGAGGACAACATATTCTGCATCTCTGATGAGATTTACGAGAAGCTTATATACGATGGTGTCGAACATGTGAGCATTGCTTCTTTAGGCAAGAGGATAAAGAATCTGACTGTGGTAGTAAATGGTGTCTCTAAATCCTATTCTATGACTGGCTGGAGGATAGGCTATGCTGCAGGTCAAAAAGAGGTCATTCAAGCAATGTCTAACCTCCAGGACCATTCCACTTCTAACCCTACTTCAATTTCTCAGTATGCGGCTGTTGAAGCGATAAGAGGCAGTCAAGAGGATTTGAAAAGGATGGTTGAAGAGTTTAAAAAGAGGCGGGATTATATGGTAGAAAAGATAAATTCAATAAAGGGATTAGGTGTGGTTAGACCGCAGGGTGCTTTTTACTGTTTCGTCAATATAAAAAGCTTATTAGGAAAATATTTTGAAAGCACACTGATTAAGGATTCACTCACGTTAACAGATCTTCTTCTTACAAAATCGCGCGTGGCAGTCGTTCCCGGCTGCGTCTTTGGTGATGACAACTACATAAGGCTTTCCTACGCCACATCCTTGGAGAATATTGTTAAGGGTTTTGAACGCATTGAAGAGTTTACCCTTGACACTCTCCACGACTAAAGGCGGGAGATTCTTAAGTGGTTGACGCCCTCTGTCCGTTTCCGTTTCTAGAAAATGGGGTCAGTTCTATTTTTGGCCATATCACAACTCTATTTAACTATTTTAATGAATCAAAAATAGAGCTGACCCCATTTTCTATTGCTCAAGGCGTTTCCTAACCCTGCCAACAAGAACAGGGTTCCTTCTTTTTGGGCACCATATCAGGTGGTAGTTAATGAGATAAACCTGGTTACGAGAATGTTTGTATTCCATATTTGTGCATATTATAGCATATATCAACAAATTCCTCGAGAAAAAAATACAAAGAAAATAAAAGGAAGCAATTCATCACCACGGCTAAAGCCGGGTGCTTTCTCGCTTAGGAGGCTGTAAGGTTAATTAAAGGGGGGAGAAAAATGCCGACTATCTATATTATTGATGTGACTAACAGAGACGGAGTGCAGACTTCGAGAATTTGTCTATCTAAGCTGCAAAAAACTATAATTAACCTTTATCTTTCTCAGATGGGTGTTTTTCAGTCAGAGTTTGGTTTTCCCGTAACGCATCATGAGACAAATTATCTAAACGCAAACTTAGAATTAGCTAAAACAGGTTTTTTTGGAAAGATGCGTCTTGGCGGCTGGATTCGAGCAATCAAAGAAGATGTGGATTTGGCGTTCAAGTTAGTTCCTCAGATAGAACATCTTAACCTTTCTATATCGACTTCTGAACAGATGATCAGGCACAAATTCAAAGGAAAATTAGATCACGACTCCGTAATCAAAGAGATGACTGAAGCAGTGACGCAGGCACGCAAATTGGGTGCTAAATCTGTTGGGGTTAACGCAGAAGATGCCTCCCGGACAGATATGGACTATTTAATTAAGTTTGCTTATGCTGCAAAAGATGCCGGGGCAGACAGATTCCGGTACTGTGACACCTTAGGGTATGACTCTCCTTTTTCCATATATGAGCGTATCAAGATACTTGCAGAGGCAATACAAATCCCTATTGAACTTCACTGCCACAATGATTTAGGAATGGTTGTAGCTACTTCTATTTGTGGAGCAATGGCTGCTTGCGATGCAGGAGTAGACGCCTATATTAACACTTGCGTTAATGGAATGGGTGAACGTGCTGGGAATGCCGATTTGGTTGCAGTAATTCTGGCAATGAAGTACGGAAGTGGTATAACAGAAAAGTATAGCTTAGATGAGAGAATAGACCTAAAGATGGCTTGGAAAATTTGCAAGTACGCTTCTTACGCTTTTGGAGTGGCTATACCTATAAACCAACCAGGCGTAGGTGCCAATGCTTTTGCCCATGAATCAGGCATACACGCCGACGGAGCTTTAAAAGACAGAAGAAACTACGAACTTTATGACTTTGAAGAGTTAGGTCGTGGCGAACCAGAAGTCATCGAAACAGGCAGACAAATAACCGCAGGTCAATACAGTGGCATAAAAGGATTCAGGAACGTTTATGAGAAAATGGAAATACAATTCCATGATGAGAAGGAAGCCACTAAGATTCTTGAGCTAGTAAGATACGCTAATGTTCTTAATCAGAAACCGTTAGTGGAAGAAGAATTGCGCTTTATAGCTAAGCTTCCAGAAATAGCACAAAAGATTTTTACAACGGCACCCTAATCTAAGAATGCGCCAGCAGTTTCTTCGAAAAGGGGTCAGAGTCATTTTTTCCTCGAGCCATATCTTGAGATTCTTCCCCTTCCCCTTCATTTCATTCAGGGTCAAGGGTCAGAATGACAGAAGGTTCAAAAATTGCCATCGTCGTGATGTCCCTGAAAAAGTAATACTTTCACGCATAATTCAGGTTAATTAAGTTGAACCGCTTTGGCTTGCCAGTGCAGAGTCGAAACTAATTTAATTTCAGGCGAATGGTCTACCTAAATATGTCGCGCTATAGTAACAGAATTCACAATAGTTTGTGGACGGATGAAGCAAGTATAAGGAAGCTACCCACCTTAAGTATAAATACTAATATACAGGTTTCTAAAAGGCCCAGAACGGGCAATAGCACCACTCCCCCGATAATTCCACCTATCCACCCGCCAAAAAGGTCGGCACTGTAAAGTAGCCCTGCGGTTTTGCCCAAATCAGGAGATTTATCCAGATATATCTTGCTCGCCAGAGGAAATTCCGCACCGATGAGAAGGCCGGAAATAAAGGAAAGTAGTAAGAAGATTATCTGTAGGGCGAAGGATACTCCTGGTTGGTCCAGGTACGGGCGGAGAATAAGAAATACTGCAGGGAGAATTAGAGAAAAGAGAATTATAGCCAATTCTAACTTCAGGAATAAAGGTAAATCTTTCTTAATTTTCTCTAAAATTAATGTAATTCTCAAACTTCCGACTCCTATGCCAGCCATTAGAGTAGTCACCAGTAGACCTATCCAGTAGAAGACATAGCCATAGAGTGCCTGGAAGCTAAAGACCAGAACCAGGTCAAATATCATTCCGGCAAAGCCGGTGGTGGCAATGCATATTGGAATACTGGCGGTGGAGAGCTTCTTGATTTTAGAGCCAAGGAATAAAAAGAATATTGTGAAAAAAATAAAAGGAATAGAGAAGAACGAGAGATGCACCTTTCCCAGCCATATGAAAAATCCTCTCATATAAGGAGAAAATAGGGCGTTCCAATAGGAGAGGCTATAGAATACTGCTAAAGGTTCAAAATCCTGATTGGTCTTTTCTGTCGCGCCTCTGAGAGAATCGAGAAACCAATTAACCCATCTGGGATGCAACTTGTATTCGATATAGCCTGGAAGGATAAGGTTCAGCTTAAGTTTCCGTTCCTCTAATCTCTTGATTAACTGTCCGGGAGTGAGGGAATCAACCTCCGGGGAAAGAGAGGCAAGGAAAAGGTTTGTGCTATCTCCGGGAATTATGCGTATATGAGGATAGACTTCCCTGAGAGTAGTGAGAATGCAGCTATTGAGATTCTTCAATTCCTCACTTAGGTAGCTCAGGGAGCCAGGGAGGCTTATAACCAGTATGGACTGGTATTTTAGTCTATTTTTGACCTGAGAGAAGAACTCTTTGGTAAAAAGCCTGTTTACCTGTAAATCTCTGGGATTGGAGAGACCCACCAAGACCAAGTCATAGTTCAGGGAACTCTTTTTGATAAATAGCCTCCCATCAATGTATTCGATTTTTACCCTTGGGTCATTCAGTTCAGTTTCCGTCAATGTGGTGGGGAACTTCTTCACTACTTTCAACAATAAGGGGTCGAGTTCCACATAGTCAACTCTTTCTACAGGGTGTTTTAAGACTTCGCTTATCAGGCCTCCCGCCCCGCCACTGATAATGAGTACCTCTTTTGGGTGAGGATGGAAGAGCATT
>Ga0315296_10003197_pt1 | contig 13774 bp, 14 predicted proteins | sample YL17G14_18_MG_FD_203921 | JGI IMG/M metagenome (GOLD analysis project Ga0315296, IMG submission 203921) | Sediment microbial communities from Yellowstone Lake, YNP, Wyoming, USA - YL17G14_18 | ecosystem: Environmental > Aquatic > Freshwater > Lake > Sediment | place: USA: Wyoming | collected... | reverse complement strand
CCCGAGCACGGAGATCCTGGAGAACTGCACCAAATATCCCGAGATCGCCTCGCAGTGGTCCACCAATGAGAAAGTCGCCATGGAGGTGACCATCGGGGCCTCCCTGGGGGGGGCGCGCAGCCTGGTGGCCATGAAGCACGTCGGCCTGAACGTGGCTGCGGACCCCTTTTTCACCCTGTCCTATACCGGGGTGAACGGGGGAGTGGTGGTGGTCTCGGCTGACGATCCCGGGATGCATTCCTCCCAGAACGAGCAGGACAACCGGCATTACGCCCGGTTTGCCAAGGTCCCGATGCTCGAGCCCTCGGACAGCCAGGAGGCCAAGGATTTCGTTAAGGTCGGGATGGAGATCTCCGAGGCCTTCGACACCCCGGTGCTCCTGAGGATGACCACGAGGGTGTGCCACTCCAAGAGCGTGGTTGAACTCGGAGAGCGGGCGGAGCCCCCTAAAAAAACCTATCAGAAGGACTTCGCCAAGTACGTGGTCCTGCCCAGCAACGCAAGGAAGAGGCACGTCTTCGTGGAGGAGCGGACGAAGAAGTTAGAGGAGTATTCAGAGAGCTTCCCGGGGAACCGCATCGAGCCCGGGGAACCAGAGTTGGGCGTGGTCACGGGAAGCGTGGCCTACCAATACGCCCGGGAGGTGTTCCCCAAAGCCACCTTCCTCAAGCTTTCCATGTCCTACCCCTTGCCTAGGAAGCTCATCCGGGAGTTCGCAGGGAAGGTTAAGAAGATCGTGGTCATCGAAGAGCTTGACCCCTACCTTGAGGAGAACCTGAAAGCCATGGGGATCCCAGTGGAGGGGAAATCCAAAATCCCGCTCTGCGGGGAGCTCTCCACGGAAACCGTGGCCAAGGCCTTCGGGGAGGAGATCAAGCCCTACACCCTGCCCGTGGAGGTCCCGATCCGGTTCCCGGTGCTCTGTCCGGGCTGTCCCCATTCCGGGGTCTACTACGTGCTCAAGACCCTCAAGGCCACGGTCACCGGGGACATCGGCTGCTACACCCTGGGGGGGATGCCCCCCCTGTCCGCGATGGACACCTGCATCTGCATGGGGGCCTCGGTGGGCATGGCCCTGGGCATGGAGAAGGCGATGGGCCGGGACTCCGCCAAGCGGATCGTGGCCACGATCGGGGACTCCACCTTTCTGCACTCCGGGATCACCGGGCTCCTGGACATCGTGTACAACAAGGGGGTCTCCACGGTCTGTATCCTGGACAACGGGACCACGGCGATGACCGGGCACCAGGACCATCCCGGGACCGGCAAGACCCTGGCCAAGGAGCCGACCTCCAAAGTGGACTATGCTGCCCTGGCCCGGTCGCTGGGGATAAAGGACGTGAAGGTGATCGACCCCTACGACCTCAAGGCCGTGCGGGAGGCGTTCAAGGACTCCCTCTCCCGGGCGGAGCCGTCCGTGGTCATCGCCCAGCGGGCCTGCGTGCTCCTGGAGCGGAACCGGGGGAAGCCCCCGGCCGTGGACCTGGAGAAGTGCAACGCCTGCGGGCTGTGCTTCCTTCTGGGCTGCCCGGCGATGGAGAAGGAGGAGGGGAAGCCGGCGATCAACGAGGTGTTCTGCGTGGGTTGCAACGTCTGCGCTGAGATCTGCAACCGCGAAGCCCTGGAGGCGCTGTAAGGCCGCGGTCAACCTTAATCCATTTTGAGGAAGCGATGAAACCGACAACCAGCGTGATCCTCTCCGGGGTGGGGGGGCAGGGCATCCTCCTGGCCGGGGAGGTCCTGGCCACGACCGCGATGAACTCCGGGTTCGATGCCAAGAAGTCCGAGGTCCACGGCATGGCCCAGCGGGGCGGGAGCGTGGTGGCCCACGTGCGCTTCGGGGAGAAGGTTTACTCCCCCCTGGCCAAGCTGGGGGAGGGGGATTACCTCCTGGCCTTCGAGCGCCTGGAGGCCCTGCGCTACCTTCCTCTGTTGAAGAACGGCGGGACCGTGGTGATGAACGACCAGCGCATCGTGCCCCTCTCCGTGACCTTCGGGGCGGGGACCTACCCGGAGAAGGTCGAGGAGATGCTCGCGGAACGGGCCAAGGCCGTGGAGGTGATCCCGGCCCTGGAGATCGCCCGGGAGCTGGGCAACCCCAACGTGGTGAACCTCGTGATGCTCGGCGCCCTATCTCGTTTCCTGCCCTTTCCCCCTGAGACCTGGGAGAAATCTCTGGAGGAGCGGGTGCCCAAGAAGTTCCTGGATCTGAACAGGAAGGCCTTCGCCCGCGGGGCCCAGGCTACCCAGGCCAGAGTCCAGGCGTAGGAGAGGACGACGATGATCACCTCGCTTCAAGAGGTCCTCCTGGAAGCCAAGCGCCGGGGCCCCAAGACCCTGGTGATGCCCGCGGCCCACGAGGAGGCGGCTCTGGAGGCTTGCGTCCTGGCCAAGAAGGAGAAACTGGCCGAAAGCATCCTTCTGGGGGAGAGGGCCAAGATCACCGAGGGATTGAAGAAGGTCGGAGGGGACCCCGGGGATTTTGAGATCATCGAGGAGCCGGACACGGACGCTTCCGCGGCCCGGGCCGTAGCCCTGATCCGGGAGGGGAAGGCCGACGTTCTGCTCAAGGGGCACATGCAGACCGCCCAGCTCCTGAAGCCCGTTCTGGACCCGGACAAGGGCCTGCGCACTGGACGCCTGCTCTCGGACGTGTTCATGTACGAGGACCCGCTGGCTACAAAGCCAAGGCTGATGTTCCTGACCGACGGGGGGGTGAACCCCCTGCCCGACATCCAGCAGAAGAAGCAGATCATCGAGAACGCCGTGGAGGTCTGCCTGGCGATGGGGATCCAGACCCCCAAGGTGGCCTGCCTGGCTGCTGTGGAGGTGCCCTCGCCCAAGATGTCGGCGACCACGGACGCTGTGGCCCTCAAGGAGATGAATCAGAAGGGGGAGCTCTTGGGGTGCGTCGTGGACGGGCCCTTCGCATTCGACAACGCCATCCTGGCCTGGTGCGCCGAAGCCAAGGGGATCAAGTCCGTGGTTCCAGGCAACGCCGACATCCTATTGGCCCCGAGCGTGGAGGTGGGGAACATCCTGGCCAAGAGCATCATTTACTACGTGAAGGCTAAAATGGGTCACATCGTGAAAGGGGCTAGGGTTCCGGTGGTCATCTCCTCACGCACCGACGCCGCCGAAGCTAAGGTGAACTGCGTGGCGATGGCCCTGGTCTGCACGTGAACGGCAGGGGAGAGGGATCGGGGATTAGGTTTTAGGGATTCAAACCAGGGAATGCGAGAGCATTCCCTGATCAATTTAACCCACCGTAATACCCCACGTCAAAACCCTACCTCCGAAAACCCGGAAGAACCCATTTTTCTGTTATCTCAATTTGATGCATTCTATGCTCAAATGACCTAGTTACTGCTTATTTGAAGATAATTAGTTTATTTTTTGGGGGGAGTGGGAGGGGGGGCGTGCAATGGGCGTGAATAGGGCGTGAAGTAGGCGGAAACCCCAGCAAGATTCCGGCCCCCTTTCGGACCTCCCCCTCCGGGAGGGCTTTTTGGTTTTTGGGCCGTAAGTCCTTGATGTCGGCACTCTTTACCATAACCGAGTAATCAAACGGCCTTTATCAGGGGTGGAAAAAAGCGGGGCGGCCGGTTTTGTCGCCTCGCTTGGGTACTGAACCCTTTGGCTTTTGGGTCCCCGGCTTCAGGTGCAGACCTGGGCAAAGGGGAAAGCAAAATGCTGACCAGACACATGCCGGGTTGATGAGAACCACCGCAACCCCGTCTACAGGGCGCGGCTACCTGCTCTTTAGAGTTCGATGACTCAGCAGGTCGCGGGAAGCGGGGGTATTAATCCGGCCCCTCCAAAAAGCGCCTCGTCCCGTCATCCCAAAGCGGCCAGCGCTCCAGGAGAACGAGCCGCTCGCGGTACTCCAACGCCTCCGGGTCCCGGCCCTGTTTCTCCAGGACCGCGGCCAGACCCTCCAAGGCCCCGGCGTCATCCGGGACGACACGGAGGGCCTCGCGATAGGCCTTCTCGGCCTCGGGGAATTTCCCCTGCCTGGCCAGGTCATCCCCCAGGCGGCGGTGTTCCACGGCGTCCCTTCGTCTCGGGCGGCTGGGCTTGCGAGCCTTCGTTTTTTCCTTTGCCATAGCTTTGCCTTTCCCCCGAAAGCACGGCCCGGTAAGACTTCCGGGACCGCTTCCTTTAAAGGAACGGCAGGTACTTTGCCAGCTCTACATCTGTGACCTGCATACGGTACTCGTCCCACTCCGTCTTCTTGTTGGCGATGAACTTGAAGAACAGGTCGTCCCCCAAGGTCTCGCGGACAAGCTCGCTACGCTCGGCCAACAAGATGGCCTCGTACAGGCTGGCCGGCAGGGTCTTGATCCCCAATCTCCGGCGCTTGTCCTCGCTCATCTCGAAGATGTCCTCCTCCACCGGGTCATGGAGCGGGAGCTTCTCCTCCAGACCCCGGAGTCCCGCGGCCAGCATCACGGCGAAGCACAGGTAGGGGTTCGTGGCCGGGTCGGGGTTTCGGAGCTCGATCCGCGTGGCCTTCTCCTTCCCGGGCTTGTACATCGGGATGCGCACCAGGGCCGAGCGGTTCCGCCGGGCCCAGGAGATGTACACCGGGGCCTCGTAGCCCACCACCAGGCGCTTGTAGGAGTTCACCCACTGGTTGGTGACGGCGGTGATCTCGCGGACGTACTTGAGAAGCCCGGCGATATACTGCTTGGCCACCACGGAGAGGTGGTATGGGTCCCGGGGATCGAAGAAGGCGTTGCGCTCACCCTTGAACAGGGACTGGTGACAGTGCATCCCGCTGCCGTTGATCCCGAAGACCGGCTTGGGCATGAACGTGGCGTAAACCCCCTCCTCCCGGGCCACCTCCTTGACCACCAGGCGGTAGAGCATAGCCATGTCAGCCATCACCATGGCCTCCTGGTAGCGAAGGTCTATCTCGTGCTGGCTTGGCGAGACCTCGTGGTGGGAGTACTCCACCGGGATGGCGAGGCTCTCCAGAAGCGTGATCGTCTTCTTGCGGAGCTTGGTCCCGATGGTCAGCGGCGTGAGGTCGAAGTAGCCCCCCTGGTCCAGGAACTCAGGCTTCTCCGGAGACCGGAAGTAGAAGAACTCCAGCTCCGGGCCGATGTTGAAGGTGTAGCCCAGCTTCTTGGCCTTCTCCAGGTTGCGCTTCAGGATGTAGCGAGGGTCCCCGGGGAAGGGCTTGCCGTAAGGGGTGAGCACGTCGCAGAACATCCCGGCAGTCTTCTGGTCGTCGATGCTCCAGGGTAGGAGACGGAACGTGCTGGCATCCGGCATCGCCACCAGGTCGCTCTCGTAAATCCGCACGAACCCCTCGATGGAGGAGCCGTCGAACCCCATGCCCTCGTCCAGGGCGTGGGTCAGCTCCGAAATCGGCAGGGCAAAGCCTTTGAGCCTGCCCAGGATATCGGTGAACCACAGCCTTACGATCTTGACCTTCTCCTGTTTTACGATCTTGAGCACGTCGGCACTCGTCTTGGGCATGTTCCATCCTTTCTTGTTAATTTTTATGTAATACTAAAACGTATAAATTATAGTTCATAATCGTATATTATGTCAAGAACGAAGCCACTAAAAGTAATATTTTATTCCATTATGATATTATTTAAATTCATTAATGGATATTATAAAAGGCGGCCCGAAGGCCGCCTTTTGCCTTGAGATAGTTTGAGTTGGACCTCAGTATTTCCTTTCCTTTTCCTCTCCGGTGAGCACGCGGAGGGCACCCTCGGCCAGGGCGACTAGCTCGTCCTCGCCGGGATAGCGGCGTACCGGGGCGATGAAGTTGACCCGCTCCTGGACCGCGTCGCAGAGCTTGGATTCAAAAGCCATGCCGCCGGTGAGCAGGACGGCGTCCACCTTACCGGAGAGGACCGTGGCCATGGCTCCGATCTCCTTGGCGATTTGATAGACCATAGCCTCGTATACGAGCCTGGCTTTGGCGTCCCCGGCCTCGACCCGCTTCATCACCTCGGGCAATTCCTTGGTGCCCAGGTAGGAGGCCAGGCCGCCCTGGCGGAAGGTCATCCTCTCGATATCCGAATAAGTATGCTTGCCTGAGAAGCACAACCTGGCGAACTTCAGGATGGGAAGGGTGCCTGAGCGTTCGGTGGAGAAGGCGCCCTCTTCCATGGAGTTGGTCGCATCCAGCATCCGGCCGTGGGCGTGGGCCGAGACGCTGATCCCGCTGCCGAGATGGGCTACGACGAGGCGCAAGTCCTCGTATTTTCGTCCGCTCTCCCGGGCGAAGCGGTTGGCCACGGCCTTGGTGTTCAGGGCGTGGGAGAGACATTCCCGGTCCAGGCTCTCCAGGCCCGAGAGGCGAGCTACGGGCTCCCACTCGTCCACGCTGACCGGGTCCACGATGAATGCCGGGATAGAAAGCTCGGAGGCGATCTCCCAGGCGATCATCGCGCCAAGGTTGGAGGCGTGCTTGCCGCGCTTGGCTTCCTTGAGTTCCTCGAGCATTTTCTCATTCACCCGGTAGGTTCCTCCGGCCAGGGGCTGAAGGAGGCCACCACGGCCGACCACAGCCGACAGCCGTTTAAGATCGAAGTTCTTCTCCTTCAGACAATCCAGGATGGCCTGTATGCGAATTGCCTTCTGGTCGGAAATGTCATCGAACCGGGCAAGCTGCGCTTCATCGTGCTTGACGTTATGGGTGAAAACAGGAGAGGCGTCTTCGAATATTCCGATCTTGGTAGATGTGGAACCGGGGTTCAGGGTGAGGATAATATTAGTAACGGGCATCCGCCCTCCTGTGAAATATTAGTTCGGGGAAGTTTAATCCTGATAAATTTTACCATAACCCGGATCACAGGTCAAGGTGGGAGGGATCAGGAAGGCTTCCCGACCTTTTTCGAGTACATTCCGACTATGCTCTGACTATTCCCCGACAATATCCGGACTATCTTCCGGCTAATTTCCCGCTATATTCTCGCTCTATTCACGCGTCTTATTCGAGGGGAGCTTAAACTGACTGTTATTGATACACTATTGGGTTAAAAAACCAACATGGGTGTGTTAAAATACCCACATTTTGAAAAAACATAATAAACCAACAATAATTAAATTGAATACTAAGGACTTCTTCATTTTAATTACATCATATTTCAGTATGTTACATTAATTAATAATTTGTGATAAATTTATCATAAAGTCTTGTAGATGGTACGAGATATGCATATATTCTACATGCATAGTTGTGAAATAGTTCACTAATTGTCGCTTTTTGGTTACCAGGAATAGTAAAAAGTTCACTATTATCAGGAGGAGAGATGGCTAACCCCGAACCTCTGAAAAGCATGGGAGAACTTCACCAGATCTTCTTAGAGGACGTTTATAAGATCCCGGAGGGGGAGAACATCAAGCAGTGCATCCAGTGCGGGACCTGCTCGGGCTCCTGCCCGACCAGCTACGCCATGGACTTCACCCCGCGGGAGATCATCGCCGCCTTCCGGGCCGGGATGCTGGACCGGGTGCTCAAGTCCAACACGGTCTGGATGTGCGCCTCGTGCTACTACTGCACCGTGCGCTGCCCGGCCGGGATCAAGCTCACCGACATCATGTACGAGCTGAAGCGCCTGGGCATCGAGTACGGCTTGTACCCCAAGGGGGCCACGGCCCCGGTCCTGTCCAAGACCTTTGTCAAGATGGTGGACAAGTACGGCCGGAGCCCGGAGGTCGAACTGCTCTCGCGTTTCACTCTGGCGACCAATCCGTTCAAGATGCTCGGGATGGCGCCGATGGGGGCCAAGATGTTCTTGCGGGGGAGGCTGGGAATATTCCCGAAGCGGATTAAGGGGCAGAAGGACTTGGAGAAGATTCTGAAATCGGCCCTTGAGACGGTGAAGACGGAGAAGGAGGCCTAAAGGCATGCAGAAAGAATACCTTTACTACCCCGGCTGTTCACTGGAGAAGACGAACTTTGCGTTCGACCACTCTTCCCGGGAGGTGGCTCGGGGGCTGGGGTTCGAACTTAAGGAGATCGAGGACTGGAACTGTTGCGGGGCGACTTCCTACATGTCGGTGCGGGAGCTTCGCTCCTTCGCGATTTCGGCCCGTAACCTGGCCCTGGCCGAGAAGCAGGGTAAGGGGGACCTGGTCACGGTGTGCACGGCCTGCTACACGGTCCTGGCCAAGACCCACAACTACCTGAAGGAAAACGCTGAGCTCCGCGAGAAGGTCAACCACGCCCTGGCCGCGGCGGACATGAAGTACTCCGGGGACGTCAAGGTCCGGCATCTTCTGGACGTTATCATAAACGACCTCGGCCTGGAGGCGGTGAAGGGTAAAGTACGCAAGCCTCTGGAGGGCCTGAAGGTGGCCTGTTACTACGGTTGCCAGCTCTCCCGGCCCCACGGGACCTTCGACGACCCAGAGTTCCCGGTGACCATGGACAACCTCGCCAAGGCCCTGGGCGCGACCCCCGTGGACTACCCGCTGAAGGCCAAGTGCTGCGGCGGGATGCTGATGACCACGACCGAGGACGTGTGCCTGAAGCTGGTCAAGGACCTCCTGTACTGCGCCAAAGAGGCCGGGGCCGACCTCGTGATCACCTGCTGCCCGCTGTGCCAGGTGAATTTGGAATCCTATCAGGCCAAGATCAAGAAAGCCTATGGAACCGACCCGGCCCTGCCCGCCATTTACTTCACACAACTGATGGGGGTCGCGATGGGGCTGCCGGGGGATAAGCTCGGGCTCGGCTCGGAGCTCGTGGATCCAAGGCCGGTCCTGGCGAAATATACCGGAAACGGAGGCGGACGATGAGCGAGGCCCAAGAGAAGATCGGCGTCTACGTCTGCGATTGCGGGGCGAACATCGCGAACACCGTGGATGTGCCCGATGTCGTGAAGTTCACGGAGAAGCTGCCCGGAGTGACCGTGGCCCGGGAGTACAAGTTCATGTGCTCGGACCCGGGGCAGGAGATGATCAAGAAGGACATCAAGGACCTGAACCTGACCCGGGTGGTGGTGGCCTCCTGCTCGCCCTTGATGCACGAACCCACCTTCCGGAGGACCGTGGAGGGGGCGGGGATGAACCAGTTCCTGTTCCAGATGGCCAACATCCGGGAGCACTGCTCCTGGGTGACCGAGGACCGGAAGAAGGCCACGCAGAAGGCCAAGGTCCTGGTTTCGGCCGCGGTGAGCCGGGTGGCGAAACACGAGCCCCTGGAGGTCAAGAGCGTGGACGTGAACCCGAACGCGATGGTTATCGGGGGAGGGATCGCCGGGATCGAGGCCTCGCTGCAGATCGCCAGCGCGGGCAGGCAGGTCTACTTGGTGGAAAAGGAGCCCTCGATCGGGGGGCACATGGCGCAGTTCGACAAGACCTTCCCGACCCTGGACTGCGCGGCCTGCATCCTGACCCCGAAGATGGTGAACGTGGGCCAGCACAAGAACATCAAGATGTACACTTACTCCGAGGTGGACAGCGTCTCGGGGTTCGTGGGGAACTTCAAGGTGAAGATCAAAAAGAAGGCCCGCTACGTGGACGTGGACAAGTGCACGGGGTGCGGGATCTGCTGGAACAACTGCCCGGCTACGGTGAGCCCGGAAAAGCGAGTGATCAAGATGGCCAGCAAAGTGTTCAAGCGGGTGGGATAGGATGCCGGAGAGGAAGATAAAAAAGTGACTTTAGCTAAGATCAAGGACCTCCTGGGGTGTGAAGTGATCTGGGGCGAGGGCCTTCTGGATACAGCTGTGGAGGTCGGCTGCAGTGCAGACCTAATGAGCGATCTTTTGGCCTTTGCCAAACCCGGAGGCCTGCTTCTGACCGGGCTGATCAATCCGCAGTCCGTGCGCACCGCGGATATCACGGAAATGCGGGGGATCGTGTACGTCCGCGGCAAGAAGCCGGACGCGGAGAGCATTCGCTTAGCCAAGGAAAAGAACATCCCGCTTCTCTCCACGGATCTTTTGATGTACGAAGCCTGTGGCCGGCTCTATGTCGCGGGCCTCAAGGGCTGCCCCCCGAACCGGAGGGACAAGTAGTGTGCCGGAGGAACTCTACGAGCAGGAGTTTGAGGTCTCTGGAGGGAACTTTTCCAATGCCGGAGGGGTGTCCACCAAGATCAAGGCGGTGCTCAAGCAGCTTGGGGTGGATCCCGGGATCATCCGGCGGGCAGCGATCGCCTCGTACGAAGCGGAGATGAACGTCGTGATGTATGCCCAGGGGGGACGGATGAAGCTGACGGTCTCGCCACGCGAGGTAGAGATCACCTGCGAGGACCGGGGACAGGGGATCGCGAACATCGATCTGGCCATGCAGGAGGGGTATTCCACGGCCACGGAGGAGATGCGGGAGCTGGGGTTCGGGGCCGGGATGGGCCTGCCCAACATCAAGCGCAATTCCGATCTGTTCGAGATCGCTTCGCAAGTCGGGGTGGGGACCAAGCTTAGATTTCTGATTCGCACTTCGGTGGCTTCTTAAATCATGGCCTACCACTCCATCCGGTTCGATTCCTCGCGCTGCGACGGGAAGATGGCCTGCATGCGGGCCTGCCCCACTGAGGCGATCCGGGTGCGAGAGGGGAAGGCCATCATGTTAGAGGAGAAATGCATCGACTGCGGAGAATGCCTGAACGTCTGCTCGAAGAAGGCGATCGTGCCGGCCACGGACTCCCTGCCCTCCTTAGCGGCGTTTCAATACAAGGTCGCGCTCCCTTCCCCGGCCCTTTACGGACAGTTCGAACGAAATATCCTTCCCGACCGGATCCTCACCGGCCTGAAGCGGATTGGGTTCGACGATGTCTGGGATTTGGCTTACACCTGCGAGACGGTGGGGATGGCGATCGAGATTTTCGTGGCCCAGCACCAGGGGCCGTTTCCCTTGATCTCCTCGTTCTGTCCCACGGTGGTCCAGCTTATTCGGGTAAAGCATCCGGATCTGATCGACCTCCTCCTGCCGTTGTCTTCGCCAATGGAGGTTGCGGCCCGAGCCATCAAAGAACGCAAAGCCAAGGAATTGGGCCTGGCTCCGGAGGCGATCGGGGTCATCTACATCACACCCTGCCCGGTGAAGATGGTGGCCATCCGGGAGCCAAGGAAGGAAAAGTCGAGCCTGAACGGAGCCCTGGCCGTGTCCGATATTTACAGCGCCCTCCTCTCGGCCATGGTCCAGATCGAAAAGGAGGGCTCGGAGGAGAAGCTTCAGAGATCCCGCGGGCTGGGCCTGGGCTGGGCCCGGCTGGGCGGGATCAACCGGATCCTGAAGGAGGAGAACTGCCTGGTGGTCGCCGGGCTCCCGGATGTCGTGCGGATCTTCGAGGACATCGAGCGGGGGCGGCTGAGGCATACGAAGTTCATCGAGGCCCACGCCTGCACCGAGGGCTGCATCGGGGGCTCCCTGAACGTGGAAAACGTGTATCTGGCCCGGAACAAGGTGATGCTGCTGGCCGAGACCTTCGGGTATAATTCAGCCCAGGACCGCAAAGAGGTGGAAGCCCTGTTTCAGAAGGGGCACTTCGCCTTGGAGCATAGGGTTCTGCCCGCGCCCCCACCTCCCCTGGATCGGGATCTGACCAAGGCGATCGAGAAGATGAGGCGGTGCGAGAAACTGGCCCAGAGCCTGCCCGGGATCGACTGCGGATGCTGCGGGGCGCCCTCCTGTGCCACGTTCGCCGAGGATGTAGTCCTGGGGCGGGCCGAGGTGGAGGATTGTGTGTTCCATGCTCATGAGAAGCTCCGGGAGATGACCCGCGAGATGGCCCAGTTCGTGGATCGGGCCACGATCGCCCACTCGAAGGAGAAAGGATGACCCTCGGAGAGCTTGCCAAGAAGTTGGGGTTTAAGTTCCTGTGCGTCGAAAGGAAGGGCGATGTCCCGGTAAGTGGAGGGTACGTCTGCGACCTCCTGTCGGATGTCATGGCCCACACCAAGCAAGGAGACCTCTGGGTCACCCGGCAGGTCCACGAGAACATCGTCGCAGTAGCCTCCTTGAAAGACCTGGCCGGGATCGTACTGGTGAACGGACGCGCCCCGGAAGAGAAGACGATTCAGAAGGCCGAGCAGGAGGGTGTGGCCCTGCTCCTGTCCGAGCTGCCGGCTTTTGAGGTGGTTGGAAGGCTTTATCAGGAAGGGGTCCGCGGGACTTGAGGCCTCATGCTGGTCAAGGCTCTGGGAGATCTCCACGTCCACACTTGCCTTTCGCCCTGCGGAGACCTCCTGATGCGGCCGCGGGAGATCGTGGAGGCGGCGAGGCGCGCTGGCCTGGCGATCATTGGAATCTGCGATCACAACTCGGCTGAGAACGTAGGCGCTGTTCAGAAGGCAGCGGGCAAGGACCTCCTGGTCTTGCCGGGCATGGAAGTCACAACGGTTGAGGAAGTCCACCTCCTCGCGCTCTTTGAAAATCTCGAGTCGGCATTGCGTTTACAAGAGTTCGTGTATTCGGCTCTGGAGGGAACCAACAATCCCGAACGCTTCGGCTGGCAGGTGGTTGTGGACGCCCAGGGAGAGCCGGTGGCCACAGTGAATAAGCTTTTGATCGGAGCCACAAGCCTCACGACCTCGACGGTGGTCAAGCAGATCCATCGGCTGAACGGGCTGGCCATCGCGGCCCATGTGGACCGGGAGCTGTATTCGCTCATCGGAATGCTGGGGTTCGTCCCCGACGACCTGGTGTTAGAGGCGTTAGAGATCTCGGCCGAAGCGAACCTGAGGGAGGTCCGAAGCCGGATCCCGGATGTGAACCGCTTTTCTCTCGTCCGAAGCTCGGATGCACATTTTCCGCACGCTGTGGGCAAGGGGAAGACCGAGCTGTGGGTGGAGCGACCCTCCTTCGCCGAGGTCACCAAGGCGTTGGGAGGACAGGAGGGGCGAAGGGCGGTGGTCACGTAGCGTGGAGGACCTTTCCCTCTCGATCCTGGATATAGCGGAAAACTCGGCGAACGCCGGGGCCAGCGAAATCCGGATCACGGTCACGGAAGATAAAGAAAAAGACCTTCTGGAGCTGCTGATTGAGGACAATGGGAAGGGGATGGATCCGGCCACAGCCCAGAGGGCGAGCGATTCCTTTTTCACGACCCGCACCACCCGCAGGGTGGGCTTAGGGCTGGCTTTCTTGAAACAGGCTGCCCAGGAGGCCGATGGGGAGATGAAAGTGGAATCGGCCCGTGGCAAAGGGACCAAGGTCACAGCGAGGTTCCAAGCGAGCCATATCGATCGCCGGCCCCTGGGGGATCTGGGGGGGACGATCAAGACCCTGGCCTGCGGGTATCCTGAAATCGAGTTCATTTGCCTTTATTGTAAAGACGGCGTGGAGAGGTGTTTCGAGACCAAGGCCTGGCGGGACAGGCTGCCGGGAGGACGTTTCGCCTCGCCGGAGGGGTTAAGGATCCTGAAGCAGTTGGAGAGCTGGGTTGGTTGACCCATCATTATATAGGGAATGATAATAATCATCATGATGAAATCAACACGCGGAGGAAAACGATGGCATTAGCAGTGGCGACAGAGCCTAAGGCTCAAGCCCAGCCTAAAGGGGATCCCCGGGTCCAGGCGATCGTGAATCGCTGGCAGGAGAAGCCGACCTTCCTGATCGAGATGCTCCAGGACGTGCAGGATGAGTTTCGCTATATCCCGCGCGAGGTCGCCGAGGAGCTCTCGCGAAGCCTGGGGGTCTCGCTGGCCCAGATCTATCACGTTGCGACCTTCTACAAGGCCTTCAGCCTGACCCCGCGTGGAAAGAACACGGTAGCGGTTTGCTTAGGGACGGCCTGCCATGTGAAGGGGGCTCAGAGGGTGTTAGGGGCGATCGAAAAGGAGTTAGGAAT
>Ga0315296_10003196_pt1 | contig 13777 bp, 14 predicted proteins | sample YL17G14_18_MG_FD_203921 | JGI IMG/M metagenome (GOLD analysis project Ga0315296, IMG submission 203921) | Sediment microbial communities from Yellowstone Lake, YNP, Wyoming, USA - YL17G14_18 | ecosystem: Environmental > Aquatic > Freshwater > Lake > Sediment | place: USA: Wyoming | collected... | reverse complement strand
GCAGAGAAGCTGGGTTATAAGAACAGTTATTTGGGCCCGCCAGGACTGCAGACCCGTTTCATTGCCCATGGCATCGGCCTTGAACTGAACGAATTACCCTTCATCGCTCAAGGGCAATCTTATCCTTTGGAGAAAGGGATGACTTTCGCTGTGGAACCCAAAATGGTCTTTCCAGGAGAGGGATCTGTGGGGCTTGAGGACACCGTGCTGGTCACTGAGAACGGTTACGAAATCCTTACTCCAGTGGCAAAAAACATCTTTCAAGTGTGAAGGGGCCATCCCTTCAGGTCGATGTTACTTCCACCTCTACTAATGTTCAGATATCCCAAGGCTCAACAATTAAGGATTACTGAGTGAAAGCGTGCATCATGCCTCCTGAGTCATCCAATTTTTGCACTACATCAGAGTGAATATATGGTTATCATATCGTAACCTTTGTGAGGGATGGGAGATAGCGGATAGATAGCAGAAACCGTAACCATGGGGGCTGCCATTTTTATTAAGTCAGGCTGCCCCCAATTGTGGTAACAAAATGTGAACCGCCAGAAAACCATTAAGTAAGTTGGCTGAGGATAACACCTGTAAAGATTGAGGATGAGCTATTTTTATGATCGAAGATTTTCAATTGTAATGGAATACACCGTCAAACCTTTAAATCTCGGAGGCACCTTTGTCCCGTGTCAAAGTCAGACCCCTATCTTTTTTTTCGATTTACAAGGTAGTTTGGATAATTGCTTAAAACATTGTAATGTAGTCATTAATCATTGGTTAATTTTTGTACACTATCCCGTCCAAAGAGGCCGCAGGTTAAGTGAGTCAGCAAAGTGACAAGTGACGAAGTGATTGTTCCCCACGTCTCTGTAAGCAGGGTTATCGGTCTTGCAAATCGCTTGAACGTAGCCACAACGTGGATGGAAATTGCAGCCCGGGGGTGGGTTTACAGGACTTGGGACGTCCCCCTCAAGACGGATTCGCTCAGCATTAGAGTCTGGGTCAGGCACCGGAACTGCTGACATTAAAGCCTCCGTATAGGGATGCTTCGGATTAGCGAACAATTCGTCGGTTTCTGCAAGCTCAACGATCTTTCCCAGGTACATAACTGCCACACGGTTGCTGATGTGTCTGACTACAGAAAGGTCATGGGCGATAAACAGATACGTCCTCCTCAATAATTCTTGCAACTCTTTTTTCTTGGGCCTTGGACAAAGGAATTTTGTAAGGATTCATCCCTTCCCATTCAACAGCTTCCGTCATTTCAAACTTCCACAGGTCACCCTTTTCGAGATAATCGTAAGGTCTGTATCGGGAATGTCTGTTCCTGGTTTTCACGGCATAGCCCTTACTGTCACGTTTTGAACGCGATAGAGGCATCCTATGGGCGAAGATAGAGGCCCTTTTTCGCTTCCATGACCTTTCTTTTCAGAAAGCCTATGAGTGAAATAGGACCAACACGACCGCTATCTAAATTCATTGCAATTGACCCTGAAATTACTATTGTCCAACTGTATACTACAGAACTATCCTGTCCAAACGGGTTGAAGGCTCAGTGCGTCGGCGAAATGACACATGACGAAATGCTCTTTATCGATCTCTCGATAGGCTGGCGCCTCGTTCCTGCAGGCCGCCTTCGCATAGCGGCAGCGGGTGTGAAAATAGCACCCCGAAGGCGGGTTCAGAGGCGTCGGCACATCCCCCTGAAGTCGGATTCGACTGGCCTCGTAATGAGGGTCCGGAACCGGAACCGCCGACATTAAAGCCTCCGTATAGGGGTGTTTGGGGTTCAAGAACAATTCATCGGTTTCGGCAAGCTCAACGATCTTTCCCAGGTACATAACTGCCACACGGTTGCTGATGTGTCTGACTACAGAAAGGTCATGGGCGATAAACAGATACGTCAGGCTGAATTCCTTCTGCAAGTCTATGAGAAGGTTGATTACCTGTGCCTGAATAGAGACGTCGAGGGCGGAGATCGCCTCATCAGCGATGATGAACTGTGGGTCCAGAGAAAGCGCACGGGCGATCATAATCCGCTGACGCTGTCCCCCTGAAAACTCATGAGGGTACCGCTTCATGTGATCCGCCTTAAGGCCCACGGCGCGCATCAGCTTGCGGGTTCGATCCTCCAATTCCGCACCGTTGGCAACACCATGTACCAGCAGGGGTTCTCCGACGATTGTACCCGCCGTCATTCGAGGGTTCAGTGAGGAGTAAGGGTCTTGAAAGATGATCTGCATCTCTCGACGGAGAAGCTGCATCCGTCTGCGGGAGGCAGTGACCACATTTACCTCCTTGAATTCTTCGCCCGGATGAGCCATCTTCTTACTGCGAAAGATGACTTCCCCTGCGGTCGGCTTGAACATTCGAATGATGGCCCAACCGGTGGTTGTCTTTCCACAGCCACTCTCACCGACCAATCCCAGTGTCTCCCCCGCTTTGATTTGCATGTCAACATCGTCCACCGCCTTCACATGGCCTACTGTGCGCTTGAGGACCCCTTTTCGCACCGGAAAGTATTTCTTCAGGTTTCTGACTTCAAGCAGTACATTATGGGAAAGCAATTTTCACTCCTTGTCAATGATAAAGCCAGCATGCAGCTGGATGTTTCGGCGTTATCGCCTTGAGTTCAGGGATCTGCCTTTTACAAATTTCTTTCGCCTGCGGACATCTGGGCTCAAACCCACACCCCCGGGGCGCACCAACGGAGTCCGGGACGATTCCTTCGATGGGGACAAGCCGCTTCTTTCTCGAAACAGTGAAGGATGGAATCGAATTGAGAAGCCCTATCGTGTAGGGATGTCTGGGGTTGTCGAAGAGTTCGCCGACAGGTCCGCTTTCCACGATTCTGCCCAGATACATGATGATCACATCATCGGCCATATGCGCAATCACCCCAAGATCGTGCGTAATGAACATAATCGCCGTCTTGAATTCTGTGCGAAGGTCGTTCATCAGATCCTGCACCTGTGCCTGTATGGTCACGTCGAGGGCGGTTGTCGGTTCATCGGCTATCAGAAGGCTCGGATGACAGGACAAGGCCATGGCGATCATCGCACGCTGGCGCATACCACCTGAAAGCTGGTGCGGATATTCGTCGACCCTCTGCTCGGGAGACGGTATCCCCACGGATGCCAGGACCTCGATGGCTTTCTTTTTTGCCTCCTTTTTGGATAAGCGCTGGTGAAGAATGATGGCCTCCATGATCTGGTTGCCGATGGTATATACCGGATTCAAAGAGGTCATCGGCTCCTGGAAGATCATGGCGATCTCATTGCCGCGGATATGTCGCATCTCTTCACCCCTGGGATTCAGCTTTGCCAGATCGATGATGTGACCGTCTCGATGGAAAAGAATTTCTCCGCTCTCAATTCTGCCGGGCGGTGATTTCACCAGCCCCATGATTGCCTTGGCGGTGACCGATTTGCCGCAGCCACTCTCCCCAACCACACCGAGGGTTCTTTCCGGATCTATAGAGAAGGTAACGCCGTCGACGGCCCGAACGACACCGTCCTCAGTATCGAAATATGTTTTGAGATTTCTGACCTCAAGAAGTGGCATGTCCGTTGTTCTCCATAAGTGTCCTGCCTAAATTAATAGGCAATGCAACGAATAAAAAGCATTCAACCGCACTTTAGAACTTTCCCTGGGGTTGCGTCGGTATGCCGGCCCTCTGAAACGACCACTACCCCGTTAACAATCACGTACTTGATGCCTAAAGGAAATTGTGAAGGTTCTTCATAAGTTGCGGTATCCTGTATCTCACACCTAGAATATCTGCTCCTGTCCATGAGGATCGAGTGCGTCACGCAGCGTATCTCCCACGATGTTGATGGATATCACTGCCAGAGAAATAGCCACACCCGGAAAAATCAAGAGCCACGGCGCCCGTGTGATGTAAACGCGCGCTGTAGCGATCATGTTCCCCCAGGATGGCAGGTCAGGCGTGAAGCCTACCCCAAGAAAATCGAGTATCGCCAATATCAAAATAATTTGAGCCAACTGAAAGCTGCACTGGACAATGATCGGGGACAGAGCATTCAAAATGACATACCGCGTGAGAATTCGAAACTCTCCGACACCTACTGCTTTGGCTGCGGAAACGTAAGTGTTGGTGGCGATTGTCAGGGTGATTCCGTGGACCAACCTTGCCAGCCTGGGGGTGTAAACCACAGTGACGGCAACCAGGACCGTTATGAATCCCGGGTTCATAATCGACGCCAAAAAAAGCGCGATGAGCATGCTCGGAAAAGCCATGGCGGCATCCACAATACGCATCAGAATCGCCCCTGCAGGACGGTAGTAGCCTGAGATGCTGCCGATGGCGATTCCAAAGGAAGCGATAAGGATAAGTATACAAAACGATGTGCCCAGCGTGAGACGCGTTCCAACCACGATACGGCTCAGCATGTCTCTCCCGAAATTATCCGTACCGAACCAATGCTCCATATCGGGAGGCTGTAATCGACTTTTTGCCTGCATTTTATAGGGGTCATAAGGCGTTGCAAACGGTCCGAGAACTGTTAAAAAAAGCATGACCGCCAATACAACCAGCGCCGCAATGGTAATGGGTCTCTTTTTAGCGAGTTTCAGGAATCTCCTCAAGTTTCTTGCCTCCTAATCATATTGGATTCGGGGATCCAAAACCGCATAGATGATATCACAGAGAAAGTTGACGATCACATAAAGCCCCGCAATAAACATGAGCAGGGCCTGCAACGTGGGGTAGTCCCTCTGAAGAATGGATTCCACCACGAGCCTGCCGACCCCCGGGACGTTAAATACGGTCTCTATAACAACCGACAACGAAACAATCTCGGCAAAATAGGAGCCGATGACCGCAACTACAGGGATCAGCGCGTTTCGGAGGGCATGTTTTATGAGTACCACACTCTCCTTAAGGCCCTTGGCTCTTGCCGTAGTGATATATTCCATTGACAGTATGTCGATGAAAAAAGATCGGGTCAGTCGGGCGATCAGTCCGGTTGATGGGATGGCGATCGTCAGACAGGGCAAAATGAGGTAGCGAAGATTGCTGATATTTCCGGTCTCAATGACTCCTGGATACCCTGAACCGGGCAGCCAGCGCAAAGTTGCCGCAAAGATTAACATAAGGTTGAGACCGATCCAAAAGCTGGGCGCTGAGGCTAAGGTCAGCGACAGAGTCATGGAAACCTGGTCAAGCCAGCTGTTGCGTTTTATCGCGGAAATAATTCCAACCAAAATTCCGAAAAACGAAAATAGGATTGTCGCTCCGCAGGCAATGAGAATGCTCGCTTCCGCGCGGTGGGCGATGAGGGAGATGACAGGTTGATGAGAATAGATCGACACGCCAAAATCGAACCGTATAACCATTTGCAACCACTTGAGGAACTGCATGTACAGGGGTTGGTCGTACCCCATCTTCTTCGTCAATGCGGCAATGACGGCCGAATCGGCCTCCGCTCCCAGCATCAGCTCGGCAGGATTTCCAGGGATAAAATGTATGAGCAGAAAGCATATGATACCGACCATCAGCATGATCGGAATCATGAGCAGGAATCGACGGACAATGTAGTCGGTCATTTTTTGGTTAAACCCCCTCTGTTTATTCGGGTTCTCTTTTTGACCGGTCGGCGCCCTTAACTCCCCACAGAACGGCTCTTGTTTTCGATGGAAGCCCCGAGACAGATTTTCGAAGGCTTCCATCGAACATCATGGCTACGGCAACCAGAGATTCCATGCGTAAACGAATGTGTGGATGGGATGGGTCTTGGAACCCAGATTCTTTATCTTGTTTTCGGTGGCCGCCATATGAAGCTGATAATAATCGCCGAACTTTATGATGGGCACCTGGGTGTAAAAAATTTCCTGAAACCGAGACCAGGCATCAAGGCGAGCCTTATAGTCGGTTATTGAAACAAAATCTTTCAGAACGGCTTGCTTCTCTGGTGTGTTCCACCATCCCGGCATTGTGGGACTCAACCAATAGCTTATGCCCGGATCGTAATAGACCGCACTGCCGGATGTGACGAAGAGTTCCCACTTGTTCGACTGTCCCCGATTGGCGACCACGCCCGCCCAATCGTAGACTTGAAAATCAACGTTGAAGCCGGCATCTTTGAGCTGCTTGGCGACGACCTGGCTCAAGTCATACATGGGGTACATGTTCCCCACAAGCATGCGGATCTTCTCTCCTTTGTATCCCGCTTTTTTCGCCAGATCCCTGCCCAGTTTGGGATTCTTTTGATTATACTTATCGAGGCCGGCGGTCGTGTACCAGGGCGTGCTTTTAGGGAAGATGGACCCCTGGACTTCAGAAAGGTCCCCAAAAACGGCGACCATGATTTCATCCATATTCAGCGTGGCAAGAATTGCCTGTCGCAGTGCTTGGTTTGCGCATAGACCCTCTTTGGTATTGAAGAAGATTTGACACCAGTAGGGAGGCTCCAGTTTGATGGCACGAATGTTGGGATTTTTGACCAATGAATCGTACTGATCAGCCTGTACACCCGTGGCGTAATAGTACTGTCCGGAACTGACGCCATTTGTCCGAGCCGCCTCTTCCTTGACAATGTGGAATTCCGCGCGGTCGAAATAAGCGATTTTCTTTCCGGCACGACCATTGGGCGGTTCATTTCTAGGGACATATCCTTCCCACCGATCCAGGCTGACATACTCCCCCTGCACCCACTTTCCAAACTTGTAAGGGCCGGTGCCGATGTAGTTCTCCGGTTTGAGCATTTCAGCACCTGCCTCACGGGCAATTTTGGCGGGGATAATCACCGGTCCACCATTTCCAAAGCCGAGTAATGAGAGCAGCGGGCCGTAGGGTTGTTTCAGATATATTTCAAATGTATATTTGTCGGGGGTTGAAAGCCGATCGAGATATGGTCTTGCGATGCCACCCCGTGCGCCGTTCTTAAACCATCGCTCGACGGATGCCAGCACGTCTTCGGAAGTCAGTTCTGCACCATTATGAAATTTAACGCCTTGTCTGATGTTAAATGTGAATTTCAAGTTGTCTTTCGATACTGTCCATCTGTCTGCCAACTCAGGTGCAATTTTGCCGTCAGCCGTGATATACTGCACCAAAGTCTCGAAGATATGCCCACCTGGTTCGTAAACCACATCCGCTGAACTCATCATGCAGTCGAGGGTCGGGATATCCTGGTGAGTTGCCATTTTGAAAATTCCACCGTACTTTGGTGAATCGCTGCCGGCCACAGCGGGACCGGCAAGTAGAAAAAAGACCAACAAAAAAACACCAAGGATACATACTAATTTCACACAATCTTTGGCCATGATAATCTTCCTCCTTCATTATCATTTTCTTGGAAACAGCTACAAACCAAACCTGCGCATTTAGATCTAAGTGTATCACGCTTCCGGACTGCTATCCCCTCCTTTCCCTTTTAAGAAGCGATTTTTTATCTGATTAAACAGATTTTCCGAACTGAACACGTCAATGGCAGTCATAGCCAGGGCTTTTGCCGCGTTGATCATGGCCCGCATTCCTTGCGCGGAAGAGGCTGCCTTGGTAAATTCCTCCGTGTGTGCTTTCGTTTCGGCAGGGGCAATGGCAATACGCCCGTGTAACAACGGAACGACCTGGCTCACATTTGCTGCATCGGTCGATCCCATTTCGTGCCCCGATTTTCTCTCCACTTTGAGGCAAAGGCACTCAAGGTTATCTAAGAATGCTTTCTCCAGCGGTGCGTTAATTCTCATCGGTTCGTAATTTAAATCAAAATACCCGAATCTAACCTTACAACCCGTTGCTAAAACAGCTCCTCGCGCACAGTTCTTTACCTTTTTCACGAGTTCGTCCCGAAATTTCCCATCAGGGGCCCGAATGGAATACCGGCACTGGGCCAAATCTGGAACCATATTTGTCCTCTCGCCCCCCTTCGTAATGATCCCATGAACTGAGGCGTAGGAGGGAAGATGCTCACGCAAAGCATTAACGCTGTTGAAGGTTTGTATTACTGCACTCAGCGCATTTACCCCCTGTTCGGGGGCAACGGATGCATGGGAAGATTTCCCCGAGAATGTGATTTCCAGAGGAACAAGTGTGAGGGTTTTATAGGTGCCTGCGTTCTCGTTGCCAGGGTGGACCATCAAAGCAATGTCGACTCCTTCGAATACACCTTTCTCGAGCATCTTGATCTTGCCTCCACCGCTTTCCTCAGCGGGGCATCCAATGAGCTGCAACTTGCCGGGGAGCTGATCCTTCAGTTTAGCCATCCCAAGAGCAGCCCCAACAGCTATACCGGTGATGATGTTGTGACCGCACGCATGACCGAGTTGGGGCAATGCATCATATTCAGCCAGGAAAGCTATGGTTGGGCCCGTTGACTGAGTTGTGTGGATTGCTCGAAATGCCGTCTTCAAGCCGGCAATATTTTGCTCAATTTCGAACCCGGCATTTTTCATTCTTTCACAGATGGATTTTACCGCGTTGTATTCCTGAAAACTCAACTCAGGGTTGCTGTGAATCTCCTGACTTAATCCGATGATCAAATCGCTCATCTCATCAAGAAAGGCACATATCTGCGATTTTAGCCTAGCACTATTCATCAAACCTCTGTCTCCGATGGATTATCATGTCTTCGTAATTCGAAATTTCTTTCGGAGAAAATGCCACGACAGGACCTACCCCCTGATTGCTCAAACCATCTCGAGAAATCGTTCTCTCCGCCCTCCAGATTTTAATCCGGCACTTTGATTAAGACTTCGCTTTAGGTCAATACCGTATCTATCCTCTCCAGGGCCCAGTCGATTTCCTCCTTCTTAATGATCAAAGGGGGTGCAAACCGGATCACATTCTGATGCGTTTCTTTGCAGAGGATTCCTCGATCCTTCAGTTTCTCGCAGAAATGCCGCGCTCCTCCTGCCTCAGGATAAAGCTCCACACCAATCATGAGGCCCCTTCCTCGAATCTCACGAATATAAGGACTTTCGATTTCTAAAAGCCTCTCCATGACATAGCTTCCCATGATAGCCGTATTTTCTAACATCTTCTCCTCTTTGATGACCCTTAGGGCGGTGCGGGCAACGGCACATGCCAACGGATTTCCTCCAAAGGTACTTCCGTGATCGCCTGGATGAAAGACTCCGAGAACTTCCTTATTGGAGAGGACCGCAGAAATAGGTATAAATCCTCCCGACAGGGCTTTACCAATCAGGGTCAAATCGGACTGAATGCCGTCGTGTTCTTCCGCTAAGAATTTTCCTGTCCTACCCAACCCTGTCTGGATCTCATCAAGGATCAACACGACATTATTTCGATTACAAATCTCACGGACTGATTTCAGGTACCCTGATCTGGGAACGATAACTCCAGCTTCTCCTTGAATTGGCTCAACAAGGAAGGCTACTGTATGAGGTGTAATCGCCTCTTCCAGCGCATTTGCGTCATCAAAAGGAATTATTTTGAAACCGGGCGTGAAGGGGCCGTAACCATTTCTGTATTGAGGCTCCGTACTGAATCCTACGATGGTGATCGTTCGACCATGAAAATTATTCTCGCAGGCTATGATCTCAGCCTGATTCTCAGGAATCCCCTTAACCTTATAACCCCATTTCCTGACCGCTTTGATAGCCGATTCGACAGCCTCAGCACCACTGTTCATTGGAAGAACCATATGGGAATTGGTCAGCTCACACACCTCTTTGTAAAAGAATCCTAATTGATCATTTCTAAAGGCCCGTGAAACCAGGGTCAGGCGTTCTGCCTGTTCAATCAGGGTTTCAAGAATCTTCGGATGACAGTGTCCCTGGTTTACAGCAGAGTAAGCGGAGAGACAGTCCAGATATCGTTTTCCCTCCACATCCCATACCCAGACCCCTCTCCCCCTAGTTAAAACCACATCAAGGGGATTGTAGTTGCGAGCCCCATATTCATTTTCAAGCCAAAGATAATCCTCTGTCTTCATACCGATCTCCCCATCCCCATCGATCTTTATCGGATGGGATCATATCTCCCCAGTCTGACCGAGAATAGCGAGATATTTTTATTGAACTTAAACAAGTATTCGAAAAGATTGCCAACTCATCTCATTTTGTGATCAAAAAAATAGGTTCATCCTAATCCTTTATTGCCTGTATGGAGGAAAGACTTCATTCCGTCTAAATCGAGACCGTTAAGTCCGAGTGTTTCCACCGTTCTCAGACTTTGACCAAAGTAGTCTTTGCCTGAAAGGATTTCCCCCATTCGGACGATTAGTTCACACGTTGGGGTGGGAACACCGAGGAACTTGCCTAGCGAGCAGAGCATCACAAGGCTAATTCCAATATCCTCATGAAGATATCGGTTATCCAATGAGTCCGGACTAGGCAAGTCACGATACCCGAGCCCTTTTCCATAACATTCATAGTAGTCCGTGCTTGATGCATACCCTTGCTGAACGGAGGTCACCGGCTCAGACTGAGCAGGATAACCTAAGGCTTTGAGAAGAGCCATCCTCTCTTCGTCTACCTTCTGGATCAACCGAGCAACCGCTGGGGAAACGCCATCCCGATAGAAGAACATTTTGTTTCCTTCCTTCTCAATGCGTGCGGCGTTAAGAAGCGTGATGGCCGGGTGAATGACCGGATTACCATTGTTCAGGCCCACCTCAAGAATGCTGGCGGCTCGGACGAGACCTGGGTAAAGCCCTTCCAACTCAGGACCGATCCTATCTAGATCTACAGCAGGCAGAGTGCTGTAAAGCACACGGGCAACCTTAACAAGTATGTCAACTTTGGCACCCTTAGCACGGCATGCATAAGTTAGAGTTGACGTCTCAACTAAAGTTGGTAGTCTTCTTAAACCCATCTCTTGAAAAACTCGAGCAAAATGGAGTGATCCACCCGTGGAGCCGGGATTGAGAATTACGAGTTGGTCTGGCAGTATAAAGAGTGCAAGTTCCCGGGCTACCCGATCATGCGCCAGAGCCTGAGTACAAACCATGACTGTATCCACACCATCCAATGCCGCTGTCAAATCACAGGTTATTCGATCGAGCGTCGCTCGGCCCGACACCACACCAGTCGCGGTCAGCGCTTTGTCCCTCAAGACTTCCTCAAGATTTATCTTGAATTCAGGGAATTCAAATAAATGAACACGTTTACCTTGAAGCGTAAGATCTGCGGCTGCCGCTTTACCGCCGTTCCCCGCACCGATGATAGCAATGCGATCAATCATAATATGCCAATATGCCTCCCCCCATTGATCCCTGAGAAATATAATCAGTGAGTCAAAATCTAACTGAGGAAAAGCCTTCACCGGTCAAATTTTGGAATTGGTGAAGAATACATCCGGCGATTCAACTTCAATGAAACGCCCTTGGTCTAAGGAGGCCATTCGGTCTGCCCTCTCCGGGATTTTTTTAATTTAACCACTAACCTTCTTAGGAGGCTTGGAACAGTTAAATGTCCTTGCCACCCTCAGGCAAACGAACCCAATTCTTTCTCGACTTCATGACGACAAACGTTTCACTCCGAAGGACATTTGCCATCTTGAGAATGGTTTCCGTTGTAAACCGGTATAACTCTTCAGTCCCACCTTTAAAAACAACCTCCGCAACAATATCGTAGCGTCCGGTTACTACACCCGCCCATGCAATGTTATCCAGATCCGCTATCTTTTTCAGTATCTGGTCCATCTTTCCATGAGAACGTATGCTCATGGCTACTAGGGCGGTCGTAATTTTGGGATGCCGGTCTGGATCAACCAGTCCACTTACCTTCAGTAAACCCACCTCTTTGAGATTTTTGATCCTTGTACGAACGGTTGGTGCTGTGACATGCAGGCGCTTTACCATGTCGCCGATTGGCATCCGACCATCCTCATCAAGCAGACGAATAATCTTATTATCAATAGAATCAAGACTTCGTTTATTCATCTATTATCTCCCTATTAGTTATGGATGCTTGACTATTTTCATATGCTGAGAAAATCAAATGAGTTCTTCAACACTTTTATAGAATTGACCACTCTTGCTTCAATCCATAACAATAACAAATTTTACTATTTATATAGACCTACCCTTTTTTAAGCCCCATAAATGGGCTCATTTGATATTTTAAATCTAAAATATTTTCTAAAAAATAACATTTTGAGTTAAAATATATCTAATTAAATAATTTGTCAAGTAAAATTATTTCAATTGTAAAATTATTTCAATTAAAAAAAGCATGGCAATTTATTTCATAAATACCAAGAAGTTTGTTTTTTGAAGCTAAAGTTTTGCGAAAAGTCGCTTTCAAAGACACTGAGAAGAAGATAGGAAGGAGGAACAAACAGAGTGGCAATAAAGAAATTTCGACCCGTGGATTTCTTGCCAAGATCTGCATTTTCGAAAAAGTTGCGATATGGAAGACATATCAAAACCTCTAAACCAGGCGATGACAACCACCCTGGATTCTTTATCCATCGAAATTAATAAAAGGCGGAGACCTTCCATCGATTACGAATTGTAATCGAGCATGCTTCGCTCTATTCTCCGGTTCTCGATTACAGGAAGGAGCCTTGAGAAGAAGAGTGGTGGGTTTCACTTACAGGTTTTCGCCACGGATTATTTTGGAGAAATGATCTTTGATGGTGTAAAGCAAGTATGGAGACAATCCAAAAGCTTAATAAAAGGTGATCCCAAGGATTTCTCCACGCCTGGGAAGGCAGGGTTCTTTACCGCTTGCCCCTTTTTCATTCAAATTTCACAAACTGTTCCTTGGGTGCGGAACATACCGGACAAACCTCGGGCCAGGTTCCATCTGACACATAGCCGCACACCTGGCACACATAATAAGTGGTCTCTCGCTCTCCAATCAGGTGGTTGATCGCGTTTTTGTAAAGCTTGGCGTGAATATCTTTTACATCCCTAGAATTGGAGAAGATATTCGAAGCCGCAATGTCCCCTATCTCCTCGGCAAGCTCGACAAAATGGTCATAAGCCACTCCCGCAATACGGGTTTCCAACAAAAAGCTATCTTTAAGATTGGTATCGGTGTCTTTGATCTCCCTGAGCATCCGAAGCGCACGCTCACCGTGAATCTCTTCGCTTAAAGCGATCACGCGGAAGAGCTTGGCCATTTGGGGGAAGAACTTCCTGTTCCGCCTTCTTGGCAAAGATTTTTAGCCGAAGTGCGGCCTTGGCTTCGCCCTCATAAATTTTGTGAAAAGCTTCTTTGCTATCCTGGAAGAAAGCCGACCAAGAACAGACTGCGAAGCCATCTTCATGAAAACGCTCCAGCTCGCAGAGAAGCTGGGTTATAAGAACAGTTATTTGGGCCCGCCAGGACTGCAGACCCGTTTCATTGCCCATGGCATCGGCCTTGAACTGAACGAATTACCCTTCATCGCCCGAGGGCAATCTTATCCTTTGGAGAAAGGGATGACTTTCGCTGTTGAACCTAAAATTGTTTTCCCCTGGGAGGGATCTGTGGGAATTGAGAATACCGTGGTGGTCACTCAGGATGGCTATGAGATCCTCACACCCGTTGAACAAGACATCATTCAGGTATGAAGTCACCCACCTTCTGTGTCGGTGTCGCGTTCACTTACAAATCTTTCCTTCTGCTAAAAACCAATAGCACAGCCATCTTTTCTTCGATCAGAAGCCCCGAGGAGGACATTCTGGTCACGATCAAAATAGATTGCCTGGCCTCCTCCCACCTGATTGACCGATGGGACCTCTGTGATCATCTGGTGCCCTCTTCTTAAGAGTGCAGCAACTGCCTCAGCGGAGATTCCATCTTCCAAATAGACCTCCATCCCTTTCAGATGCCTGACCCGGGGTGTATCCATGGCCTCCTGTAAATT
>Ga0315296_10003195_pt1 | contig 13780 bp, 9 predicted proteins | sample YL17G14_18_MG_FD_203921 | JGI IMG/M metagenome (GOLD analysis project Ga0315296, IMG submission 203921) | Sediment microbial communities from Yellowstone Lake, YNP, Wyoming, USA - YL17G14_18 | ecosystem: Environmental > Aquatic > Freshwater > Lake > Sediment | place: USA: Wyoming | collected... | reverse complement strand
TTGAAAAGATAAAGGCTGGGATTGATCGCGGTGCAGGCCGCACCGGAATTTCGAATATCGAATTCCGAATGACGAATTCTTAACTGCTCGGACCGCAGGACTCTTTCGAGCCGCCGTTTTGTGATATGTCCTGCTGTCCGGGCCAATTCCAGCAACTTTGCAATGGCGGCATCCTGCTTTTCAGGACTGCTAATGTATTTGTTGACGACCTTCAAGATTTCCAAGCTGGCTATTTTATTGCTCTTGCCCCTGCGCAAGCAGGGGTTTAGCTCGTCTATTATCGCCTGTCTTGTCAGGTCCGGTTGCTCGATAATATCTATAGCTTGGCCGGCGTCATCGAGAAGAACTCTGCCGCCCGTCCCGCTCCGGCTCGGACGTTGGCCGAGCCGAGAGCTTTCGGTTGCCGGTGTCTTGGGTATGGTCAGAAGCACCATATCTGCGTGCTGCTCTACGAACCCTCGGACCAGCGTCTCTATCGCAGCCTCCTCTATGAATTTGTCGCCCATAGTGACCAGCACGCCGCCCGTGTGCCCGACTCTCTGCAGCGACTGGGCAGCTATTTTGGCTGCGTGACCCGTGCCCAACTGGGGACTCTGGTAGACAAACATAAGGCCCGGATGCTCTTTGTTGACCGTATCGAGAACCTGCTCGGCTCTTGCACCGATGACCACCAGGAAATTATTGAATCCTTGTTTTCTGAAGGTGGTTATGAGCCTGTTTATGGCAGGGACGCCATCTATTTCAAAGCAGACCTTTGCGGCGTTGCCGCCCATCCGTTTTCCCTGCCCGGCGGCCAAGACCACGACAACTGTCTGTTCTGCGATGTCCTTGTATTCTGTCATCTTTGCCGGCGAATTGCCGATGCCCGACGCCCCCGCTCTCCCGCAAGGGATGGCTGGCGCCACTGGCTTCCGCCAGTCCCCAGGACGCCTTCCGGCGGAAGATGCGGGGCCCCATCGGCCTCTGCGACTATCCTCATCTTTAAAAAGGGCCACAGAGGACGCCGAGGGCACCGAGATTTTGGTATTATAGTCTTTTTAATTCTCTCTGGGCTCTGTGCTCTCTGTGGCAAACTTAATCCTTGCGAGTTCACCCCGTGAAAAAACCCTCCTGCGCAAACTAACGTCCTACAAGGCCTTTTTCTCACCGGGTTCAAGCACTTATTGTACTTTCGGGGCACAGGAGTTGCAAGGATATGGCATGAGAATTACGACATCTAAAGGGTGCATAGTATCGGTAGTACGAAATCGGCCTTGCTGCCATGCCAAATTGACAATTGCAAATTGACAATTTTGGGGGGTTGACTGTCAAGAAATTTTAAGTAGATTTATAAGATTCTCGATTCGCGTTGAAGCATCGGGTATCGAGTATCGGGCATCGAGCATCCGGCATCGGGCATCGAGTTTGTGGAGATTAGTATGATACAGGTCAAGGAGCTTCGGCGTAGTTTCGGCCCGGTCGTGGCGGTCGACGGTATATCATTCGAGGCGAAAAAGGGCGAAGTTCTTGGGCTGCTCGGGCCTAATGGGGCCGGCAAAACCACCGCTATGAGGATGCTGGCCTGCTTCATCACGCCCGATAGCGGCACCGCTTCGATCTGCGGACACGACATCTTGCGCAATCCGGTCGAAGTAAGACGCTGCCTCGGATATTTGGCGGAAAACTCGCCGGCCTACGGCGAGATGACGGTGGGAGGGTTTCTGAACTTTGTCTGCGATGCCCGGCAGATTAACAGCGGCAAGCGCAAGCAGGCACTCGACAGAATTGTGCCGATGTGTTCGATTGAGTCGGTGTACCATCAAACGATAGAAACGCTATCAAAGGGATACAGACGCCGGGTCGGCCTGGCGCAGGCACTGATTCACGACCCGGATGTCCTTATCCTCGATGAGCCTACAGATGGGCTTGACCCCAATCAGAAACACGAGGTCAGAGGCCTCATAAATAAAATGGCCAAAGATAAATGTATTATTGTATCGACGCATATTCTCGAAGAAGTGGAATCTGTTTGCTCGCGCACTATAATTATTGCCCAGGGCCGCGTGCTTGTAGATTCCACGCCCGAGCAGTTGAAACAGAAGCATCAATGCACCCTGGACGAGGTCTTTCGCAAGATTACCAGAGGAAGAAGTAAGTAGTCAGCCGTCGTTCGTAACCTTTGCCCTGGGCGACGAGCGCTATCAGCGAACAGAGCCGCGACCGCGAGGGAGCGGGTAATTATTAGGAGATCAGAACATCAGGAAATCAGGTTGCAGGATGCCAGGAATCAGGGTATCAGGAGAAGCTCATACATAGGAAGGACGAGCCAGGAGTACGGATATGCACAGTTTTTGGGCGGTTTTCAAAAGGGAGCTGAAAAGCTATTTTACTACGCCGATCGCGTACGTATTTCTCGTAATTTTTCTATTTTTCTCAGGATACTTGACGTTCAAGCAGGGCTTTTTGGATATGCGGCAGGCAGATATGCGGACGTTCTTTATGAATCTGCCGCTGCTATTTATCTTTATGGTGCCTGCGACTGCGATGCGTCTGTGGGCGGAAGAGCGCAAGAGCGGCTCAATCGAACTTTTGCTGACGCTGCCGATTACGGTTGTTCAAGCGGTCTTGGGCAAGTTCTTTGCCGCCTGGGTTTTCCTGGCGATTGCACTTGCGCTTACTTTCCCAATGGTTATTACTGTTTGCTATCTTGGCGAACCCGACATCGGCCCAATAGTCACCGGCTACCTCGGCAGCTCACTGATGGCGGGGGGATTTCTGGCGATCGGCTGTTTCTTTTCGACCGTCAGCAAGAATCAGGTAATTGCATTTGTGCTGTCGGTGGTGGCCTGCGCGGTGCTTGTCTTTGCGGGCATGCCGACAACGCTGAATTATCTTTCGACATTTTTGCCCGCCGGCCTGGTCTCAGCGATAGAGAATATGAGTTTTCAGGCGCACTTTGAGTCGACCCAGCGGGGAGTTCTGGAGTTCAGAGACCTTGCTTACTTTGTGCTGCTGATTGTCGGATGGATTGCCGCCAGTACAATTGTGTTGGAGGAAAGGAAGGCCAGTTGACGGACCCTGTTAGAGGCACGAGAGTCGAGGCAGGAGGGCGGGGCGTTTTAGGAGCTTGATAATATGGGACAAAAGCGGCGAATTTCTAACGGGGTGAACAGAACCATACGAGCAATTATCGGTGCGATTTTAGTTCTGGTGATCACCTTTTCCGCCGTGAGTATTTGCCAGAACATCGGCGGTTCTCTAAAAGCGGATATTACCGGCCAAAAGATCTATACGCTTTCGGCTGGGACCAGAACAATCCTTGCCAAGCTCAATCAGCCGATTAGCGTCAAGCTGTATTATGCAAAGACCGCTGCGCTGGAAGCGCCGGATCAAATTCGGTACTTCAATAATTACTATGAGTTTGTCAAAGCCCTATTGCAGGAATACGTCGCCGATTCCAAAGGCATGGTGAATCTGGGGATAATCGACCCCAGGCCTTTTTCCGACGAGGAGGTCGAGGCCTTGCGGTATGGCTTGAGACGGTTTGCGATAACCGAAGAGGAGAATTTTTTCTTTGGCCTGGTCGTACAAACGCAGTTCGGCGTGGAAAAGGTTATACCATTTTTTTCGCCCGACCGGCAGAGCTTTGTGGAGTACGATATAAGTCAGCTCATAGATACGGCCATCACTCGCCAGAAGACCAGGATAGGCATAATAAGCTCACTGCCGGTGATGGGCGAGGACGTGAGCGGCTATATGGCCCAGATGATGCGGATGCAGGGCCAGCAGCCGCAGCCCCCGTGGACCGTCGTGGAGCAGTTGCGCAGCAAATACGAAGTGTCGGAAATCCCGACGGATGTGAACGACATCAACGACGTTGACATTCTGCTGGTCATCCACCCCAAGGACCTGCCGGAAAAAGCTCAATTTGCAATAGATCAGTTTGTGCTCAAAGGCGGCAGGACCATCTTGTGCATTGACCCACATTGTTGGGTTGATAGGCCCGACCGAATGCAAATGCAGATGGGAAAGCCGCCTTCGCAAAGTTCGAACCTCCAGAGGCTGCTGCGGACATGGGGCGTGGAGATGCCGGAAAATACGTTTGCCGGCGATAGGGCGTTGGCGCAGAAGGCCCCTCTCAGTCGCGACCAAAGGCCGGAAGCCATCATCGGCTTTCTTGGGCTCGTCCGGGAGCTTCCACCGGAGCTTCAACCTGAGCGTTGGCGTGGATGTTTCAATGCCGACAATGTGATTACCACGCAGCTTAACGATGTCAGGGTCTTTTTTGCCGGCGTACTGAGAGAGGTCGTGGATTCCAATGAGCCGCAGCAGAAAGACGAACAAAAAGATACGCCCCAGATTAAGCGAACGCCGCTGCTGAAGACTACTAAAAACGGTAATAGCTGGAAGGTTACAGGGCCCTACGAACTGATGCTCCCGGATCCGTCAAGGCTTATGGCTAGGTTCATTGACGGCACAGAGCCGGTGGTGATGGGCTACCTGCTGATGGGCCGCTTCAAAAGCAGCTTCCCACAGGGCATCGAGATTGAGGTTGAATCAACGCAAGACGAATCCAAAGAATCTTCAGCCAAAGCGGAAGATCCAAATAAGCCAAAGAAAACCAAAAAGCGGATTGAGGGACTAAAGGAGGCAGCGCAGGATTGCGCGGTGGTCGTTTTTTCCGATGTTGACTTTATAAGTGACATGCTGGCCTATCAGAGGACCTTCTTCGGCAACGTTGTCGTGGGCGACAATAGCGCTTTACTGCTCAACGCCATCGACGATTTGAGCGGCTCAAGCGATTTAATCTCAATCAGGTCGCGGGGCAACTTCCAGCGGCCATTCGAGGTGGTTGACGAGATTGAAAGGCAGGCGGAGAAGGAGACCGCCCAAGAGGTGGCCAAACTAAACGCTGAAATCGCGGGCTTTACGAATGAGCTGCAGTCTATTCTGGCCTCAGCCAAAGAAAAAGAGGCCGACGTGGTCGGCAGCTCCATCGTGAATAAGCAGCGCGAGATCGAATTAAAAAAGCGCGAAGCTCAGCGGCAGTTGCGCGAGGTCAGGATGATCCGACGCGAGCGGATTGAGCGCTTGGGGAACCGGCTGCGCAGCTTTAACATGCTGGCCGCACCGACCGTCATATTGGCCGTCGCTGTGCTCCTGGGCATTCGTCGCAGTGTAAGAAAGAGGCATTATGTCAGTCACGCAAGTGACGCGTAATTGTTTATTTGTGACTCGCGGGCCGGTCCATCGCGCCCCCTGTAAAGCCAGAAGCCCCGGTGAAACCGGGGGCTAAATATAATTTTTATTTAGCCCCACGTTTTACGTGGGGTTCACAGGAGCTCTGTGGATGAGCGATAAGAGACTTGCGGTATTGGGTATTGTTGCCGTTTGTATGGTGACATTGGCTGTGGTTCTGTCGGGAGTGTCAGGCAGACCCAAGACGGCGCCGGATACGCCGGCTTATCTTATTCAAGGACTTGATACCGCCGACATAGGCAGTATCGTGGTAGGAACAGGCCAGGAAACAGCCCAACTGAAGCGTCAGGGCAGGCATTTTGTGCTGGCTAACAAGGACGATTATCCCGCCGAGACCAAAGAGATAAACGACTTGGTTACTAAGTGCCTGGATATCCAGACCTCGCAGTTCGTCACCGATAATCCGGCCAACCACAAAGACCTTGAGGTGACGGAGGAAAAAGCTCGCAGCGTGGTCAAATTCTTTAAGGGCGACTCGTCGCTGCTGACAGGTGTGATTGTAGGAAAAAACACGGAGCAGGGCCAGGGCTCTTACGTCAGACAGGCCAACAGCGACAAGGTTTACGTAGCCCTGGAAGTGCCCTTGCTGCGAAGCCGGGCCCTGGATTACGCCGACCAAAATATAGTCTCAGCAAAGCGCGAGGATATTGAGTCGGTAACGGTCGTTTCTCTAAGCGGCCAATATACTCTCAAGCCCAAGCAGGATGGCCAAGGCGCCATGCTGGAGAATATCCCGCAGGGCAAAAAGCTCAAAGCTACAGACAGCAATCGAGTTCTAATCGCTCTGACCGACCTGAGACTTACCGATGTCAAGAAGAAATCCGCGGAAACCGCCGAGCTGAAGCCCGACAGACAATACGTCTGCCGGCTGAAGGATTCAACTGTTTATACGATAAACATTGCCAAGAAAGATGCTAAGACATACATAACCTGTCAGGCGGATTTTACGGGTGAAAGGCCTACCACGATAAGTAAAACCGAGTCTGAGCAGGAGCTGAAGGAAAAGGAGGCGAAACTGCTCGCTGACGACAAGGCAAAAGAGTGCACAGCCAAACATCAGGCGTGGATTTATGAGATCGCCGACTGGAAGGCCAAGGACCTCACGGCGGAACTGTCAGACTTGCTCGAGGATGTAAAGCAAGAAAAGGCCGGGCAAATAAAACCGGACGAGAAAAAGCCCGAAGAATCGATAGAAAAGCAGCAGAGCGAGCAAACAGAAAAAGATGGCAGACCTGATAGCGAAAAGGCCGAACAGTGAATTGCTCGTAGCGCTGGCGTTCGGCAATTACTTCTTGCGCGCTTCCCATCCAAAAATTCTCAGGAGGCACGAGGTCGTCATGCGAAAGTATTATGTATTTATTGTGTTTGTGCTGGTGGGCGTATCCGCAGCTTTTTCCAGTGATTGGCCACACTGGCGTGGTCCTTACTTCAACGGCTCCACCGACGAGGAGAACCTGCCCTCGAGCTGGAGCCAAACCGAAGGGATTGCCTGGAGCGTCGATTTACCGGGCTGCTCTGCGGCTACGCCGATTATCTGGGGAGAAATGGTCTTTCTATCGGGTGTCGATACCGGCAGGGACATGCTGCTGGCGATGTGCTTCGACCGCGCCAACGGAAAACTTCTCTGGCAGCACGATATAACAAAAGGGATTAGCCGTGACAGGCGGAGCACCTATGCGGCCGGCTCGCCGGTTACCGACGGTAAGCTCGTGGTCTTTTTCTACGGCAATGGTGACTTGGCATGCTTCGACGTGGGGGGCCGTCGCAAGTGGGCACGCAACATTCAGGACGACTACGGGCCTTTTGCATTCCTGTGGACCTTCGGCAGCAGCGCCACGCTGTTTGAGGGCAAACTCTACGTGCAGGTATTGCAGCGGGACGTGCCCGTGGGTGGTCGTGGTCTGAAAGACCAGAAGAACGAATCGTACCTTTTGGCCATGGATCCGGATACGGGCAAGACCCTGTGGCGTCAGATTCGTCCAAGTGAAGCACGCGAAGAATCACGCGAGGCTTATAGCACGCCGATTCCATTTTCTTTCAGCGGCAATCAGCAGTTGTTAATCGCCGGAGGTGATGCGCTGACCGGGCATGACCTTGAAACAGGTAAGGAATTGTGGCGATGGGGTACCTGGAACCCCAGGCGCATCTCGCATTGGCGGCTGGTTCCGTCTCCCGTTGCCGGCGAAGACATCGTTCTTGTCTGCGCACCCAAGAACGCTCCTGTCTACGCCATACAGCCCAGAGAAACCGGTGTGCTCGACGACAGTGCCATCGCCTGGGTTAGCCAAGACGTTCGGGAAGTCTCCTCCGATGTCCCCACACCGGCCTTTTTTGATGGCGACTTTTTCGTGTTGAGCGACCTGCGGAGATGTCTGTCGCGTGTGGAGCTGCGGACAGGTAAAGTCAAGTGGACAATCCAGACGCCCGGCGATTCCAAGTACGAAGCTTCGCCGCTTGCTGCGGACGGGAAAGTCTACCTAATCAACCACAGCGGAGACGTAGCCGTAATCGACGCGACAAATGGTGACGTCCTCAAGGTAATCCCTATGGACAAACCCAGCGGTGGAGAAGTCATTCGGGCGTCAATCAGCGCCGGACATGGTCAGTTGTTCATACGTACAACGCGCCGATTATATTGCGTGGGCAAAGGGCGCTGATTCCGCGGGAACCCTTTCTCGACAAGCTCGATCATACGTCACATAGGCGAACCGCCTCGGTGAGACTTTGTAGCGGATCGCGCGTGGGGATAAACTCCTGGCCCACGTAGCCCGTATAGCCGGTCCGGGCAATCTCTTCCATAATGGGCTTATAGCTGATCTCCTGACTGTCGTCCAGCTCGTTGCGACCGGGATTGCCGGCGGTATGGTAGTGGCCAATATAGTCCTTATATTGTCGGATACGACGGATGATGTCACCATCCATTATCTGCACGTGATAGATGTCAAACAGCAGCTTCATTCTCGGCGAGCCAACCTGCCTGACGATTTCCATACAGTAGTCGGTGTGGTCGCCTTGATAGCCGGGATGGCCTTTCATCTCGACATCGACCCGGCTGTTGAGAATCTCCAGACAGAGATTGACCTTCTTTTTCTCGGCGTAGCCAATAATTTTTTTATAGCCGGCGACACAGTTCTTGATGCCCACGTCGTCTGGAATATCCTCGCGGAAGCCGGTGAACGTAATGACGCTGGGGAAGTTATGCTCGGCACAGGCGTCGATGGCCTCCCGCAGTTTTTCCAAACACATATCATGGTACGCGGGGTTATTCATTCCCTTGTCAAAGCCGTGACTATTAGCAATGGCGCAGACCAGGCCGTGCTCTTTAAGGATCGGCCAGTCCCGAGGTTCGACCAGCTCCACGCTTTTGCAGCCGAGCCGCCCGGCGATTCGGCAGGTCGTCGGCAGGTCCCAGTACTTCTGGAAGCACCAAGAGCAGATAGACTGGTTAATTTGGCCCTTGGTAACAGCCCGTGACACACGTTTTTCTGTCACACTGCAAGATGGAAGAGCCAGAGCGATGGCACTGCCGGCGCTTATTTGGGCGGCAACTCTGAGAACACTGCGCCGGCTGATGCGGTCCTGGCGATGACTGTTTGACCGATAAATGGAGCTCATTTCAGCCTCCTTTCTGCCCGATAAAGTGCAGTCAACATAAGCAGATGACAATTATAGGTTCTCGGCCGCCTAAAACCAAAGAAAAAAGCGGTGGCTAAATATTTATCCGCCGCTCTTACGGGGGATTTCGCCCCACGTTTCACGCGGGGTCGGCATTTTCTCTTGACATTTTCTCACCAAATAGGGTACAATTTCTTAGGCTCCAACAAGGACGGTGGGTCTGGAATTTTCAATTGTCGATTTCCAATTGTCAATTGCCGGTGGAGGTGCAAGATGAAGCTTATGCTGCTGATGCTGACAGTATCCGCCCTGATGCTGACTCCGCAGCAACTATCCGCTTCGGTGCTGAATCTCGGTCCGCAGGAGCTCGTCCAGGCGAAAGGCTCCGACATCCAGGTGCCCGGTTACTCCGTGCCCTGCCTTGCGGACTGGAACAACGACGGCCTGGCGGACCTGGTCATCGGCGAAGGAGGTTCCGGCAGCTCGGGTAAGGTCCGCATCTACCTTAATGGCGGAACCAGCGCCGATCCACAGTTTTCCGACTACTTTTACGCCAAGTCCAATGGCGCTGACTTGGCTGTACCCGCTTCTGGTTGTCTGGGCTGCTTCCCGCGAGTGCTTGACTGGAATGCGGACGAGCGTAAAGACCTGCTCGTGGGACTGGGCGACGGAACCGTCAAAATCTTCCTGAATATCAGCACCGATGAAAATCCCACGTTCGATTCCGGCACTAATATCCTGGTCAATGTCCCAGGTGCGTCTCTGAACGTGGGAGCACGGGCGACCCCTACATTTGTGGACTGGAATAGCGACGGCATGAACGACTTGGTCGTTGGGGGTTTGGACGGCAAAATACACATATATCTTAACTGCGGCTGTGCCTGGCCAATCCCGGCATTTTATTACTCAGTGCCCATAGGGGACTTCGCCAAGGAAGATGATCAGGACCTGGTCGTGCCGTCGGCCCGGTCCAGCCCGGTGGTGCTTGACCTGGACGGCGACGGCAAAAAAGACCTGCTTATGGGTAACACCGAGGGCGAATTGCTGCTCTATATCAACGTGGGCAGCGATGCCGAGCCGAAATTCTCGGGCTGCTTGCGCGTTGAGTCGGGTGGCGTCCCCATCAACTTCGCCGGCACGCCGCGTTCAAGACCCTTTGTATGCGACTGGACGGGCGACGGCTACCTTGACGTGCTGGTCGGAGCAGGCGACGGGAAAGTGCATCTTTATCAAAGTAAAGGCCAGGCCGGTGACATCGACAAGGACTACGGCGTGGACTTTATTGATTTTGCCTGGCTGAGCATTTTCTGGCAAAAAACCGCCTGCGGCAAATGCGCCGGCGCCGACCTTACCGGCGACGGCAAGGTCGATATCGCCGACCTGGCCGAACTAGCTGCAAACTGGCTGGCAGGCATCGAATAATTCACAGGGTGTACGCCCAGAAAATATGCTCAATTCCCTTGCGTTGCCGCAACCCCCTGCGGTAAAATAGTGGCAGGTACACATACTTGCCGAATGCATCATCTCTAAAAGGAAAGATGTCGGTTAAGCAAACTCCTTTTTTGAGGGAGAAGGAGCGGCATCGGCCATGCGGAAAAAAGGTTTTACGTTAATCGAGCTTTTGGTGGTGATTGCCATTATCGCGCTGCTGATGGCGATCTTACTGCCCACGCTGCAGCGGGTCAGAAGGCAAGCAAAAGCCGTCGCGTGTCAATCCAATTTAAGGCAATGGGGCGCTCTCTTGGCTACTGCTGTGGGCGAGAACGATGGGTATTTTCCAGGCTGGGGGCCGGACGACCGGCCGCCCACGGATTGGCGCGATTTTCCAGGCTGGACTGGTTGGTGGTGTTGGAGTTGGGGTTGGTACGGCCCTTATGGATACCGGGACTGGTACAATCAGACTGAGGCCATACGCTGCTGCCCTATGGCTACAAAGCCTGCAAGTTCAGATGGTGGGGGCAGCACATGGGGCGGAACATTCATGGCCTGGGGCAGATTGTTCCCTAAGTATTTTTGGCCATCGGAGATTGCCTGGGCCTGGGAAAAAAACTCTTATGGCAGTTATGGCAGCAACTATCGGCCTCGGTGGGATGGCGGGTGGCTTAGGGATCAGCCTGGTTCTTGGCGGTGGACAACCCCTTATGTCAAAGGCGCAAATAATATACCGCTGCACATGGATAGCTGCTTGCAGGAAGCCTGGTTCTGGCCTGGTGAAAGCATACCTCTGCCGGCTGAAGGCCCTCCGCCTCCGGAGTGTGATGCTGTGCCTACCATGCTCGTTCGACAAGACTGGAGGCATACTGCATGTATCAATCGCCATGACGGTTATGTGAACAGCCTTTTCATGGATTGGTCTGTCAGGAAGGTCGGACTGAAAGAATTATGGACGTTGAAGTGGAGCCGCGAATATAACACGCGTGGCCCGTGGACCAAAGCCGGCGGCGTAAAACCCGAAGACTGGCCGCAGTGGATGAGAAGATTCAAGGACTACTGACAAATGAGACGGAAGAAGGCGTTCACATTGATAGAGCTTTTGGTAGTGATTGCCATCATAGCGCTACTTATGGCGATCCTGGTGCCGACGCTATCGCGGGTCAGGAAGCAGGCGAAGGCGGTCGGCTGTCAGTCCAACCTGAAACAATGGGGCCTCATCTTCTCGATGTACGCAAATGAGAATGATACGAGATTCCCAGGTTGGGTGGAATCAGTTGAACCCTGGCCGCAGGTGCTCAAGGCGCTGTGGCCCTATCACCGAGACACCAACGATTTGTTCTTGTGCCCGATGGCCATGAAACCACAGAGTGGACTCCTCAATTCGAGCGATTGGCATCTCGGCAGCACCTTTTCAGCTTGGTCCCTACGAAGTACAGCCAGCTGCACACGACTGGACTGTAGCTACGGTCTGAATATCTGGGCTCAGTACCTGCGAGGGTCCGAGGCCGGCGGATCACGCGACTCACGATACTGGCAGACCGTTCCCGCCAAAGGTGCGGCAAACGTACCCCTGTTGCTGGATAGCGTTCTCTGGTGGGCGTGCCGATCGACCGAAACCAAGCCTCCTGCATACGAAGATGTCTGGGCCGATAGTTCGCTGCCCTGCTGCATGAATCGCCATGAAGGATTCGTGTGCGGGATCTTCATGGATTGGTCAATCCGAAAAGTAGGCCTCAAGGAATTATGGTCTTTGAAGTGGCATCGCCAGTATAACACCGCGGGCACTTGGACCAAAGCCGGCGGCGTGAGGCCCGAAGACTGGCCGCAGTGGATGAGAAGATTCAAGGACTACTGACGATTCAGCCGATCCTGGATGCCCGAGGGGATACGAGAATTAAGAATTTAGAATGTAGAATTGAGAATTGCACCTTCATTCTTAATTGTCAATTCCGAATTCGTATGGCCGATTAGTCGTCTCTTTTTGCAATCTGGATGATGAGCCAGGCACAAAATGTGTCTACACTTGGGGACTGAATCATAGTTTTGCCCGGCCCGTCGCCCAGACTCGCGTCGCAAGACGCGCGGGCCGGCCAACTCGCAGACCGGTCCTTTGCCGCTGAAGGGCGTTGACTTCAACCCTCCTACAGGAACCTGCCTTAAAACCGCGTACGTGTTAAGCCGATTTTGGACACTCCCATCCGCAAGCCCTGCCCCTCCGGCTACGGCTTGGCGCTTCGCCGAGACGAGTCGCCGAGACGAGTGTACGGGCAGGTGCAGGGCTTGAGGATGCCGCTCCCGTCGCAGTTTACTGCGGGGGTCCGACGCCGTGCTGGCGTCGGCTAAACATTCACAGACAATGTCCAAAAATTGGTATGCAGAAACCTGCATACCCTACGGACTCTATGCTACGGGCGGCAATGGCAGAGCGCACGGGTGGATTGGGGATGGTTCCTTTGCCGGCTAAACACGTACCGCAGGCTAAACAATTAGCCCTGCGTTGCGCGCCGGGCCTGCCGGCAATTTGCGTTTCTTGACCACACATATTTTTTGTTAGCAATGTCCTGCATTTTGCTTATAATCACCACCTTGTTCAGTATTGCTTGAGTAGGTGATGAATCGCTGAAGACTCGAAGGCGTCGTCCTATAAAGTCTTCGATTATAGGATTGAAAAGGAGCTAACGATGTCCAAGTATGTGCTATTTGCTATCGCGGTGACTTTTTGCCTTATTGGATTCGGCTGTAGTGCCGGCGAAAAAGTCCGCGTTGTTGACAAACCCAATATCGCTCTGACGAACGATTTCTACATTGGCAACCGCGAGCCTCTGATGCCCAGTGCGTTTATGAGGCTGCCGGTCGGCGCTATCGAGCCTCAGGGCTGGGTCCGCCGGCAACTGGAGCTTCAGGCGGACGGCTTCAGCGGACACTTGACTGAAATCAGCGAGTTTCTCAAGAAAGAAAATAACGCCTGGCTGAGCGCCGCAGGGGTCGGCCACAGTCCGTGGGAAGAGGCGCCGTACTGGCTCAAAGGCTTCGGCGACACCGGCTATGTGCTGCGGGATGAGCGCATTATGAAAGAGGCCGGTCAGTGGCTCGAAGCGGCGATAGCCAGTCAGCGCGAGGACGGATACTTTGGCCCTCGCTCCAATCTGGCCCTCACCAAGAACAAGCCCGACTTGTGGCCCAATATGATTATGCTCAACGCGCTGCAGTCGTACTATGAATATTCCGGCGACCGGCGGGTGCTCGACTTGATGAGCAAGTATTTTCACTGGCAACTGACTATCCAAGACGGGGATTTTCTGCTTCCCTTCTGGCAGAACCAAAGGGCCGGTGACAACCTGGCCAGCGTCTACTGGCTGTACAATCGTACCGGCGACAAATGCTTTCTGGAGCTGGGCCAGAAGATTCACCGCTGCACCGCCGACTGGACAGCGGGCGTAGCCAGTTGGCACGGCGTAAATATAGCCCAGTGTTTCCGCGGGCCGGCTATATT
>Ga0315296_10003194_pt1 | contig 13781 bp, 7 predicted proteins | sample YL17G14_18_MG_FD_203921 | JGI IMG/M metagenome (GOLD analysis project Ga0315296, IMG submission 203921) | Sediment microbial communities from Yellowstone Lake, YNP, Wyoming, USA - YL17G14_18 | ecosystem: Environmental > Aquatic > Freshwater > Lake > Sediment | place: USA: Wyoming | collected... | reverse complement strand
ACTGAAAAACTCTCTATTATTGGAAGAGGTATAAGTAGCGTTGGTTCTGGCGCTTCAACTATATGGTCAGTTTTTGCTGATAAAGAATTTGTTGGCCACGATGAGAATATGTTAACTGGGATGTTAAAAGGAACTCAAGATACAATCGGTAAAACCTGGACTGATTTGGGCCAGCAGTTCAGCCAGACAGATATTCGTTCCTTAACCTATTTGGGCAACGGCATTGCTTTGGCTGGAACAGCCACTGGTGGCAAAATCCTGAGAACAACTGATTACGGAGCAACCTGGACTGATTTGGGCCAGCAGTTCAGCCAAACAGATATTTATTCCTTAACCTATTTGGGCAACGGCATTGCTTTGGCTGGAACATCTCCTAATGGCAAAATCCTGAGAACAACTGATTACGGAGCGACCTGGACTGATTTGGGCCAGCAGTTCAGCCAAGCATATATTTATTCCTTAACCTATTTGGGCAATGGCATTGCTTTGGCTGGAACATCTCCTAATGGCAAAATCCTGAGAACAACTGATTACGGAGCGAGCTGGACTGATCTGGGCCAGCAGTTCAGCCAAACAGAAATTCGTTCCTTAATCTATCTGGGCAACGGCATTGCTTTGGCTGGAACATATCCTAATGGCAAAATCCTGAGAACAACTGATTACGGAGCAACCTGGACTGATTTGGGCCAGCAGTTCAGCCAAACATATATTGTTTCCTTAACCTATTTGGGCAATGGCATTGCTTTGGCTGGAACATATCCTGGTGGCAAAATCCTGAGAACAACTGATTACGGAGCGACCTGGACTGATTTGGGCCAGCAGTTCAGCCAGACACAAATTCTTTCCTTTACCTATTTGGGCAATGGCATTGCTTTGGCTGGAACATATCCTAATGGTCATATCCTGAGAACAACTGATTACGGAGCAACCTGGACTGATTTAGGCACGCAGTTCAGCCAAGCAGAAATTAAATCCTTCGCCTATTTGGGCAACGGCATTGCTTTGGCTGGAACATCTCCTAATGGCAAAATCCTGAGGTCAACTGATTACACTAACAATCCTTTAGGTCAATATACTTGGAAGTATGATAAGAATGGCAATATATTTTATACTTCTGGCAATGTCAACACATCATTTACCACAGATTTAGGAACAGGGATTTACAAAGCTACCTATAACTTCAATGATGATGCTGTCGGTAGCGACCCTGCCGGCTGGACTGATAGTTCTGGGGCTGGATGCACTGCTCAGGTAATCTCAGGGCTAGGTGGTCATAATAAGATCTACGAATTATACGATAATTCGGCGAGTAATGCGTGTACTGTATATCAATCTTTTGCAGCAAGAGAAAGCGGAACAATAGAATATTGGATAAGAACTACTGATTCTTCTAAAAATTTTTCTGTAAATCCAAGAATTCGATCAGGAAGCTCGTCTTTTACGGGTCTTGCGATTCAATCTGGGACATTTGATTATTATAGTGCAGGTTGGCACACTTTACAGACGTGTAATAATAATCAGTGGTATCATATTAGAATTGATTTTGAAGTTGGAGCTGGTGGATACTTAGGTTTAGCTGCTGATACATGGAATTGTTATATTGATGGAGTACTATATCCTAATTTAGGGGCAGATAGTGTTCAAACAACCGTAGATAGAATAAATTTTGACACATCACAAACAATGACAGGTTATTATGCATATATTGACGCTGTTGGCTACTCGTGGGACCCAAATTACACCATTGGTGATAATTTATTATATGACAGGTATCTAAAGGTTGATAGTATGAATTTAACAGGAAATGCTTATCTTTCGGGGAGCATTTTGACAATTCGGGGCACTTCCACCACTCCTTTGCTTAATGTGATGACTTCGTCAACAGTCTCGGCGCTGTATATCAGCAATACTGGCAATGTCGGCATCGGGACGACGAATCCAGGAAATCTCTTGACTATTCATTCCTTAACATCCACAACATCCACCTCCACTCAAAAATCATCCCTTTTCTCTGTTGACCAGATGTCACTTTCCCAACTTGAAGGTGGAGCTTACTTTGGAAGAGTAGGTATAAAAGAGAATCAATGGGGACTTTCGAATTACGGCAACACCTGGACAGCTAAAGGACCGACGACTGGAAATTGGCAAGGTGTAGCCATGTCTTCTGATGGTAAAATCCAGACAGCTAGTATTGATGGCGGTCAAATCTATGTTTCCTATGATTACGGCAACAGCTGGACCGCTAAAGGACCGACTGGAAGTTGGCGTGGCGTAGCCATGTCTTCTGATGGCAAAATCCAGACAGCTGGTATTTTTGGAGGTCAAATCTATGTTTCCTATGATTACGGCAATACCTGGACCGCTAAAGGACCGACTGGAGGTTGGTATACGGGCCTAGCCATGTCTTCTGATGGCAAAATCCAGACAGCTGGTAATTCTGACAGCGGTCAAATCTATATCTATGTTTCCTATGATTACGGCAACACCTGGACCGCTAAAGGACCGACTGGAAACTGGTGGAGCGTAGCCATGTCTTCTGATGGCAAAGTCCAGACAGCTGGTAATTATACCGGTCAAATCTATGTTTCCTATGATTACGGCAACAGCTGGACCGCTAAAGGACCGACTGGAAGTTGGCGTGGTACAATAGCCATGTCTTCTGATGGCAAAATCCAGACAGCTGGTAATAGTGGCGGTCAAATCTATGTTTCCTATGATTACGGCAATACCTGGACCGCTAAAGGATCGGCGACTGGAACCTGGCGTGGCGCAGCCATGTCTTCTGATGGTAAAATCCAGACAACTGGTATTGAGGGCGGTCAAATCTATGTCTCTACTGATTACGGCAATAGCTGGACCGCTAAAGGACCGACTGCAAATTGGTTGAGCCTAGCCATGTCTTCTGATGGCAAAATCCAGACAGCTGGTAGTTGGAACGCCGGTCAAATCTATGTTTCCTATGCTGATTCATATATCCAAGGCAACGTCGGCATCGGGACGACAACACCAGCCACTTGGGCCAGAATGACTATTTGTTATACTGCAACTTGCACCTTGCCGAGCGTTGCCAGCACCACCTTGGTTTTAGGAAGTTATGATAATTCAACCTCCAGTCCCTCAATCAAAGCCAGAGGAACAATTAATGGTTCTTTATCTGATATTGGAGAATATGTCAGGATTGAAGGTAAAGTAGAAGATTATGAACCAGGAGATTTATTAGAAACAGGTTCTCAACCAGGTTTATTCCGTAAATCCTCAAAACCTTATTCTCCGAACTTAGTCGGACCAGTAACTAATGCTTCAGCCTTTATTGGTGGTGGAGAGAATGTCATTTGGCAAGATGGAAAAGCTATTAATGGAGTGATTCTCAGTTTAGCTGGTCAGGTTCAAGTTAAGGTCTCCACTGAAAATGGACCAATAGAAATAGGTGATTCCATTACCTCTGCCTCTTCTACTCCTGGCTTAGGAATGAAGGCTAGCAAAGCAGGAAGAGTCATAGGTCTAGCTCTTGAACCATTCGCTGGCCCTCCTTCGCCAGAGGCTTCGGAGAGTGAGAATCTTGCCATCGGCAAAATTCTCATCTTTGTCAATCCTCACTGGCAAGGTAATGATTTAAGTGTTGGGGAAAATGGTTCAAATCAAATTGTTAATCTTTCCACTGAACAATTAAGAACTGGATTGGCTTCGCTTGGATTGATGGTCAATGAAAATGGAATTTTAGAAGTTCAAAAATTAACAACTCAAGAATTGTGTTTAGAAGATATCTGTATTACAAAAGGAGAAATGAAAAAAATATTAGAAAATGCAGGATTAATTCCTGCAGAGAATAGTTCTTTGCCGATTTCAACTGAAGAAACTCCTCCAATTAATTTAGACCAGAATTCAACCTCAACAGAGAACGATTTTTCAACTAGTACTTCAGAGACCACAATTTCTCCTGAATGAAAGTCAATACTTCAGAATCATCATTCAAAATAAAAAATAAAATTTTAAAAATCATTGCAGGACAGCCCTCGGCCGTAGCCTACGGGCGAGGCCCTCGGCCGTAGCCCGGCCTGCGGGCGAGGCCCCTTTCTTAAAAAGGGCTTTTGTTTTATAATATAAGAAGAATTTATGGCGACAATTGATGAGTTAAGAAAAATCAGATTAAAGAAACTAAAAACCATTGAGAAAGCAGGGTTTTTAACTTTTCCTTTGGCGTCAAAAAGAACCCATCGGATTTTTGAAGCCCTGGATAATTTTGGCAAAATTTCTCGTTCAAAGAAAGAAATCATTTTAGTCGGAAGAATAAAATCTATCAGAGTTCATGGCGGTTCCACCTTTTTGCATATCGAAGATGGAACAGCCAAAATTCAGGCCTTTTTAAGAAGGGATAGAATAGGCGAAAAGAGCTATCAGTTTTTCTTAGATAATTTTGATATTGGAGATTTCGTTGAGTTAAAGGGAATTTTATTTAAAACCCAAAAAGGAGAAAAGACAATTGAAGTTTCCGATTTTAAAATCTTGACCAAAAGCTTACTTCCTTTACCTGCCAAATGGTATGGTTTGAAAGATATTGAAGAGAGATACAGAAAAAGATATTTAGATTTGCTCTTTAACCCGCAGGTTAAAGGAAAGTTTGAGCTTCGCTCAAAAATTATCAGAGAAATCAGAAATTTTTTAGAAAAAGAAGAATTTTTAGAAGTGGAAACGCCGATTTTACAGCCAATTTATGGCGGAGCCAAAGCCAGACCTTTTAAAACCCATTTAAATGCCTTGGACATTGATTTATATTTGAGAATTGCTCCAGAATTATATCTAAAAAGACTTTTGGTTGGCGGATTTGAAAAAATTTATGAGATTGGAAAATGCTTTAGAAATGAAGGAGTAGACAGATTTCACAATCCGGATTTTACCATGCTTGAATTTTATTGGGCTTTTGCCAATTACAAAGATTTAATCAAACTGTCTGAAAAATTGTTTACTCAATTATTAAAAAATTTATTTGGCAAGCTTCAATATTCCTATCAGGGCAAAAAAATTGATTTCAAGACTCCCTGGCCGAGAATTGAATTCTCTCAGCTTTTGAAAAAAGAAACCAAAATAAATTTAGAGGAAATAAATCAAGACGCTCTTTTTAAAAAAGCCAAAGAAATGGGGGTTAAGGTTGAAAAAGGAGCTTCCAAAGCTGAAATTGCCGATGAAATTTATAAAAAATTCTGCCGGCCGAAAATCTGGAATCCCACTCTTTTAATTCATTATCCTTTAGGATTTCAACCTCTAGCCAAAAGTTTAGAAGAAAATCCCCAAAAATTAGCCAATTTTCAATTGGTAGTGGCTGGTTTTGAGTTAATTAATGCCTTTTCCGAATTAAATGACCCAATTGAACAAAGGAGAAGATTTGAAGAACAGGAGAAGCTTTTTAAAGCTGGTTTTGAGGAAGCTCAGAGAATTGATGAGGATTTTTTAGAAGCCCTGGAATATGGAATGCCGCCAGCCGCCGGCTTTGGTCTGGGAATTGATAGATTAGTTACTTTACTTACAGATTCACATAGTTTAAGGGAAATAATATTGTTTCCAACAATGAAACCAAAAGAATAGAAAATAGAATCTAGAATCTAGAAAATAGAATATATTGCGACGAAACCATTTTAGATTACAAAAATAAATTCTAATTTCTATTTTCTAACTTCTAGATTATAATCATCATGTTAGACATTAAATTTATTCGCCAAAACCCAGAAATCGTTAAAGAAGGCTGTCGAAAAAAACAGATTAAGGTTGATATTGACCGGCTTTTAGAAGTTGATAAAAAACGACTGGAGATATTAAAGACTTTAGAGAGTATCAGAGCTCAGAAAAACCAAGCTTCAAAGAAAATTGCTGAAACAAAGAATGAAAAAGAAAAACAAAAAATAATTTCAGAAATGAAAAAATTAGATAAAGATAATGATAGATTAGATAAAAACTTAAAAGTGCTTGATAAGGAATTTAATGATTTAATGCTTCAGGTTCCGATACCACCTGCTGCCGATGTCCCGGAAGGTAAAACAGAAGAAGATAATGTTCCAATTAGGTTTTGGGAAAAACCCACCAAGTTCGATTTTCCTGCCAAAGATTATATTACTCTTATGGAATCTTTGGATTTGGTAGACCTAAAACGGGGAGCAAAAATTGGCGGATTTAGACAATATTTGATTAAAAACGAAGCAGTTTTAATTGAACAAACGCTTTTGCGATGGTCGCTTGATTGTTTGATAAAAAAAGGCTTTACTCCTTTTCGGCCAACTATAATGGTAAAAGATTTTGCTATGGTGGGAGCAGGAATGTTTCCGAGAGCAAGAAAGGAGGCCTACGCAACTGACGACGATTTATACTTGGCTGGTACTACAGAAATTCCTTTAATGGCTTATCATGCCGATGAAATACTTGAGGAAAGGGAATTGCCCAAAAAATACATTGGCATTTCAGAAGCATTTCGGAGAGAAGTAGGAAGTTATGGTAAAGATATTAAGGGAATCCTCAGGGTTCACGAATTTTGGCAAACAGAGCAGATTGTCATTTGTAAAAATGATGAAAAAGAATCAATAAAATGGCACGAAGAACTACTAAAAAATTCTGAGGAATTTATGCAGACTCTTGGTTTGCCTTATCGGGTGGTTAATTGTTGTGGAGGAGACTTGGCTAATGGTCAAGTAAAACGATATGATATTGAGGCCTGGGTTCCTTCCCAAAATAAATATCGCGAAACCCATTCAGATTCTTATCTTTTTGATTTTCAGACTCGCAGATTGAATATTCGATATCGAACAAAAGATGGTAAATTGCAATTTGCCCATTCTTTGAATAATACCGGTATTGCTGTGCCAAGAATTTTAATTCCCCTTATCGAAAATTATCAGCAAAAAGATGGTTCAATAAAAATTCCCGAGGTTCTGCAAAAATACCTTCCCTTCAAAGAAATCAAACCCCATTAATCCTATCGATTTCGTAAATCGATAATTTACGGAAAGATGATTGAAGAAAAAGAAAGCTCAATTAACGGTTTAAAAATCAACTACAAAATTGCAGGAGGAGGTCCTGCGATTTTGGTTTTGCACGGGTGGGGAGGTTCTTCTGATTCCTGGATTAGGGTTCAAGAAATTTTAGCTAAAAATGGATATAAAGTAGTTTGTCCTGATTTGCCGGGCTTTGGAAAAAGCCAGGAGCCGCCAAATCCCTGGAGCAATGACGATTATCTTAGTTTTATTTTTAATTTTGCAGAAAAACTCGGTTTAAAAGAATTTTTCTTGATTGGTCATTCTTTTGGCGGCGGATTGGCAGTAAAATTCTCGGTAAAATATCCAAAAAAAGTAAAATCTCTCATTTTAAGCGATGCGGCAGTGATAAGAAAAAAAAGATTGACTTTTCGTCAAAGATTAGCCGGTTTTTTTGCCAGAGTTTTTAATGTTCCATTTTTCGAAAAAATAATCTTTTATCAGTGGTTCAGAAAATTAATTTATAAATTAGCCGGCACCTATGATTATTATTTAGCCAAAGGTGTGATGAAAGAAACCATAAAAAAAGTTTTTACTGAAGATTTGACCCATTTTCTTCCTCAAATTAAGATACCCACTTTAATTATCTGGGGAAAGGAAGATATGACCCTTCCTTCAGAAGATGGTTTTTTAATTGGAAAAATGATTCCTAATTCCAAAATTGAAATAATTGAAGGAGCTGACCACAGCCCCCACCTAAGAACACCTGAAAATTTAGTTAAAATCATCATTAAATTTTTGGAATCAAAGATATGATTTCATTGATTTTATTGAGTTTTCTCTGGTTTATCAGAGAAACGAAATCAATTTTATTCTGGCTTTATCTCTGGCAGTTGAAAGAATATCATATCGGTCGTTTTTTAGACCATTTCAGAACAGAGAAAGGAAAGAAACTTTTATTGAATAGCTTAATTTTTTTGAAAATTTTCTTATTCTTCGGTTTTCTTTTGGCTGTTAATCCTTCTTTTCTTTCCTTTCTTCTCTGTATTTTTCTTTTAATTCTATATTTTCTTGAATCTATCAAGACCTTCAGGAATTTTCTTTTGAAGAAATTAAAAAAACCGGTCTTAACTCTAAAAACTATATTTTTAATCTCAATTGCTTTATTGGTTGAGCTTTCATTTATTTTTGTTATTTTTAAAACTATATTTTTCTTAGAAAATTTCTATCAATTTGCTTTTTTTGCTTTTTGGCTTTTGCTTTTTGACCTTTTAACCCCGGTCATAATTTCTATTATTGTGCTTTCTTTTCAACCTTTTACCGTTCTACTAAGAAACCGAATTATTAGAAAAGCTAAAAAGAAAAGAGAGAGTTTCCAAAATCTTTTAGTTGTCGGCATTACCGGCTCTTATGGCAAAACCTCAACCAAAGAATTTTTAGCCACAATTTTGGCAGAAAGATTTAAAGTCCTAAAAACCAAAGAACATCAAAATTCAGAGATTGGAATTTCTCAATGTATTTTAGATGATTTAAAGCCGGAACATGAGATTTTTCTCGTTGAAATGGGAGCTTATAATAGGGGAGGAATAAAATTACTCTGCGATATTACCAAGCCAAAAATCGGAATTTTGACTGGCATTAACGAACAGCATATGGCCACTTTTGGCTCTCAAGAAAACATTATCAAGACAAAGTTTGAATTGATTGAGGGTTTACCGAAAGATGGTATTGCTTTTTTTAATGCTAAAAATAAATATTGCTTAGAGCTTTACCAAAAAACTAAGATTAAGAAAAAACTCTACGGTCAAGAAGCCGCTTTTCCTGGCGAGGAAAATATTTCAGGAGCTATGGCTGTAGCGCAAGAATTGGGAATGAGTAAAGAAGAGATTTTAAGGGCCTCCGAAAAAATTAAAAATAAAATACCGGGAATCCAAATAAAAAAGGTAATAAATGGATTAAATATTGTAGATGCCACTTATTCAGCTAATCCAGATAGTGTGATAGCTCATCTGGAATATTTAAAGAGATTTCCCGGGAAAAAAGTGATTATTATGCCCTGTTTAATTGAACTTGGCTCTTCATCAAAAGAGGTTCATAGAAGAATCGGCCAGAAAATCGGTGAAGTTTGCGATTTAGCCATCATTACAACCAGAGATAGATTTAAAGAAATAAAAGAGGGAGCTATTGAAAAAAGGCAAAAAGAAGAAAACATTTTGTTTATTGAAAATCCAAAAGAAATTTTTGAGAAAATCAAAACTTTTTCTCAATCAGATGATGTAATTCTTCTTGAAGGAAGATTATCAAATGAAATAAAAAATCTTTTATGGAAATAAGAGAAATAAAAGACAAAGAAGCTTGGGAAAAATTTATTTCAGAAGCTGAAGAAAAGACTTTTTTGCAATCTTTTAATTGGGGAGAATTTCAAAAAATGATGGGAAATAAGATTTGGCGCTTTGGCATATACAGCGGTCGAGAACTGTTCTCGACCACTTTTGTGGTGAAAATCGAAGCCAAAAGGGGAACATTCTTATTTATACCTCACGGGCCAAACATAAAAATCCAAAATCCAAAATCCAAAATCCAAATATTAGACTTATTATTAGAAGAATTAAAGAAAATTACCAAAGAAGAAAAAGCAGATTTTATTAGAATTGCGCCGATTTTGCTTGGAAACGAAGAAAATATAAAAATTTTTAAGGATTTGGGATTTAGAGAGGCACCCATTCATATGCATCCGGAATTGACTTGGGAATTAGATATCACTTCTTCAGAAGAAGAACTTTTGAAGAATATGAGAAAGACGACTCGTTATTTAATTCGTCAGGGTTTAAAAAATCTGGATTTAAAAATTGAAATGAGCGAAAAAATCGAAGATGTTGAAAAATTTAATCAGCTTTACCAAGAAACCGTTAATCGTCAGCATTTTATACCCTTTTCTCTGGAATATTTAAAAAATGAGCTTTCAGCTTTTGCTCCGGACAACCAGATTTCGACATTTTTAGGAAAATACAAAAATGAAGTCATTTCTGGAGGAATATTCATTTTTTGGCAAGGGATGGGTTTTTACCATCAAGGTGCCTCATCTTTAAAATATCCAAAAGTGCCGGCTTCCTATTTACTTTTATGGGAAGCAATCAAAGAAGCAAAAAAAAGAGGCTGCCAAAAATTTAATTTCTGGGGAATTGCTTCAGAGAACCAGAAAAACCATCCCTGGGCAGGACTTTCTCTATTTAAGATGGGTTTTGGCGGATACAAAAAAGAGTATCTTAAAACTCAAGATTTGCCACTTTCAAAAAAATATTGGTTAAATTATCTTATTGAAAAAATTAGAAAGACAAAAAGAGGGCTTTAAAAATACTATGAAACAGGGTCAATGGCTTATAAATCCATATAAAATTAGGAAAAGAAAATCAATTTTTCGGAACCGATTTTTCTGGCTGAGTATTTTAATTTCACTAATTTCAGGAGGAATTTTTTATTTAATTTATTTTTCCTCATTGTTTCAGATTAAGGAAATTCAGATTTCTGGCAGTCAAAAAATTCCAAAAGCAGAAATCGAAAATTTAACCCAAAACTTAATTGAGCAAAAAATTTTATTTTTTCTTACAAAAAGCATTTTTTTAACCGATTTTGATAAAATAAACATGGAAATTTTAGAAAAATTTCCAAAAATAACTAAAGTAGATTTTGAAAGAAATTTTACCGCCTCCATTTTAACGGTTAAAATTGAAGAAAGAAAACCAGTGGCTGTTTTAATTACTCCTGAAGAAAAATATTTTTTTATTGATAAAGAAGGAATAATTTTTGAAGAAGCAGACCAAAACATTGAGGGATTTTTGAAAATTAAAAATCTGACTTTAAATCCAGAAGCTGATTTATTGAATAAAAAAGTCATTGAAAAAGAGCTTTTACTTCAAATTTTGGAGATAGAGTCAAAATTGAAAAATACGATAAAAATTTCTCCCGAAGAAATCTTGATTGTCTCTGATGAAAATTTAACAGTTCTAACTCCGGAGGGCTGGCTAATTTACTTTAATTTCAATAAAGATTTGAACTGGCAATTAACAAAACTAAAAGCAGTTTTAGAAAATTCTGTTCCTTTGGAAAAAAGAAAGAATTTAGAATATATTGATTTAAGATTTAGCGATTTAGCTCCCTTCAAATACCGGGATTAGTCTATGTAATAAATGAAAATAGAGTAACCAATTTTAGTAATTGGTTTATATTTATTCAACCAAAGATAATAACCAGTTGGTTGAGTAAAGCCCGGAGCCGCTTGGCCTCTGCCGCTTTGTAAAAAAGTAGCTGAAACTGCCAAATAATTTCCTTTGGGAAATTCTTTTAGATCCCAATTGCCGTGCCAGGGGCTATATTTTTCTTTCAGATAATATTTTGCCTCTCCACCGCCAAAATAATCAAGATAAATTTTTTCAATTCCTGTTTTATCCACCCACTTTTCAAGTCGTTTTAAATCCTGACCCCAATCAAGATTAGAATCGACCGTATAAATATAACCTTTGTCCGGACCGCCAACTAATTCATTAAAATAAGCTAAAAAGTGAGGATAAATTAAAATTACTGAAATTGCCTGCCATAAGATTAAAATTCCTAAAAAAGCATATTTGAATTTTAAAAATGGTTCTTTGAGTAAAGATATTATTGTTGTGCTAACCAGAATAAAAGTAAATGGAAAAACCGGCAAGAGATGTCTGACGCCGATATTAAGATTGGAAATTAAAGATGTCGTCCAATAAATCACAATAAAAGTGAGCATAGCGAATTCTGGAAAATGATTTGAAATCCAATTTTTAATTTTTGGAAGAGTATCCTGCCACCCCGCACCACTTTTTCTGCTAAAAAGTGGTGCGGGGTTAACAAACCAAGCCAGAGAGAGAAAAGAAATAATTGTTAGAATATGGAAAGTTAATGGCTCCTTTATTAGGTAAACTATGGGAAAATAATTTTTCCAGCCCTGATTGGAAACTTCACCCAAAAAATAAGTAGTATGACCAGAACTTGCTCGGTTAAAAACCATAAAAAGACCGCTTAAATATTGAGCATAAGGTCTTAAGATTGGTTTATCGGCCATAAATAAGATTGGTTTTTTGATTAAATCAGGATAAACTGAGAGGAAAACTTCGTTGTCCCTCACTTGTCTCGAGAACGGATAATTTAGAACATGATATTGATAAACCAGGCCGATTAAGAGATAGCCGATAACCAAAATTAAAATAAATATCTTCAATGATTTCTGCCAACTCCTTGATTTACCAGCCAGCCACCAAACCAAACTTAAGATGGCGAAAAAGGGAATTAATAAGATGACTGAAAATTTAGCCAGCTCAGCTAAACCAAAAGAAATACCGGCAAAAATAATATTTTTCTTATCGGGATTTTTTAAAGCTTTTAAAAAATAATAAGTGGCAATAAATATGCCAGTTGCTGCTCCAACATCAGTAGTCACTAATCTACCATGAGCTAAAAAAGTGGGGGAGAAAGAAAATAAAAACAATGCCAAGAGCGCCACTTTTTCACCAAAAAGTTCTTTTGCCCATTTAAAAATATAAAAGCCAAGTAAAACTAAAATTAAAATCATCGGTATCCTTGCCCAGAAAATCATCTTATCTACCGGATTGGCTTTCTGATATAAAAAGTTATAACCAAAACCCCATTGACCGTTAATATCATTTTTCCACTCAGAGATTTCCGAGGGAAAATTTATATTTTTTATGAAAAGTAGGGGAATAGCCGCTAAATCTTTAATTAAAGGCGGATGCTCGGGATTCAACCTCATATCTTTTTGGGTTAAATAAGAATAGCCGGCTGGCAAATGAGCTACTTCATCCATAATTAGAGAATCATCTTTCATACTAAAAAAAGCCATAAAAAAGACAAAAACCAAAAGAAAGACAACAATAATAGTAGTACTTCGATTACCCATTTTAGTTTATTTTATCATATTTTAAAAAAGATAATAAACTTAACGTTTTTACCACTGAGGGATTCTATTCTGTTTCGGTTTTGATTATCACTCTAACCTCTTGACTGCTAATTTTGGTTTGCTATAATTAATTAAGAAAAATTTATAAATCTATGAAGCCATACCAAGATAAAACGCAGCTTTATAAAAAATATTGCAAAGAGAAGTCATCAATTTCGGAGATTGCCAAAAAATTTAAGGTAGGCAGAACAACGATTTCAAGATGATTAGCTAAATTTAAAATTAGAAAAATCAGGCCGTATAAAGGTAGTCGTAAAGGACTAGATAATTCATATTGGAAAGGAGGACGATATAGGGATAATACTTCTGGGTATATTCTTATATACAATCCTCATCATCCGCTTGCTAATAAAAAGGGTTATGTCAGAGAGCATAGATTAGTAATGGAAAAATTTTTAGGGAGATATTTACTAAAGAATGAACTCGTTCATCATAAAAATGGAATAAAAGATGATAACCGGATTAATAACTTAGAAATGGTTGTTGTTTTTAATGGAGGGCAACATTATGGTAATATTCGGTGCCCTTTCTGTAATATAAAATTTAAAGTTAAATAAAAGCATGACTGTTACTAAGCGTCAGGGAAAAATACTAAATAGAATAGTTGAAGAATACATTGATTTGGCTGAACCTATTAGTTCAAAGTTGCTTGAAAAAAAGTATGATTTTGGAATCTGTCCAGCTTCAATTAGAATTGAGATGCAAAAATTAACTGATTCTGGTTTTATTTCCCAACCCCACACTTCAGCAGGTAGAGTTCCCACTGATATGGGTTATAGATTTTTTGTTGATGGTTTATTTAAAGAAGCCGCCTCAAAGAGGCG
>Ga0315296_10003193_pt1 | contig 13788 bp, 11 predicted proteins | sample YL17G14_18_MG_FD_203921 | JGI IMG/M metagenome (GOLD analysis project Ga0315296, IMG submission 203921) | Sediment microbial communities from Yellowstone Lake, YNP, Wyoming, USA - YL17G14_18 | ecosystem: Environmental > Aquatic > Freshwater > Lake > Sediment | place: USA: Wyoming | collected... | reverse complement strand
CGATGAATCGCATAGCGCAACGAACTTGACACTTGGATGAGTGTTCAAAATGGACAAATGGGTAATTCCCATTCTACCAAGTCCAATTATTCCGCCTTTTAACATGGTCTGCTCTTGACTTTGAAAATTTAGCCAGCTTCCAGAATCTGTGTTGCACCTGCTATTGTCCTTGCGGGCCAGTATTAAGGTTCTTTTTTACACAACCATTTTCTTAAAAAACCACATGCATAAAAGTGGTCACCTTCGGGACCCTAAGATTCGCCGCACGTACCCATTCAGCATTAGTGCTCCGAACGCCGGAGCACAAAGACAATAGAACTTGGTGACTCGAATAGGGTCCTTGAGTCCTCTCCAAAACAATCCTTCTAATCCGCACCTTTGCACGAACTTAGCAGGATGCCTGTATTCTCCTATAAGAAACCGAAATGCAGCTCCCACACCTATGAGAATAGCAGATTCAATATGCGGAAATACTTTAGCTATCCATATTTCCTGCTTGGGGTTGCCCAAGGCAACCCAAACAAATGTAGGCCTTAGCTGATTAATCTCGGCTATAGTATTATTAGTTTCCTTATCGCTTAGTGGTCGGAAAGGCGGTGACCGCATAGCTTTTATCACAACGCCCGGATATCGCTTTTGAAGCGCTTTGTCCATCCTTAATAATGTCTGCTCCGTATCACCATAAAAATAATGGCTGTAACCATATTGAGAAGATATCTCAAGTATTTTCATCATAAGATCCGGTCCTGTAACCCTTTCTACATTCCGTTCACCTATCATTCTTGCATACCAGACTAACGGCATCCCATCGGGAATAGTTAATAGTGACTCATTCTGAATTTTACAGAAATTGGCATCACGTTGTGACAGAATAGTTGTATCTACATTAGCTACACAGATATAAGCTGGTGACATCTTGCAAGCCTGATCGTTGATTAACTTCAACGTCTGATCCATTGTAACAATAGATATTCCCACTTTACCAATATAGTATCTCGAGCCACCACTTTGTTTGTAGAGGTTTTGCATCTTAGCCCTCTCTACATGGAATTTCGGCTGTATTCACTGGTCATTATCGGCACGGCGGGAGGTCCTACAAAGGTAAAACTCAAAACACATCTGTCACACTTGCTTGCCGAACTCCATCTCCGTAGAGACACACTCTCATCCGAAAAATGCCTCAGCAATTATGAATTCGGCCCTCCTGGTCCAAGACTTATGGCCTTTTCGTAGACAGCCATCAAACGTTCGTAATATTTTTCCGGCGAATATTCCCGCAGAGTTTTATCCCTTCCAGCCCCATCTGGCGACACAGACCCGGCCTACCCCAGAGATATCGAATCTTTTCGGCTAAATCCTCAGAGTTTCCTGGCTCAAATCCCAAATTGATTATGCCCTCGACAACAATTTCAGAAAAATGACCTATGCGTGAAATAAGATTAGGGCATCTACTATGACATAAATTATCGACTGCATAAACGGTATGTCTTAAATTTACTAACTCTCTCACAAGATTTGAGCCTCTCATATAGGCATCAGACAACTAAAATGCTATTTTCCCCCCGAAAACAGTTTTTCGGTTTCTATATATCTGATTGTATAACTTGTTGATTTGTTCAATATATCTATGTTGACTATACTTTTCTACGATGGTTTTCCGTGCATTTTCTCTTAGCCTGACTAATAATGATCGGTCGCGTAAAAGCAAAGATATCTTCTCAGCAATTTCTTCTGGGCATTGTTTTTTAACCAGTAAGCCATTATAATTATCTTGAATAATATACTTCATCGAACCCACATCAGTGGTTATCGGAACCAAACCTGATGACATGGCTTCAAGCAAAGCAATGGGGAATCCCTCAAATTTGGAGGGTAATAAAAAGACATCGGCGTGCTGCAAGCAATCTATTTTCGCTTTTCCCGATACAATTCCTTTGAAAACAAAACGGTTTCCTAACTCTGTTTTGCACGCGGTCACGAATTTTTCCTCTTCAGGACCTGTACCGCAGACGGTGAACATTATCTGCTGGTTGTTTCTGAGTATTGCCAAAGCTTTAATGATATCGTCTAAACCTTTGCTCTCGTGGATACGCCCTAAAAAGAGAATATTTAACATAGCATTTTCATTGTTACTTTTTGAGACTGGCTTAATTGCTTCGATATCAACACAGTTAGGCAAAGCTACCATTTCGCGCGTAATATTATAGCGTTTAGCAAGGACGTCAACCTCAAGCGGACTTAAAAGCACCACAACATCGGCTTTTTCAAGCGCGTCTCTGATAGCGAATCGTAAAAAAAACGAATTGCAGGGATTCATTAAGTAATATCCACCGTGGACGTGTAAAAATACAGGCTTTTTACATAATCTGCTAATATGAAAAATTGTTAAATCGCGTAGCATAGCCATCTTCTCGAGTGGGATATTAAGGTGCACAAGGTCAACAGAGTTATGGCTCAAAAATGATAAGTAGCTAAAAGGCAATCTAAGCTGTTTCAATACCCACTTGATATTCCTTTTCTCACTATCTCCACGGCCCAACACAAAATGGTGATAGGTATTTGTGGAATCTGCAATGATTGTTCGAACAACGCTCGATATTCCGCTGATATTGCGGGAAGAGTCAAGCGATGGGGAGGTAATGAGAATGTTCATAATAACTATTCGTTCGGTTTTGTTTTTGCTATTATTTTATTGGAGCACCTTTCCTTCAAGGGTGGCTATGTCCAACGGCTCAATCAAAAAAATAATGTTTCTATTCAGTAACTCAGTATCCCAATTTTGCATGAGTCCAATAAGAACCCTTATTTGCACTGCGGCACATGAAATGACGTCTTACGGCAAAAGCCAAAAGCATCATATAAATCAGACCCATTAAATCGTCTTCCAGAAAAACATTGTTGTATGCTAATGACATGAAAATAGCGACCAGAGAAACGCACTCCATACTTTTCATATAAGCCTGCCAGTATGGAACTGTCTCCTTCCGCGCAAAACTATGCAACCTTAACCATGCATATCCGAAGAAAGCGATCCATATCGCAGCGCCAATATAGCCGACCTGCAGCGCTAAGAAATTTAATGTCATCACTCCATAGGATACTCCTAACTTCCCTATCAGATTTGTGAAATAGTTATAATCACGGTTTCCAAAACTGGACATAATAAACTCACCTGGCCCGAAACCAAATAGAATTGCTTTAAAACCTCGGTCCCGAAGATACTGAAATATCCGTATAGTGGTCTCGATACGGCCGTATGACAGATCTTCTCCTGCTACACCTCTATTATACTCCCGCATGTAGTTGATCGCATATTCAGGGGAGAAACGTCCCCAAATTTTATTATCCGGATTTAGAGTCGGCATCAGCCTAACACCACAGTAGAAAATGGCTGGGACAGTAACAAGAGTTAGTAACAGCAGAGGCATTACTCGCCATTTTCCAAAAGGTATGATCTGCTGCTTGTATCTTATGCACGTAAAAGCAGTGATGGCAATCAATGCTGGCACTACTGGAACAATCGCTCGCTTACCGCCAATAAATCCAAACACCAAGAATCCAAGGCCTAAGAGAAGATAATACATGTGTTTTCTATAGAGGAAGTAATAACAGATAGCGAAGCATATCGCAACAAGTGGTATGACGGTTGAATTACCTCCGCCAGATAATGCATACGTTCCAATGGTCTGCTCTCCTATACCAAAGAAAAACGACTTGATTAAAGCTACTGGGATCTGGATAGCGAAAAGTAAAACCAGCAGCTTATGAATCCTGCGAATAAGGTTCTCAGGCAAATCCAGATTCAATAGAATTAAAAATAAAAGATAAAAGCGAAGACACAGTCGTCCAAACAGCAAAAAATAGAAGAATGAGGTATTGTTTAGAGCCCTTGATAGCAGACACACTACAACAAACGCCACATAAAATCCAGCCCCGAATAAGATAAACCTTTCATGTGTAGCAGCTTTCTGTCTCAAGGCATTTAGAAAGAGAAGAACTATAATCGCCTCAATTGACCAACTGACTTGATTGGGAATAATTCCCAGTTCCACAAAGCTCCCAATAAAGAATACCAGCGCGATAAGCGAATATAGATATACTGCAACCATTATTTAGACCTTTCACATAAATTTAGACATTCAGAGATGACAAGATGAATTTCGCTCTTTTGAATTATACATATATTATCTCATGATTAACGCGTTTTTTCGGCTATAGAAATAAAGCAACTCGAATCTGCCAACAACAGCTGCAAGGGTTAGTAGAATAGGCTCAACCATACTTATACTCTCGCTAAACAGTTTTCGCTAAATAGGGAATCAGATTTTTCTTAACGATCCTCTCCCAGGAATAGTTCAGGTAACTGTGTTTTATCTTCTCAGAGTAAAATTCTTCCCGCCTGGAATACAATTCTTTGAGTGCTTCATAGAAACTTTCTGGGTTATCTCTGATAAGGATACCATTTGTTCTGTTTATCACACGTTTGTTTTCTGAGGTGGCCGTTGCAATAACTGGCATACCGGCAAACATATATTCAAAAGTCTTGGTTGGCGGCTGACAGTCGTATATATCATTTATTGGCACATAAGAAATGCCCACATCACATCTTTCAAAATATTGTCTGAGCCTGCCTCTATGTATAAAGCCAGGCAGCCTGACAACATCCACAAGCCCTTTTTCCCAAACTAACTTTCGAAGCATCTGAAGCTCATCGTTATGGCCGTCACCAACAATGGTGTAAGATGTCCGAATCTTATTGGAAAATTCTTTATAGAACATCTCGAAACCATGTATCGTATCTTCTATCCTCCTGCTGTCCAACGTGCCTACATAAAGAAGGTGGAGCTCGTCAAATTTTTTGGGGCTGGTATCAATGGGTTCTGCCCCAAGGGGCAGTATGTGCATCTTCCGTTTTGGGAGCCTTAGCTTATCGCTAAGGCCTTGCGAAATAACGGTAATGTGCCTGAAAAAATAGGTCTCAAACTTCATAAAAAGATCGTCAGCTTTTCGCTTAATCTTGCTTTTTGCTACAGAGCCCGTCCTAATGTCTAAGATGCATCTTGTGCCAGCAGTCAACAGACGAAACAACGAGCAGCCTGGGAAATACATTAAAAAGAGCAGATCATAGTTTTTGCGCCCTTCTCTAACAAACCCAACTATCAATCTAATGAATCTACTAACAAGACACCCTTTCCATGGAACGTATTTTAACCTTACACCGTCTAACCTTATTTCCGGCCGGTTGGCCTTGAAACCTATATAAGTAATATCAAACTTGTCCCTCAGAAATTTACAGTAATAATAGTAGTCTGTGAGATAGCCAAACTGCTCTCGGCTCATAATTAGTAGCTTTTTTCGCTGTGTTGAACAAATCATGCTTTTTGTTGATGTCTCTGGGGAGAAGGAGGGATTGAATAATTAGCCGCCAAAAAGCTTTATCATCTTCTCAATATTTGCATCTAAAGAGTGAGCTCTTACAGAGAACTCGTAAGCTCTTTTACCCATCTGTTCTCTAAGCCACTTATTCTCGATTAGTTGTCTTGTATGGCTTACCAGCTTTTCAAAGCTGCGGCTGTGAAAGCCAATTTTATTGTGCTCAATAACACCATCGGGATCAACATTTAAACTTACCACAGACACTCGCCGCATCCAAGCCTGGATAAAAGTGTTTGGAAATCCTTCATATTGGCTTGTGTTGACGAGAATGTGAGACTCACACAGAATTCTGTTAACGTCGTTGATTGGTTTCTCTCCCAGATATTCGAGGTTATTTAACTTCTCCATCCGGCTTTCAAGCTTCGCCTGCCATTTGTTTCGCACTTGCCTGCCGATCATTATGAACTTTACGTTTTGGTGGTCTCTAAATCTTTCTGCTAACTGTATGAATAATTCCGGCTGTTTGAGCGGCTTGAGGTTAGAGACCCATACAACCCTAACTGGGTCTGTTTTTCTAATTTGACCATTCGGCTCTGGATGGACGTTTGGAATTATAAAATCACATTCTCTACCATAATTCTCTTTTAATAATTCATTTTGTTGCTTAGTCTGCCCTATGATAAGGTCAGCGTTCTTTATACCATATTCAAGAAGCTTCTTATCAATATAATTAAAAGGTTGGATCATTGTTTTTAGGCCAAGCTGAAGCGGTTTTACATCGTTATCTGAAGCAATATGCCAAATCATTCTGCAGTTATTTTTTCGCGCGTAATATGCGGAAATACCGGTATAAGCAAACCCCACGCGTTGATATAGGAGGTTAGGTTGAATGCTCTTTAGAATGCTGATAATTTTCCCGAAGTCTAGGAAGAAAGACCTTCCTAATTTTGATAGGACCTTCCGTCTTCTAAGAGCGTAGACTTCTGTACCATCTATCTTAATTTTACTTCTTTTACTACCAGCATAAATGTAGGAAATGCAAAAACTTTTATTTTGCCGCAAATAGTCGATAAGAATTTTGGCCTGATACTCACTCCCACCCATTTTGTACTTCCAGTGGGAACCTAAGATGAAACAAATTTTAGTCAATCTAGCCAACCCCCTTCTGTTGCTGCTTCACTATTTCCATAGTTTCTCGTTATTCTTTATCCGCTTCATCAAGGATTCTAAAGGTTTAATCAAATATTCTACGCACTTCATTTTTCGCAAATTTAGCTTGGCGGCATCTTATTTCAGATGTCATAGTTACCTTACCGAATCAGAGAATTGCACACCCTTTAGATTTTCTTAATAGCCCTAAGCGCGATTTTGGCGGTTATATAATTTCACTTCGCATAACCGTTAGCAATGTTCAGTTTAAATACTTTTATGAACTACAGGTCAGTACAGCTTGTACAGTTTTCTTCCGTCCTTGGCCTCACCGATAAACTCTGCATTTTCTAGTCTTGAAACTTGTAGTATGAACTTAACAAACTCATCAGGTGTATAATCTCGATATGCGTCTTTCATTTGTACTTCACCAGTAAGATGCGGCTCAAAGAATAACTCTTCAGTTCGAAGGTTCTCAAGCAAATCAATAAATTTTTGGTAAGACTCCTTAGTTTTAAGGAAGTGGTGAAATATGTTCAGTGCAAGTGTAACACTGAAATGTATATTTCTAATTTGAGAACATTCTAATATTGATTGACCTATAATATTAAATTTTTTATTCTCTGCTCTCTTGAGCTTCTTTAAGAAATAAAGATTCGTAGGATAATCTTCCACAGCATAGCAGTCAAATCCTTCATCTTCAAATCTATGGCAAAAATAACCTAAATTTGCCCCAATATCAAGAAGGCGACCACCATTTGCAGATACATTCTTACTGATCATAGTATATCTGTCATCACAATTGTGGAAAGCGGGTATATCGAGGAGATCAGGATGTGTTAACGCTTGATATATTTTCCCATCTTTTTGATCCTTTGCGTATAAGTACAGCTCTCTCCGAAAATTGACCCATTTCGGATGTCTTACAGCAATCTTTATGGGAACCTTTTGAATATCGAGAAGTTTAGCTATCGATAACCTGTGAGCACCGTCGCTAAAAAGCAAATCACCGTCACGTCCGATACTCACCGTTATCTCCTCTTCGACTTTTAATGGATCATAGACTCCCAGTGACTGCAATATATCACGTTGGGACTTATAGCCTTCATCTCTAATTTTCTCATACAGTATCTCGAGATCTCTGCATCTTTGATTAAAATCATGTTCATCATTGCAGTTCCATAAAATCTCACCTCTGCTAATTCTATCCCGAATCCGTTGATAAAAGATTGTCTCCGGCCAAGATTTCCCCTCTATGCATACTTGTTTTAGCGCCACAAATATGTCCAAATCTTCAAATTTATTCTGAAGAAAATCCCAATTCCCACTGAGTACACGGCCCTTAAAGTCGAATACGTTGAATTCTTGTAGGGAACAGTATGTTATCATTTGCGGAGATACCCAGCATACTTTATTAATATCAACACAATCTTTTCCACCACAAGTACGAGTTAAAGTTACGAACTCCCATTTGCATTTCAACAATAACCATTTAATTGCTCTCATAACACGTATAGCTGGCACCCCAACTAGTGGGAATTGATTTAGCTTTAATCTGAAAATTTCTTTTGTTCTTACCCACCAAAGCTTCTTTGCTTTATAGGGTTCACTTCTACTTCTAAGCAAATCCATACTTTTTTCCTCCATATGTACCGACATAATAGCCTCCAATCACATAATCAGGATGCCATTCCATAACGAAACAGATACTGTGTTTGGTCTGTGTGCCCATACTATAATAGAGTTCTATGGTGTACCACGTCGCAGAACCAAATTTCGTCTTCTATATAGACCGAATTATACCAAAATCTATCTCTAATCTAAATTTTGGGGTACATTAAAGGTCGTTGATTATGAGTTTTAACGTGCCTGCTGTAACCGCTTGGGGTGTAAATTTTGCATCGAAGGTTCGAGCATTTGCATGACCTAACATTTGCATCCGCTCCGGCTCACTTAATAATTTTACAGCTTCCTGCACGATTTCCTTCGGGTCATCAAATGCAAACTGGCTGGCAAAATGTTCATTGCTGTACAATAACCTTTTGTTGTTGGCAATTGTCTGTCCTACGATTGGCATCCCTAGAGCTAATAACTGCCCCAATTTAAATGACAAACATTCATGTAATCCTCTAACATATATGGCAACCTTGGCTCTTGCTACGTTCCTCAGAAAATCTTTCAAAAAGTATTGCTTGCATCGAAACTCAGCAAATCTTTCAGGAAGCTTGCCATCAGTGACAAACCCGGTTACGGAGACAACACTTGGGAACCTTTTGACCTCCTTCATTATTTGATAGCGAAACTCGTTATCAGCAGCGTGTCGATCCCCCCAGAAATTAACAACGAAGAATATATCAAGATCCTTTTTGACGTTTCGCAGGTTTCTGATTTCTTCTAAACTCGGAAATCTTCTCAAATGTCTAATCTTCGGCAAGAAACGCAGCAAAACCGGCGGCCTTATGGCGAAAAATGGGCCTATAGGGATAATCTTGCTCGCATAAACTTTAAGGTTGGGATCACTTTCAATCACTTCATCGCGGTAGTTAACTTTAAAATAATACCTTACTTTACTTAGCACGGGCATGTGATAGCCCAACCCTTCATCTTTCGCGGCCTTGTAACTGTCCCGCGTGTCTATGCAAAAATAAAACTCTTTGTTGCTTAACTCGACTTTGAACAGACAAATAGAAAATAGTATTTTCACCCATTCAACATCTATTGCTGGATCATGCAGAATAGAGGGTACCTTCTTCGATATAATAAGTTTGTACCCAAAGTCTTTTCTATTTTGGAGAAGTCCCGTCAGGAAAAAACTCGAATAGTCAAGGCTGGTAAGGTCATAATACGTAATCTTGATACTCATAGCAGTACATCACACTTTAATTGGATGAATTGCCTTATTTTTAAGGGCTAAACAGTCATAATGACTTCCTTGCCAGCCAATCTTCTTTGGGTGTTGCCAGTGCCAGATTTTATACTCAGCGAAAGCACTTTTCCCAAGAATCCCCTCTATTTCTTCCCTTGTCAGAAAAAAGGAAGACAGCCTTCTATTCACATATCTCCTGCCCATTAACGGCAGAACCGGAAAAATCTTCCTTAACGCGCGCTTACCGATGTTTGGCTGTTCGTCTCCAAAGTCTTGCATTCTGGAATGAGCATCTGTAACCGTGAAGAAAAGCTTGCCGTTGGGCTTTAACAGCCCAAATAATCTATTACAAATATAAAGATTAAACGGCGAATATTCACCTAATACGCCGATAGAATAGACAAAGTCAAAAGATTCAAAAGGAATATCCAGGCAGAATATATCGCCACATAATAATTCAATATCGTCCACATCTATTTCTTCTCTTTTTATAGGATCACGAGCTTTTTCCAGCATATAAGGAGAGATATCAATCCCCAGCAGCTTCTTTACATTTGTCAGACAGTGAAAATACCTGCCAGTTCCGCAGCCTACATCAAGAACCGAAATTTTGTGATCAAAAGTAGAACAAATTTGTCTGAGCATACCGCCATAATGTTCGATAGTACTAGTTGCTAATTTGTCCGACTCTACGTAATTTTCTGAACATTGCTCATCATACATTTCTTTGACTTTATCTTGAAAATTCATAAGTTACCATCCCGCCTCGATAGTTCGTTTTTTGTTTGTAGTTCTATACTTTCTCCGGCTGCTCGAATTGTTGTATAAGCAATATTATTCTTTTCCGAAATATGCCTGAACAAATTGTCGAGCCGTGTGATATAGCTTCTATTGATCAAAAAACCAGAACTGACGAGTTTTGCTATAGATCCTAAAGCGTATTTCCTAAGCATTCCATATTTCTCTGTTCGTGCAAATCTGTAGGCTACCACAGAGAGACCATGCCAAGGATGTAGATTAATTATTATTAATTGGTCTTTTCTTATCTCGTAAAAATAGTCAAACAATACCTCCTCATTTCCTTGGCCTCCTGCCAGTATTCCACTACAGTTATGATGCAGCAAGTTTGGATACCTATTTATAGGTAGCTCCAAGACTTTCGAGCTTCCCTGTTTGCAATGATTTTCGTAAGCAGGATAATATGGTTGATAAGGCGCTCCTAAATGATCACATTTCACTGTCCCATCACTAAAACACTCCCGCAATCCAGGAACAACTGAAGAATCGTACTTTATACGGTTCTTTTCCAAGATTTTTAAAACGGAACCATCGAAATGGTATCTACCCGCCCTAAAGGAGACAGGTTCAACGCCAAATTTTCTCAACCTTTGGATACCATCGGTTATGATGCACTCTTTCTTTTCCACCGTGGCTCTTTCCAAACCATGGGCGTGAAAGCCTATTTCGTGTCCATAATCTTCCAGCGAATTGCACAATTCAGAGAAAAGAGAGCTAATTTGGCATATTTCATCTTCTTGAATAAAAAAAGTGGCTTTTATGTTATATTTAGAGAATAATTCTAATAATTTTGGAACGATGACGCTCATCCCCAAGAATGTGGAAAATTTATAGCTTGCAATATCTCCTTCTGTATCTATTGTGACACAAACATTGGTCATACTGTCGCTCTGCTAAATTAACTTTTATCTCACAATCAGATTATGTTTAATCAAAACGTGTCAGAACTTTTGGTTGTCCCTATTTACAAGTCGCTCGAATGTAGAGATTAGCTTTGGAGCTGCTACCTCAAACGAGTAATTTTTGACTACAAAATCCCTTCCTCTCATGCCCATCTCTTTTCTTAGCTCCGGATTCTCAATGAGAAGTGAAAGCTTTTCATACCATTCCTGTTCGATATAGCCGTTCCAACCTTATGACTGTGCCAGTACTGCATCAAAGAGCGCGAGCAATCAAGGCAATTGTCTGGCATGGATCGGACGTCAAGATAATCCAGCTGTCGCAAAATTGGTAACTGTAGTGGGATGAAATGCCTTATTTTTAAGGGCTAAACAGTCATAATGATTCCCTTGCCAGCAGCCAGGCCTGTATTTCCGAGCCTCCAATCACATAATCAGGATGCCACTCCATAACGAAGCATATGCTTTTTTAACGTTCGTTTTCATACTGCGGAAAAATACGCCCGGTCTTCAAGATTATTTTTTTCTATATAGACCGAATTATACCAAAATCTATCTCTAATCTAAATTTCGGGGTACATTATACAAGGTCGTTGATTATGAGTTTTAACGTGCCTGCTGTAACCGCTTGGGGTGTGAATTTTGCATCGAAGGTTCGAGCATTTGCATGACCTAATGAATCAATCTTTTGCTACTTCAACCAAAAAATATCTCGCGTATTGTGGCATTTGATAAACAACAGGTAGCTTAGAGCATAGAAACATAAATCTTTGCACTTGTTCTTTCCGCATAAACAAGGATAAGAATCTTTGACCACGGACCAGCCGGCTCGAAAACGCCCTAATCTTACTCGTGGGAACCAATTTCCTCAGCTCTTGTAAAGTGAATTCATGAACATGATGAGGATTTCTGCAATTGGTGTATTTTCGGTTTGGAGTAGTAAGCATCAATAAGCCACCGCTCGGGAGTAACTCAAAACAGCTTGAAATAAACCCTTCATAATCTGCCACATGCTCTATGACTTCGTTTGCCACTATTGCATCATACTTACGATTGAACCGTTTAGGAAATTCACCGGTTATAAATTTAATATGAGGGTACCTCTTCCGAGAGAATTCAATAGCAATTTCCGATTTATCAATGCCCTCAACTTCAAAACCTGCCCTATAAATAAGATTTGTTCCATATCCTAAGGCACATCCTACATCCAAAACACCTCTGACTCTATCTCTATGCTTTGACAGCCTTGATATAGCCCAATTATATCTTGCTTCGATAATGTTCTTCTCAAAAATACTATCGGTAGCATCGGAACGCTCACAATACCATTCTCCATCTACTTCTAGCCAACCTTCAGCCTCTCGTGCCATAAAACTCTTGTCACTCCTCAAAATGGGAAAGCGGGTTTGCCGATGATCGAATTTATAACTCTACGTTCTTCTACGTTGAATGCCTTATTAAGAAAAGCTATCGCGAGGTAGATCATTACGCCAAGGAGTGCTACCACAATTACAGATGAGAGTCCAGCCACGTATTTTCTCAACCAAAAAACCGAAAGCGACATCAATATTGAATTGAATGTAATAATTGATAATGCCCTGATAGGTAGAATTAGTCTTGTATACTTAAAGACGAAATAATACATAAAAAGATTTTGAAATAGAATTGCACTGCCCGTTACCAAAGCTACGCCTGTAACGCCCCAGAATTTTACGACAGCCAAATCAAGTATTAGGTTATATATAGAAAATATCTTGCTGTAAAAAAGGATGTCAACTTTTTCAATAGCCTGCAGTATCAAACCCAAAGGGTCCTGAAATGCACGTATAATTAGAAATGCCGCCACTATCCAAAGCACCTTTAAGCTTGATATGTATTTGGGGTCAAACACATATAAAATAATCTTGTCCCCCAGTACAAATATGCCAAATGTTAGTGGGATAGAAAAAAAGGCGATCATCTTTATTAAAAGGTTACCCATCTTTTGTAAATCACCTTTGTTTTTGGTTTTTGTAAATCTGCTGAAAAAAAACGGGTCTATAATTTCCCGTAATAACACGTGGGGTAGAATTCTTGAAAACAGTTCTGAAACGCGGTTGGCAAATGCATAAATCCCTACCGCAAGTGGTCCCAGGAAGACGCTAATGATAAGAAAATCTGTTGAAACATCGAGTATCATAACTCCCATCTCGTTAAAATAACTAAATCCGCCGTAACGGAGAATACGCCTCATGGGAAAAGGTGGATCGCTACTTGTGGTATTCAACCATAAGAATTTTGAATAGTAGCAACAGAGAAACATTGTCATTAAAATACCAGAAGCTACGACCTCTCCGAAAAGCAATCCGTTAAGACCCAATCCAGCATTTAGCAAGAAGTATAGAACCAAAGCTCTGACAAATGTGTAAACTATGTTGGAAATTACAAAATACTTATACAAAAACATCGATGTCAAAACGCTACCCAATAAGCTTCCCTCTAAGGAAAAGATAATTCCAAGTGAGAAAAGTTTAAAATAGTTGGACCAGTTATAGATTTTGGATATTCTCGCTACTTGACTTGAAAACAAAATAACGAGCAAAACAAGTATAGCCGATAGAGCTATCCTCCAAAATGAACCCTCAGCCACCAATCTCTTCAAATTCGAACTCTCTTTGCGAACATAAAATTCGGGAATGTATCTATGAAAAATACTTGGAA
>Ga0315296_10003192_pt1 | contig 13788 bp, 11 predicted proteins | sample YL17G14_18_MG_FD_203921 | JGI IMG/M metagenome (GOLD analysis project Ga0315296, IMG submission 203921) | Sediment microbial communities from Yellowstone Lake, YNP, Wyoming, USA - YL17G14_18 | ecosystem: Environmental > Aquatic > Freshwater > Lake > Sediment | place: USA: Wyoming | collected... | reverse complement strand
CTCCCTCTCCCCCTCGGGGAGAGGGCTGGGGTGAGGGGCGCTCTCCCTCTCCCCCTCGGGGAGAGGGCTGGGGTGAGGGGCGCTCTCCCTCTCCCCCTCGGGGAGAGGGTTGGGGTGAGGGGCGCTCTCCCTCATGTGAGAAACTTCCGTGACATTACCCCTCTCCACACCCACCCCCCACCAACTCCCGAAAGCGTGGAGCGTCGTGGATGAAGGCGAGATCGGGATCAACGCGGGCCCATTCACGGTTGCCGGGGACCTTCTCCAACACCCTGGTCAGATGTTCCAGTGCTGCGCCCACATTTCCGGCAATGGACTCCAGGCAGGCCTGGTTGTAATCATCGTCGGGCTGTAAGAGTCGCCGGGCCTCAGCGATATAGCGCGCCTGAGCATTTGCATCTCCAATGTGCCGATATCCCCCAGCCAGCCTGACATATGAGGCAACGTTACCAGGGTCCAGTTTGACAGCCCGCCTATAGGCAGCGACCGCCTCCTCATGTCGGCCTAGTTCGCTGTAGACATGGCCCAGCCCATTGTAGGGTGCGGCCAACTTCGGGTCCAGTATGATGGCCTGCTGGTAAGCAGCGATGGCCTCCTCGTGCCAGCCCAGTTCGTCATAGGCGTTGCCCAGCCCATTGTGGGGATAGGCATCCTTGGGGTCCAGGGCGATAGCCCGCTGGTAGGCCGCGATGGCCTCTTCATACCGCCCCAGAGCACGATAGACATTGCCCAGGCCGTTGAGCGCGCGTGCCTGTAGCCAAACCTCGCCTGCCTGTCCTGCCAGATCACATGCTGCCTGCGCGTGCCTCAACACCGCTTCGTACTGGCGTGCAAAGAAGTACAAGCTGCCCAACGTGTAGTGTAGTTGCGCACGGGCAGCCGCCGTCTCCGGGACATCGGGTAATTCGGACAGCAGCTCCTCGCGGAACGCGATGCGCGCCTCTCGCTCCTCCGGCGACAGCCGCTCCTCGAACCCCTCCCAGGCCAGTTCACCCGCTATGTAGGCCACCCGGCCCACCTCCGGCGGCTCCACGAACTCGACGACGCGGTGGCGAAAGGCCCAGAAGTCCGGGGCACGCTGCGGGAGTTCGGCCGCCTCTCCCTCCGTCACCCAGAACACAACGCGGATGCGCCCGTCCACCAGGTACTCGCGGCGGACGTTGAGCGCGTTCCAGGTCGTCGGCGCGCCCTGGCGCAAGCCCGAGACGAAAAAGACCGTCCGCGCCCGGTCAGGCCACTCACGCAACACCAGCGGCACATCCGCCGCGGGGTCATCAGGGCCACTCACCTGGACACGGGCCACGGCCTGCCCTTGCTCGCGCAGCCACACCTCCAGTACCGCCTCCGCGTCGGCCCGCACGAACATAGAGGCATAGACCGCCAGCAGGATGGAAGGGCGGTCCCACTGCAGCGCCAGCGCCAGTTCCTGCTTCAGCCGCTCGACCCGCTCGTCAAACGGCTCATCCGGTCTCGTAGCGTTCATGGAGTCACCCGCTCCTCGCTAAGCAGCGGAACCAGTGCCGGATGGACGTCGCACCAGTTCTCTGCGTTGCGGTATTCCAGCGCAGCCAATATCTGCATCAGCGGCCCCAGTTTGTCAGGTTGGTCGAGCCGGTTGTGGGTGTGCACTTCGGCGAGCAGTTGGCGCTGCTCGAGCGTCAGAATGCGCCGATACTCGTTGCGAATCTCGGAGCCAGCGCGCTGCACGTCCTCCAGATCGACGCAAGGCTGTCCCTTCACTCTGGCCCGGCCGATGGCGTAGCGCATCACCCTGCACATTTCACGGAAGACGCCGCCGCTCGTGTGGATGACCTCTTCCAACGCGTCAGGCGCGATCAGGTCAGGCTGCATGCGCTTGTGGACGAACGTGCGCATCGTGCAGTAGCCCTCGGCGTCACGCTCGTCTGGCTTCCGGCGCAGGTGAAGTGTGACGTTGGGGAGGAATATGGCCCGGTCACGGATGGCCTCGAACTCGGGGCTATAAAAGATGGGACTGGAAACGGTATAGACGATGGCGACGTTGGGTTGCAGCATCACCCCCCGGTGGTCGTAGAAGATCTCACACGCCCGTCCCAGGTCGGGCTTGTCCAAATCGTCTATCAGCACCAGGGGCCAGCGGCCGGTCCGTTCGTAGATCGCGGCAGAGGTCGTGTTGAGCAGTTCGATCAGTCCGCTGATGCCTTCTTCGATCACCTGGCGCACGACGGTACGGACCCTGGGCTCCAGCTTCAGTTTGAGGCCTGCTTGGGCGAAAAAGGCGTCCAATTTAGCCTCGACTTCACTCTCGGCCAACCGGCCGGGGGTGATGGTCACTTCTTTCTCCACCCGCCCCCGAAACTGGTCCAACTCGCTCAGGAGTTGTTTGGGCAGGCGGCCGCTGCCAGCCCGGTACTGCCGGTACATCTGCCCGCCGATCGCCAGCAGCACGTCCCGGTAGTCCAGGTTGTTGATGTCCGCCTCGTCCTGGATGGTAAAATGGACCGGCCAAAACCTGGCACAGATATCGGGGTTGACGGCCAGGCGGCGCAGTTCGGTGGACTTGCCGCAGCCCCGATGGCCGGAGAAAAAGTACTTGGGTAGCCGGTAGAAGGGGGCCAGGAGCGCCTGCTCCAGTTCGGCCACCGGATTTCCCGGCCGGTCCACGTAAAACGGGTTCGGCAGCCCATTCGGCTCCACCTCGAGCGGCAGGTCCAACTCAAAGTTAAGCCAGGCGCGCTCCAGATTCGTAGCAGTTACATACTCAAACTTCATCGTTTACCCTCCAAAGCGATGTACATTCTTCACCGCGAAGAGCGCAAAGCACGCGAAGGCTTTCTAATCTATCTTTGCGTGCTTAGCGACCTTCGCGGTTCACGATTTATCCCCGAACGGCCTGGTGCTCCGCTGCCGCGCGAACGCGCCCGAGACCGCCATCTTGGCCATGGCAGGGGCCGCCTGCAATTGGGCGAACTCGGCCTCCATCGCCTGCGCCTCCTCCAGGCCGCGCTCTTCGCCCAGCAGCGCCGCGTACTCCTGCAGCGCCGCCAGGTCCATCTCGGCGCGCCGCTGCCCCTCGGCCAGCCCCCTGGCCGCCATCATGCGTGACGTGCCTAACACACCCGTCGCCCGCATCTGACCCAGCACGTGCTCCACCACCGGCATGACCACGCCATCCCGCCGGCCAAAGGCGGCCGGCTCCACGAAGCGCACCGTGACGCGGTTGAGCCTGGTGGAGAGATGATTGCCGGCCGGAGAGGTATACGTCAACACCCCTTCGACGCTCAACTTCGAGGGGGCCGGCTGCGCCGGCAGCGTCAGGCGCATGGGCACCTCGAGTTCGATGTCACTGGGGATGTCGCCCAGCGCGACGGTCGCCTCCCCCCCACCCTGCTGCGCCGGGTACGCCGAGGACAGCGGGAACAGCGCCGCGCCGGCCGGGATGGTCAGGTGGAGCGTGGCCTCCCGCGCGGCCAATGCGGCGACCTCGCCCAACTCGCCGGCCACGTACGCGCCGATCTGCACGGGGTCCAACACGTGGTAGAACCGCCCCCCACCCTGCGTCGCGACTTCGACCATGAGCGCCTCATTGTAGTCGGCGCCGACGCCCAGCGTCGAGACGATGATGCCTTGCTGGCGCGCCTGGAAGCCGCGTTGCCCCACCGCTTCGACGTCCGTCTCGCCCACATTGGCCTGCCCGTCGCTGAGGAGGAGCACCAGGCTGGTCTCCCCCATCCCCCCTATAGGGGGGTAAGGGGGGCGGGCGGCAACCTTCTCCAGCCCGAGTTCCAGCCCACCGCACAGCGCCGTCTGCCCGCCCGCTTCGATCTCCCCCAGCGCGCGCTCGACGACCTGGCGGGCCTGCTCGTTGATCTCGGCCGGCTCGAAGGGACAGGCCACGCCGCCGGAAAAGGTGACGAGCGAGAAGACGTCGCCGTCGTGCAGGCGGCGCAGCGCCTGACGCACGGCCTCTTTGGCCTGCGCGAGTTTCTGCCCGCGCATCGAGCCGGAGACGTCGAGCACGGCGGCGAAACTGAGTGGCTGGCGGCCGGTCTCGGTCGGGGCGGCCTCCTCGGGCGGCACCTGCACGGGCGTCTGGAGCGTGACGAGCAGGTAGCGGTCCACGTTCCGCCCGCCCGGGGCCGTCACCTGGTCCAGTTCCATCTGCGCGCGCACGTAGGAGGCCTGCTCGCCCGGGGGCGGCTCGACCTCGAAGGTCAGTTCCCCTCCACAGCGGGCGCATGCCTTCACCCCCGCCGGTTCATCCTGCAAAAGCCCACAATACTGGCAGCGCATCAAGCGTGGCATATCGCTCCCTTCTCCGCTCGTGGTCTGTAGTGTGGCCTATAGTAACGGCTTCAGTCGTTTCTGCGAACGCCATACTCGCACCCAGTGTGGCCTGTAGTAACGACTTCAGTCGTTTCTGCGAACGCCATACTCGCACCCAGTGTGACCTGTAGTAACGACTTCAGTCGTTTCGCGTGGTGCCATAGCGACTAAAGTCGCCACTACGAACGCCATACCCGTACCCTCATTATAGCACAGCACGACAATTGAAAAAAGCGCATAGGTGTGCTATACTCTTGTCCAAGAATAGACTTCCGAAGTCTGGGAGACTTTGGAAGTCTGGCGATCAACCCATACGGAGGTATCCCAATGTCAAAAGGCAATACGCCCAGGATTCTCGTGACCGGCGCGTGCGGCCAGATCGGCTCCGAACTGACCATGGCGCTCCGCGAACGGTACGGCAACGACAACGTCGTGGCCGCCGGCCACAAGACACCGCCCAGTTCCACGCTGCGCGATTCCGGCCCCTTCGTGTCCATGGAGGTGACCCGGCGGGAAACGGTCGAGGAAGTCGTGGACAGGTACAAGATTGACACGCTCTACCACATGGCCGCCATCCTCTCCGCCACCGGCGAAAAGAACCCCCACCTGGCCTGGGACGTCAACATGAATGGGCTGTACAACGTGCTCGAGGTGGCCCGGGAACGCCACATGGCGCGCGTGTTTTGTCCCAGTTCGATCGCCGCCTTCGGGCCGGAGACGCCCCGGGACCACACGCCCCAGGAGACGGTGCTCCGCCCAACGACGATGTACGGCGTGACGAAGGTGGCCGGCGAACTCTTGTGCAACTACTACTTCAAGCGCTTCGGGCTGGACGTGCGCGGCGTGCGCTACCCCGGCATCATCAGCAGCGAGACGCTGCCCGGCGGCGGGACGACCGACTACGCGGTGGCCATCTTTTACGAGGCGCTCAAACACAAGCGCTACACGTGCTTCGTGCGCGAAGACACAGTCCTGCCGATGATGCACATGCCCGACTGCATCCGCGCGACGATCATGCTGATGGAGGCCGACCTCTCGCGGCTCAAGCACCACGCCGACTTCAACCTGGCCGGCTTGAGCTTCTCCGCCGGCGAGTTGGCGGCCGAGATCAAGCAGCACATCCCGGAGTTCGTGTGCGAGTACGAGCCCGACTTCCGGCAGGCCATCGCCGATTCCTGGCCGCGCACGATTGACGACAGCGCCGCGCGGGAGGAATGGGGCTGGCAGCCGCAGTACGACCTACCGGCAATGGTCAAGGATATGCTGGAGAAACTGGGGAAGAAGTACGCAGAGGGCAAATTATAGACCGGCAAAACACGGTGGACGCCCCGCTTCAGCGGGGGTCTCCCGGCTGATGAGACTGGCAAAACACGGCGGACGCCCCGCTTCAGCGGGGATTTCCCGGCTGATAGGCTCAGCAACTACAGATGAAGCAACTCGCGCTCGATTTCAGCAATGAGTACAGGCAAGTTGGGACGGGAGAAACTCAGACCAGGGGCCGGGACGCGATGGTGTTTGATGCCGGGCGGGACGTGCTTATGATGAGGATGCGTGGCTGCCAACGTTGGGTCATCAGGATGTGGCCACGAATCGTACCAGTACAGCTTCTCCTTGCCAGGATAACTGGCGCGACAATACTCGGCAGCCTCGGGAAGCGGACTTTCGACAAAAGGGGGATGGCATCGCGATACTTCGTAGCGATATGCTGCGATCACCCCTTGTTGAAAATCCAGCAACTCGTATACACACAACACCAGATCATCGTCGAATGCGACCAATCCCGCCAGTCGTGCCGTGTCGAGACCGGGCGGTGCCAAGACCAGCGTGCTCAAACGGACGGAAGGACAACGAGATGGCAGCGTGTAGATCAGTTGCTCGTACTGTGTGCGGATCAGCATTACGCATCACTCATGCTACAGCAACCATACGGCGCAACTGTTCCGGCAACGATTGCCGACGCAACAGGTTGCGGTAGGCGCGTTCCCGCTGCAGCCACACTTTGTACAGAGCATGCCACTCGAGGAAATCGTGGAAATGTGGCTCTTCACCGTCGTCAAACTCGGACAGTTGGCCGGATTCCATCGCCTGGTAGAAATCCGGAGACAGCACGCCGTATCTATCTTCGAACGTCCGTAATTGCCATTCGATCCAATGAATCTCGCGGACGAGTTGTTGCAGTTCCATGGCTCTCGTTCCTTTCAGCGCACAGACTTTACCGTCGCCTGCTTAACAGGATTATACCACGCCCAGCATGGAAGGACAATTGGGAGGATCTAGCCGCTGCTCGAAGGCTCGCAGCCCCCGTCCTCGGGGGCGTCTCAGGCAAGGACACAGCATCAGGGTGATAAACAATTCATTATGAGGGAGATGCGTGTGTATTTCGAAACGTTGGCCCGCATGCGATTGTCGAACGCGAGCCATAAGTCGGACATAGAACATTTTGAAAAGGAGTGACACAAATGGGAGACAGACTGGATTTCATACGACAGGAACTGGAGGCCTCGCAGGCCGAGAAGCGCTACATCAACATCCGGACGATGGACTCACCCCCCGGTGCCTGGATGGTGGTGGACGGCAAGCAGGTGCTAAACTTTTGCACCAACAACTACCTGGGGCTGGCCAACCACCCGGTCCTGAAAGAGGCGGCCAGGCAGGCCGTCGAGGAGTGGGGCGTCGGCCCGGCCGCCGTGCGCACGATCGCCGGCACACAGCGGCTGCACGTCGAATGCGAGAAGCGCCTGGCTGCATTCAAGCGTGTCGAGGCGGCCCTGCTGGTGCAGAGCGGCTTCTGCGCCAACCAGGCCGCCATCCCGCCACTCGTGGGCCAGGACAGGGAGACCGGCGCGCAGGACGTCATCTTCTCCGACCGGCTCAACCACGCCAGCATCATTGACGGCGCACGGCTGAGCGGGGCCAAAATCGTCGTCTACGAACACTGCGATCCGGCCGACCTGGAAGCCAAGATCAAGGAGAACCTGCCCAGGTTCCGGCGCGGGCTGATGGTCACCGACGGCGTCTTCTCGATGGACGGCGACGTCGCACCGCTCGACAGCCTGTACGAGGTGGCATCCCAATACGACGTGCTGACGATGGTGGACGACGCCCACGGCGAAGGCGTGCTGGGGCAAGGGCGCGGCATCGTGGCCCACTTTGGGCTGGAGGGCAGGTTCGACGTCGAGATCGGCACGCTCTCCAAGGCCTTCGGCGTGATGGGCGGCGTCATCGCCGGCAAGAGCATCGTGGTGGACTATATCCGGCAGAAAGCGCGCCCCAATCTCTTCTCCAGCGCGCTCACCCCGGCCGACACCGCCGCGTGCATGGCCGCCGCCGAGTACGTCGAGGCGCACCCGGAACTGGTCGAGAAGTTGTGGGAGAACGCCGAGTATTTCAAGGCCGGCATCAAGCGGCTAGGGATAGACACCGGCCGCACGCAGACGCCCATCGTGCCGGTGATGCTGGGCGACGTGAAACTGGCCAAGGATTTCAGCGCCAAACTGTTCGAGTACGGCGTGTTTGCCATGGCGCTGGGCTTCCCCACCGTCCCGCAGGGACAGGCGCGCATCCGCGTGATGAACACCGCCGCGCACACGCGCCAGGACCTGGACCAGGGACTGGAGATATTTGAAAAAGTGGCACAGGAACTGGAGGTCATCTGATTGCGTGTTACGTGTTGCGTGGCACCGATCCGTTTCCGTTCCTTTCTTAATCCGCCGTTGTGGTGCGTGCTACGTGTTACGTGGCACCGATCCGTTTCCGTTCCTTTCTTAATCCGCTGTTGTGGTGCGTGGGGGGCGCTTGACAAATCGTATGGAGCGCATATAATCCGCTGTTGACAATCAGTCGTCAGCACCTTCGGGGCAGGGTGAAATTCCCGACCGGCGGTAAGGCAGGTTCTGGGCCTGCCGAGCCCGCGAACCGCGCAAGCGGCCGATCCGGTGGAGGCGGCATAGAATAGCCGCCCAGTCCGGGGCCGACGGTCAGAGTCCGGATGGAAGAAGGTAAACCGTAACGCTGCGACCTGCGTGCACGCAAGATAGACGCCCCGAAGGCCGTAAAGGTCTTCGGGGTTTTTGTTGCAGCGTACATCCCTGCCCCGTGGGTGAGCATCCCGCCCCACGAGGCATTCTTTTGGACACGGATTTTCACGGATGCACACGGATAGAATCCAAGAAATCCGTGCAATCCGTGTTAATCCGTGTCCGATAAACCTGATTGCGAATCGCGAGGATTGTTTGGACGCGGATTCTCACGGATGCACACGGATAAAATCCAAAAAAATCCGTGCAATCCGTGTGAATCCGTGTCCAATAAAATGATAAAATCCGCGTTCATCCGCGTTAATCCGCGTCCAATAAACCTGATTGCGGCAGGAGGCCGTGCTATGAGACAAAAGTATACCTCACGGATCGGGCTGGCACTCGTGAGCGCCGCCATCTTCCTGGCCTGCTGGCAGGGGCTGGTCTGGCTGGGCGGCTACCCGTCCTTCATGCTCCCGCCGCCGGGGGCCGTGGCGGCCCGGCTGGGGGACGTCCTGGCCAACGGCTCGCTGTGGTTCCACACCGTTGTGACGTTGCGGGAGGTGTTGGCCGGGTTGGGACTGGGTGCGCTCGTGGCGACGCTCCTGGGCTACGCGCTGGCCCATTCGCCCGTGGCAGAGCGGCTGCTGACCCCCTACATCGTCGCCTCCCAATCGGTGCCCACCATCGCGATTGCGCCGCTGCTGGTCATCTGGTTCGGCACGGGGCTGCTCTCGAAGGTGCTGGTCTGCGCGCTCATCGTCTTCTTCCCCATCCTGGTCAACACCGTCGTCGGCGTGCGCTCGGTCGGGCGGGACCTGCGCGACCTGATGCGCACGCTGGAGGCCAGCCGCTGGCAGACGATCTGGAAACTGGAGGTGCCGGCGGCGCTGCCGGTGCTCCTGGGCGGCCTGAAAGTGGGCGCCACGCTCTCGGTCATCGGCGCAGTGGTGGGGGAATTCGTCGCCGCCGACCGCGGCCTGGGGTACCTGCTCAAGCAGGGCCAACAGGTATACGACACGCCGCTCGTCTTCGTCGGGATCGCCGCGCTGGTCGTGCTGGCGCAGGCGCTCCACGGGGCGGTGGCGCTGACCGAGCGGACCTTGCTCCGCTGGCGTGAGGACGTGAAACGTGAAGCGTGAAACGTGAAGCGTGAAACGTGAGACGTGAAAGGGAGGTAGCAGAATGAGAAAGGGTTTCGCTTTGTTGGTGCTGGTCGTGCTGGTTGGCGCAGCAGGATGCGCCCGCCCGGCCACCCCGCAACTGACGCACGTCCGGCTGCCGATGGGCTTTGTCGCCAACGTCCAGTTCGCCCCCTGGTACGTGGCCGTCGAAAAAGGGTATTTTGCCGCCGAGGGCCTCGAACTGGAATTCGACTACGGCGACTGGGAGACCAAAGGCGTGCAGTTGGTCGCGACCGGCTGGACTCCCTTCGCCATCGCCAGCGGCGACCAGGTGCTGCGGGCGCGGGCACAGGGGCTGCCCGTCGTCATGGCCGTCAACTGGTTCCGGCGCTTCCCCGTGGCGGTCGTCGCACTGAAGGAGAGTGGCATCCAGGCGCCGGCCGACCTGGTCGGCCGGAAGGTGGGCACACCAGAGACCTTCGGCGCCGCCAGTTACATCGGCTGGCGGGCGCTGGCGGCCGCGGTCGGGCTGGAAGATCAAGACGTCCAACTGGAGGTCATCGGCTACGCGGCGGTCGAGAACCTCGTCACGGGACGGGTGGACGCGGCGGTCGTCTACGCGAACAACGAGCCGGTCCAACTGGCCCAGCGGGGCTACGACTACGTCCTGTTTCCTGTGGCCGACTACGTGCCGCTCGTCTCGAACGGCATCATGACGAACGAAGAGACGCTGCAGGAAAAGCCGGAACTGGTGCGCGCCTTCGCCCGCGCCTTCCTGAAGGGGCTCGACGATACGCTGGCCGATCCGGACGCCGCCTTCGAGATCTGCAAAAAGTACGTGGAGGGGCTGGACCAGAACGAGGCCATCCAGCGGGCCGTGCTCGAGGCCACGCTCCCCTACTGGCAAGGGGAGAACCTGGGCACGTTCGACCCCGCCGCCTGGCAAAAGACGGCCGAGGTGTTGCTGCAGATGGGGCTGCTGGCGGACGCGGTGGAGGCGGAGAAAGCGTTCACAAACGATTACCTACCGTAAGACGATTTGCGTTGACCGCGGAAATTCTGGGACGCGGATTTCCACGGATGAACACGGATAGAATCGGATAAAATCCGTGTGCATCCGTGTGCATCCGTGTCCAAGCTATGTGTAAGAAGTGAGATGATCGAATCACTACTGGTCGTCGAAGGCCTGAGAATGGAATATCGCCAGCCCGGCGGGCGGCTCTCGGTGCTGGACGGGCTGACCTTCCAGGTGGCGGAGGGGGAGTTCCTGTGCCTGATCGGTTCCTCCGGCTGCGGCAAGACGACGCTCTTGCGGCTGGTGGCCGGGCTGGAACAGCCGACGGCCGGCCAGGTCTACCTGGCGGGCGAGAAAGTAGACCGCCCCCACCGGGCCGTGGGCATCGTCTTCCAGCAGCCGACCTTGATGGCCTGGCGGACGGTGGAGGCCAACGTGGCGCTGCCGCTGGAGATGGACGGGTTGCGCAAAGAGGAGGCCCGCCAGCAGGCGCGCGCGCTGGTGGACCTGGTCGGGCTATCCGGCTTCGAGGAGGCCTACCCGGCGCAACTTTCTGGCGGCATGGCCCAGCGGGTGGCGCTGGCCCGCGCACTGGTGCACGACCCGCGGCTGCTGTTGCTGGATGAGCCTTTCGGTGCACTGGACGCCCTGACGCGGGAACGCATGGGACAGGAACTGGTGCGCATCTGGCAGGCCCGCCGCAAGACCGTCGTGATGGTCACGCACTCCGTGTCGGAGGCGGCCTTCCTGGCCGACCGCATATTGGTGCTTGGCCCGCGGCCTGCCTCCATCGTGGCCGAGATCGCGGTGGACCTGCCCCGGCCGCGCACGCCGGAGACGCTGGAGACGCCCGCCTTTAGCGCGCTGGCCCGGCGTGTGCGGGAAGCACTCGACCGGGCCGGCGCGTAAGAGTCTGGGACGCAGATTAACACGGATTTCACGAATTCCTTATGATTTTATCCGTGTGCATCCGTGAAATCCGTGTCCCAATAATCCCCCCTGGCCCGGTCAGAGCTTGGAATGCTATCCGGCGACCGGCTTCGACTGCCGCCGCAGCAACAGCGGCCCTATGCGGTCCATCAGCCAGCCAAAGCACAACTCCACCCAGGGCACGAACCACAGGATGCGGGGCACGTAAACCGCCCGCGCCGGCTTTCTGAGCAAGTTCCAGATGCGGTTGGCCACCCTTTCTGGACTCACGCCGAACCGCCTGGCCGGCATACGCAGCGCCGCCGGCTGGCTCGAAGCGCGCTCGAAGAACTCCGTCGCCACAGCCCCTGCCCGAACGACGCTGATGTGAACGCCCGTGCCGCGCAACTCACGGTGTAGGGCGGTCGTGAAGGCATCCACGAACGACTTGGTCGCACTGTACAGCGCGACGCCCTGGCTCGGCAAACTGCCCGCGATAGACCCGATGTTGACGACGTGCCCGCTGTTGCGCGCTTTCATATCTTCCAGCAACAGCAGCGTGAAACGCACGACCGCCGAGACGTTGACCTGCAGCATCTGCCAGGCCAGCGCCCAGGGCATGTCCGTGCCAAAGCCATACCAGCCGAAACCGGCGCCGTTGATGAGCACGTCCACTGCGCCATAGACAGCGCGAACTTGCTCGAGCACGCGCAGGCGTTCCTGCTCGTCCGTCAGGTCGGCGACAATCACCAGCGCCTCTCCGCCGGCCTGGCGGATCTCGGCGGCCAGGCTGTCCAGGCGCTCCTTGCTTCTGGCGACCAGGACGACCTTGAGCCCTTCGCCGGCCAACTTTTTCGCCGTTTCCGCACCGATACCACCGGAGGCCCCGGTGACAATCGCCACTTTGCCCTGCCAGTCCGCGTCCACTTTTATGGACCTGGCGGCCTGGAAGTAGGGGGATTTCTTCAGCAGCCCACGACGGACGAGCAGGTGAAATGCCCGTACCAGGTGCCGCCGATGTCCCAACAGCGCGGTCATCTCGCGCGTATAGTCGCCCAGATCGCGCTGCTGGTAATGGAGCAGCCTCTGGCTTTCGGCAGTGTCCAGCCAATCGGTGCAAAACGGCGTCGAACCGAAGGCTTCTTCCGGGAGCATCCCCACTCCCATCGCACCCAGGATACGCCCGGTGATCTGGCGATAGGTGTACTGGCAACGGGGACCGCCGCCGATCAACAGGGTCTTCCCCCACACGTCCGCACTGCTGACGGCGTTGGCGAGTGCCAGCCCCACGTCCCGCGTGTGCACGAATTCCATGCGGTTGTCCAGCGGGACGTCGAACATGCCCGGGTCCAGCCGCAGCGCCAGGGGCAGCACGGCCGCGAACCGCAGGATGGTCCACTCCAACCCGGACATCTTGACCATCTGTTCGCATGCGATCTTGTGATGCGCATAATGCTCGATAGGGCAGACGGGATCCGTAACGGTCCTGGGCGGCGGCTGGTCTTGCGTCCTGCCGTACACGTGCAACGACGAGGCGAAGATGATCTTGGGCGGACGGGGCAGCGACCGCATCGCCTCGAGGAGGTTTTCGGTTCCCCCAACGTTGATCTCCCGCGCCCAGTCGGGACGGGCCTCAGACTCGACGCCGGTGACCGACAACTTGGGGATGATGAACGCCAGGTGCACGACGACGTCCTGATCGCGCACGGCCGCGGCGACGTCTTGCGGGCGTCGCAGGTCTCCCCACACCACTTCAATTTGACCTTTCAATTTTCGGGCGGCCTTCTCGTTCGCTTTCGTCTTCAGGTCAAAGCACCGCACGGTATGGCCCTGTTTGAGCAGTTCCTCCAGGGCACTCTTGCCAACGTTTCCAAACGCACCAGTCAACAGCACCTTCATAGACTATATTCCTCCGTCGTCCAGATTTCGGTCAATCCGCCCTACCTGCATACCTTCGAGAAGTACCCGCACGCCCTCCTGTGCCACCTGCCCCCAGTCCGCCCCCTGGGGGTCTAACAGCCCCTGCAACACCAGGCCAACGGCCAGTGCTACGATCACCAGGGCCGCCACCTTGGGGTCAACAGGCTGCAATGTGCCCTCGGCGATCCCCGCCTCAATCTTGCTGGCGAAAAAGTCCCGATACCGCTGGTAGGGCACAATCGTCGCCTGCCAGACCACTGGCTCGCGCGCGGCCTTGCTCCAGAATTCCAGGAAAAACGGGAGCCGCCCGCTTCCCGCCTGGAAGATCTGTTGAGCCATGCCGGCCATCTGCGTGAGCCCCTCGGGTACCGTGGGCGCATCGGCGCCGGTCACTGCCAGCCGGGCCTCCAGCCCTGCCAGCCAGTGGTTCAGCAGTTCCAGGAACAGGGCCTGCTTGCTGGAAAAGTGATGGTAGAAAGCCCCCTTGCTCACGCCGGCA
>Ga0315296_10003191_pt1 | contig 13792 bp, 18 predicted proteins | sample YL17G14_18_MG_FD_203921 | JGI IMG/M metagenome (GOLD analysis project Ga0315296, IMG submission 203921) | Sediment microbial communities from Yellowstone Lake, YNP, Wyoming, USA - YL17G14_18 | ecosystem: Environmental > Aquatic > Freshwater > Lake > Sediment | place: USA: Wyoming | collected... | reverse complement strand
TGTAGTCCCTTTCAATGTCCAAACCATAGACAGCATACCTCTCTGGAAGATTGACCAAGACCATTCCAATTCCACACCCTATCTCTAGTATCTTCTTCGCCTGCTTGCGATATCCCTTTATGGACCCCAAGACATAGTGTGCCCTCGCTCTTGCTCCTTGCTTGCTTGCAAGCGATTCCCAAAAACTCACAAAAGGTTTTGACGTCTTGCTTCGGTGCTCATATTTGACCATGCACAACCCCCAAAGTTGCATCCAGCAAAACGACTATTTGTCTTTTGAGTCAGATATTGTTTGTCAACTTCTACTCTTCGCGCGCGCTCTAACACAATCGACCACAAAGAGAAAACCACAATGCCACAAGGGCCTTTCACAATGAAAAGTCAACAACGGTCCCATTGTTACAATATTGTGGCGCCTTGTGGTTTTTCACAATCAAAACCATTGTGAAGCTAAGTTTACTCAAGGGGGCAATACAGACGACCCGAGCAGGAAGCACATGCACGAGAAACTGGCGCGTGCGGTCAGTAGCGAAGGCCTAAAACACGCTGGGGACCGTTCACAATGCGCTGTGAATCCAAGCGGCATCCTCGATCTCTTTCTCTCGGATCGGGCGTCTAGCATCCTTCTTTTCGGCCATGGTGTCCTTCGCTTGTTTCTGGTCCTCACTCAACGGAGTAGGCGCCAACTTGCGGCCGGAAGAATGGAAAAGTTTCGAGAGAGTCGGAGCCAAATAGCCCTTGCCGCGTATTATTGTGTGGATTTCCTCATCTGTCTTACCGGCTTCTTTGAGCTGTTTCATGAGGGCCTCGCCTTCGGCACGTTGGGCCTCTATCTTCGCTTTCATATCCATAAACTTGACCTTCTCACAGGCTAGGTGAGAGTTTACACGTGCTCAAAATGTAAGTACACGAACTGTAAATACACTGAGTACACGGAGATTTTACAGTGGCGTACACCAGAAAAAATCGGAGTTTACACGACTGTACTTTCGTGTAAATTTTACACAGCTTACCTATGTAAGGCAAATTTCACTAAGGGGGGCAATACAGACAATAAAGAGAGCAAGCACATGCACGAGAATCTCGTGCGTGCGGTCAGTGCTGGGGGCTTAAGAAGCGGTTTAGGCCGTACACTTTTGTCCTGTGGGTCCAGGCGGCCTTAGCCCTGTGGAGCATGAAGACTGTGAGCGCGCGCTAAACTTCGCCCTTCTGTGCTGGTGCCTATCCTGTTTGAGTCTCGCTCAGGTAAACTCTTTTCTCTCGAAAAGCAACAGTCCTAAAACCACGGTGACGATGAAGTAAAGTCCTAATATGGCAAGTCCTTCTGGGATCGTGGCACTGTAGGTAGTTAAGCTTATTCTTCCTTCACCAAAGATTTCGGTGTGAATGTGTTCTGGGTAGGGAACTGTTAGTATGTTTCCAATTATGCCGGCTCCGTAGGTGAGAATAAACCAGGGCTCTATTTTGACAAGGGTTGCAACGAGTGTTTGTACTAGTGAGAATACGAAGAGGAAAAGTACATGGATGAGCTTGATCAAACAAGCAAGCAAAAAACCCTTGTGATTGTTTAGATGTTTCGCCAAGACCTCAAACGCCATGGACCGCCAATTAACAAAGTTTAATAACCATTTTATAGTAGACTACAGTACTTTCATAGGTAGAGGTCTATGGAAACCTCTGGACAAGGCACAAGTTCACTGGGAGAACAGCAAATCAAAGAATTTATCGAAGCCTTTGTTGAGTACTTGAAAGGCATGGGAGTTTTCGCCATTAAAATTGGAGAAACTGAACAGAAGTATCCTCAGGCCTTTAAAATGATGGCACAAATGGCCTCGCCCGAAAACATCGCTTATTTCATCTCTAAAGCTCCACCAGAAATCGTTGTCAAGATGTTCGAATTTATGTTAAGAGCAAGTAGCTTGACTGCTAAAATGCAAAGAAAACTAAACGAGCTAAATTCTGATGAAAAGATTCAACTCGGAAAGGAAATGGTTGAACTCGCCGAAAGCGTTTCCGAATTGATGAGAAAAGCGGAGGAAGCAAGTATAGAACAAGCAAAGGCAAAGGAAGAAGAAGTGGAGGGCGCGTAAATGTATCGTCTGTTAGATATGTCTGCAGTTTTCGAGGATTTTGACTTAAGAAAAGTAGCGAATGTCGTTCTTATGAAGAGTTTCTCTTTTCTGGAAGGGATTTTTGGCGATGCTGGAGAGATATCTCCGAATCAAATTGCCAGCGCAGTCTTGGAAAGCTCATTGGAGCGACTTGTTCCGAAGGAAATAACTCCTGAAGTTACAGATTATCTATCAAGAAACACGTTGAGGTCGATTATTGGTCTTTCTCCCATTCAAATTAACACTATTGACAAAGACGCTATACGCAAGCTGAAAGGCTCGATTTCATGGCTGAGTAAAGAAAAGATAAACGTAACAGAGATTATCAGAGAGATGCGGGAATGCTAAGTGAGTGCGTCTCCGTTAGCATATGTTGACACCAATGTTTTTGTCTCTTATGCTTTAGGCGAGGAAAGAGAAGAAAAGTTTCAGATTGCTGAAAGGTTTTTCGAAGAAGTTTCCCAAGGAAAATACATAGTATTGGTATCCCGTTTTGTTCTAACCGAAACACTACATACCCTAAGAAAGATAGCAACTGAGCAAGTTTACAAAGAAATAGGGCAGAATCTGTCTCAATCAGAATTGATAGAGATAGCCAATTCCAGAGAATTTAGAAATGAAGTCAACGATAGGAGTTTGAAGGCATTTAGGGCGATAATCGAATGCATTACGAGTGATCCAGATCATTTCAAATTCGGAGATCCCAAAACGATCTATTCAGAAGAAATGTTTTCAAAAGCTTTGCAAACACTTTCAGCGTGTCTAGGCGAATTTCGTGTTTACCATTTTCGTTGCCTAAAATGCGGCGGTACTATTGGTTGTCAACATTGCGGCTTTGATTGGGAGATTGCCTACAAAGCGTTTAATGCTCCTGATTTGACTCATCTTTTGATGTCATCTAGCCTAGGGTGTAAGTATTTGTTTACGATGGATCAGTATTTTGCCAAAGTTCCGAGAATCCAATCACAAAGTAAGATAATACTTTTGTCTTAGGAAGCCTAATACAGCCGAATGATCTCTCAGTGCGAAGAAAAGCCCCTCTGGTTAACAGACTTCTCCAAAAGTCTCTTAAGACCCGAAGAGTTACCAGAACCCTATTTTCGGCCTACCGCCACGTACATGACTTCTTCAACCTTTTGTTTTGTGGAACCTTATGAAGCCGTCAGCCTCGATTCCGTCTTTCTGAATTTCATGCATGAGGCTTTCGAATCTACCATAAACGTTCCTTATCGCGTTTTCGTCGCACCCTTCAAACGTTGCGGTGGCAACCCCTTTGGTGGCGATCACCTTTATTTTAGGTAGAGAATCATTGGTGTCTTTCATCCATCTGCGATTTTGAACCAACTCCTCAAGAAGCGACGCTTGTTTCTCGCCGTTTCCAGTAAGATGGTACCTTCGGGACTTATCCTTTGAAACGTGTCCTTCGCTCATGAGATTTCGAAGGTGCTTGCCAACGATTGACCGACTAAACCCTGTTCCTTCCATCACCGCTCCAAACGTAAGGCCGCTCTGCAACCGCAACAGATTCAGAATTTTCAGTCTGTTCTCATCTCTCAACACATCATTTGACATGCGAACCATACTGTCACTTCACCATACTAAGTGTGCGCTCACTGGATACAGTTATAACCTTCAACGTTTTAAAGGTTCTTACGAGTTAGAATGACAAAACACAAAGTCTTGGGAAAAACGATAAGGAAAATCGTCAAAGTCGGAAACTCAATCGGCATAACACTGCCAAGAGAATACCTAGAAGCTCACAACCTCAAGCTCGGTGAAAGCATGGAGATTTGTTTTAACAAGAAGATTCTTCGTGTCGAGCCACTGAACCTACAGAAGATCAAACAAGCAGTGGAGCATGGGAACAAGGAAAGTGCAGAAAACAAGCATACACTACCTGATAAGGAAAACAGCCTGACGGAATAGGAGGAAGGTGATGAGTCAAAGTCATATCAATTTGTCCGTTAGCTTGAGCTTTCGCTTGACTGTAAGAGACTCCCAGATGCAAGATTTACTGGCTGTAGAACTGAAAAGAAGAAACGGATTTTCAAGAGTTAACGAAGCAGGAGAGAGACGAGCTCTGAAGCGCGCCCAATGACAAGAGATGATGACACAACGATGACATCAACTAAGTGTCGCGACTTCATTATCGCCTACGCAAAGAGGCTCAACCGCGCTTTTACTTACAAAGACCTTCTAGAAGGAGCGAAAGAGCGTCACACGTACGGTACGTTGCGTAACAATGTTTCTAGACTCAGAAAAAACAGGGAAGTCTTAAAGTTCCCTAAAGAAAACCCCGCTAGGTTCATTTTGCCAAGTTGGAAAGACCGACCTGAATATAGGAGATGGTTCCAAAATGACAAAATCCCTATGGGGGGTAGAGTGAAAGTATACAAGCGTGGCTCTGAGTTAAGAGTTGATTTTGTTAGTTTTGTTGAGTCTCTGGATTGGGAGGAGCTTTGTTATGTTCACGATGTCCGGGTTGAATTTGATGCTGTATGCGTCGATTGCGTTGGTTGGCTTTGGTCTTTGAGGAGTCATAGTTGGCTTCGGAAGTTTGACGACTTGGAGTTCCCGTTGACTGTTCAGGTTTATGATAGTGGACGTGTTCAGGTTGCTGTGAAGTGTAGTTTAAAGCCTATTCCTTTTAATTTCGAAGGATTGACACGTCTCACCTCTGTTCTTGGTGAGTTGAAGGGGAGACTCGGCTGGAGCAATGTTCCGAATGTTGTAGATTGGGCGGCTACGAGCTGGCATTATGGAAAGGATAGTAAAAATGAAGTTTCTGGGGCCTCCTTCAATGTGACTTTTGAAACGTGGTCTAAAACACTGGCGCGAATTTATACCAAATTAGAGCTTAACAAGATTCGCGTTGAAGAAATTCAATCGCCACGCCGCACCGTGCAAGACCTTTTTGAGGCGGTTATGAATCGAGAGGAGAGTCGGTAAGATGCGCGGGCAACAGGTGAGAGGTTGTGTTGTGGGTGGCCGTTTGAGGCTTCACAACTGTTATTGGAAGGAGGGAGATAATGCCAAGAGAAGAGCGAGTAGAAGTTGAACTTAGGGATCTAATTCGGCCTGGCACAACCCGTGGACTCGACTTTGTAATTCTCGACGAACTTAGGAAGAGGACTGGCATAGCTCCCCAAGAGGTCTTGAAGTTTGCGTTAGCCGAGATGCTTTGCAACGCGTTGGACAAGGAAGACATTACCATGATCAACGTTGACGTGCAAACGGAAGGAGAGTTCCACAGGCTTGCGGCTAGCGACAACGGTAGCAAAAAGCTAACCGTGAAAGAGTTGAGGCTGATACTTGACTTTGAGAGCAAGGCTTCGTCGAAGAGAGGCCTCTTCATGGTTTCAAGGGGCTACCTCGGAAATGCCCTGAAGTGCATTTTTGGCTTCTCTTACGCGCTTGCTGAGTTAAGGGGGCTTTCGCCACCCCCCGTTATTATCAGAAGTGGCAATCACGAATACGCAATTACCCTGAATCCAGATAGGGCAAAAGGGGTAATTGACTCAAGAATTGTGACCACAACGCGAAGGGACGACGGACTCACCACCTTCATCGTCAAGTTTGCCGCAGACGCCGTAGTTCCTCCTGGATGCGCCTTGGTTCTGGGGGACCTCATCTTTGCAACTAGTATGGTCAACCCAAGCCGAAAAATCTCCCATGACATCTTTGGAGAAAACGGCACACTTGGTTCAGAGCAGGCAAGTTCCAAAGCCATCAGACAAGAAACATCGGTCTTGTGGTATACACAAAAGCAGTTTGAAAGCCTCTTCGAAGACTTTCTAAGGGCTAGACCACAAACACAGCTTAAGGAGTTCATGCCCCTATTCCGAGGATTCACATCCAAGAAGATCATGGGGGAAATTCTGCAGGAATTAACTGCAGCCATAAATCATGATTCCGAGACGAATCAGAATGTACAGTTTTTCCCCGCAACACTCATTAAAGACATGTCCAGTCAGGCGGTGTCAAAGCTTTCTGCAATAATGAAGGCTAAGGCTAAGCCTATTGCCAAAAGAAGTGTCCCATCGGTTCTTGGTGTTGTGGGGAAAGATTCCTTTGAGAGGATCCGTGAGCAGAATGGGTGGGAGAGGCTCAGGCATGTTGTGATGCCGGGCATCAGGGTTGAGTGTCCCGAGCATGACCATGGTGGTGAGCCCTGCCGTAACCTAGACCACGTTGAATTCCCATTTCTCATAGAGGTTGCAATCTTTGACAGAAGGAAAGACGATCAAGGGGGTCTCAAGCTCTATCAGTGCGTCAACTTCATGGCTTCAATGGAGGACATCTTCTCAAAAATCTTCAACATCAACTACCGATTGGGCAGGGTGACCATCAGCAAGGACACACCCGTTACGGTTGTAGCTCATCTTGTTTGCCCCGTTCTAAAATGGCTGAACTATGGGAAGAGTGGTCTAGATGAGTAGACAAAACGACAGCATAAGCTCCCTCATGGAGAAGGCATTCAATAAGGTTCTGCCCATCCCAAAGAGCCCAAGGGTTTATCATCCTCCACCGCCGCCGAGACCTGTGTCATGGACCCCCCACGGCAAGCTTGGAGACTACACCTATGAAGCTAGGCTTGAAGACTTTGCAAGCGAAATATCGGCAATAGACTCTCAGAGAACCAAACGCGTCAAGTATTCGTCGAGGGGCTGGTGCTACCTTCTCGAAGGGCTTGGGAAGATTCATAAGGGAGAGTTCAACGCTTGCCAGAAGACCATCAATGACTGCCGGAAGCTTGGGCTTCTACCGATAGACTTCGTTGCTGAGGATCAAGATATCACGAGGCGTTTTTCGGGGATCCATGAGGCTTCCGACCCAACAGTTTTCCTTGAAAGGGTGAAGGGCGAAGTTGAGGATATGCTTAGCAACCTTCCCGCGTTCACTACCGACTACTGGACTGGCGAACAATACTACCTTATGATGTGTGTTGAGAAGGGAGACATCATAAGTCTGTTCAAGCCAGTTTGTCAAGAGTATCATGTGCCGATAGTAAACTCGAAGGGTTGGCCTCCGATTTTGCTAAGAGCCCATATCGCAAATCTTTCCATGAAAACTGAAGGCAGAGGCTTAACGCCAGTGCTGCTCTTATTCTACGACCACGACCCAGCTGGCCTCAAGATCTCAGACACGTTCATGAAGATGCTTAGAGACTGCGAGAGAGCAACGGGCTGGAGTCCAGATGAAATAGTAATTGACAGGTTTGGGTTGAATCAAGAAGACATAGACAAGTACGAGCTAACGTGGATAGAGAACCTCCGAACGGGTTCAGGCAGAGAATCCTATGATTATGTCTACATACAAAAACACGGGAAAAGAAAATGCGAATCAAACGCGCTTTTCAAGAACGACGAGACGCTAAAGGCGGGGGAAGAGATCTGCAGAAAGGCGATTGAGAAGTATTACGGCTCTGACGCTAGAGAGCGCTTCAAGAAGAAAGAGGAATCCACCAAGCAAAGGCTCAAACACGTCTACGACGACCCTGTCTGGAAGAACTTCTACGCAAGGATTGACGAACTCATAGAATCACATGCTGCGAAGAAGTCGAAAGAGGAAAAGCAGCCAACCAAACCCCTTGCTGAAAAAGAGGTTGAAGTTGCAGTCGACAACAAATACTGCGGCAGATGCCCAAAATGTGGTGCACTGTTCAACTACGGCGCTTCCGACATCGGCAGACTTGTGAGATGCAGATTCTGTAACCTTCCAATGAGGCTCAAATGGGCATCGGAGGCTGAGGGCGGTTGACGACTAACAGGGGAAAGGCCGACTTCATAGACCACGCCGTTCTCGGAGTGAGAGACCCACTGGAGGACGCGGAGAAGTTCGACTCGCTAATGGCTCCTAATCGAGAAACGCGGTGCAGGGGACCTCAAAACGTGGTCCTGACCAGAGAGGAGACGCTAAAATTAGTCAATAGCCTAGATGTCGCAGTGTCAAAAGTGTCAGAGTCATCTAGTTGCTTTTCTAGGTGCTTGCGCCGCCAAGTGACGGGGAAAGGGATACTTGAGCGCCTTTCGCGTTCACTGGAGGTTTTCTGAGCCTTGAAGCACCACAACTCGTTAAAGCCTTTAAGCGGGTATGATTTCGAGAAAGAAGACATTTGCGAGGTTATCTTCAGCCACAAGAAGACGGTAGAGGCGTGCCGCTGCTTCATCAAGTGGTTGAAAAACAACGGAAGTCAGGGCAGTCGTAGTGAAGTCAGCCTTTTTGCCTATAACTTGGCTAAAGGGCGAGTCCGCAAGGGCTTCCGATACCGTCGCGAGAATTTCTACCGTACATTGCTAAAACGCCTGTTAGACTTGGGTTTCATATCGTTGCAACCACGTTACGACCCGGAGAACAAGCGAAACGTGAGCTACAAGTACGCGTTCAGCCACCAGCCGATACCCAAGAAGCCGCCTCTGGGCGGGAGGAGCTTTTGGAGATTAGCTTGGGAAGTGGCGAAGAAATGGAACGAGGAGTCTGAAAATTGATGGACAAGGGAAAGGCTGACTTCCACGAGGACCCGCGCACCCAAAAGCCAGTTCAAAACGTTGAGGTTGAACAGCATGAATGAAACAGGCTCCAACGTGTGTGAGAGAACGCTTGACGGAGAACTCAAACTTCTGAAGAAGAAGCTAAACATTGGTCACGAGTTAAAGGTGGTCTGGGACCCCAAAGACATTGGCAAGCTTTCCGGCGAAGTAAAAGGAAAAGTCATCTTTGTTTATGAACGGAGTGAACGAGAAGCCTTGGAAACTTTGCGCCACGAGTTCTTGGACTATGCAATCAGCAAGGTGATTGAGCCTTACAAGGATGTTGCTAACAAGATTATGATGCTGATAAATGAACAGGCATACAGGCGCAAGGAAGACCTCATTGACAATCTTTCCAGACTGTTCGAAAGTAGTGGTTTTGAAGGTTAACTGCATTCTCTGAAGTTGGTAATTGTGGTTGGACTTGAACTGAATTAGAGGAATGGTCATCATTTGAGTATGAGCGCGCCCATGGGGATACCATTCCCAAACTGCAAAATCCACCAAAATTCCCTCCCTTTTCCATCTCGTAGGGAATGCAACATTGAAATGAGTCTTTATATTAATCTTAAATATTGAACCCGTACAGGTATACCTATAGAGAAGCAATGGGTACCAATACTGATTCAGGGAAATGGCCTCTTGCGATACTCGGCGGAATAAGTTTACCTGTAAGCACTGCCCTTGCTAACCTTGTTTTAGACCCAACAGCAAGTCTTAGCCCGAATTTCTATCCAACCCTTGTCGGCGGTTTTGTGACATTTCTCCTCTCTCTTGGCGTTTTTGCTGGGAAGAAGTACAGTTTTCAAGAAAACGCTTGGCATTTTGCCAGCATGGGTTTGGCCGGCTTCATTCTTGTTTATTGGGCTCGGTATAACTCTGTCTTGCTTAGTCTGATGGTGGAGGTAATCCTCGTTATTGCACTTGCAGTATCTTGTTTCGTTTTGCGGAAAGAACTGGCTAAGAGATATGGGAAACGCAGAATCGTTGCTTATGCCGGATTGATTCTTGTGGCACTCTTGCCGGTAACTGCTATTATTCAAAACATGGGCGAGCAACCTTTAGTGGTTGCTACTCCATCGCCCAAATATGTTATGATTTCTCAAGGCGGTTTAAGTCAAGATGGGAATGTCACTGTTGAAAGTGTATATGCCGATGCTTGGAACGTGAAAGTAACATCGCAGTCACCAACATATTTGCTAACAGCATATTTGGATGGAAGAGAAAATGGCCCGATAGATATACCCTTCCTTGAACGAGGACGGACTGACTCAATTTGGGCTCTAAAAATTGACACCTCGCCGCAAATAGAAAATGATACCTATTCAGTAATTCTGAACTGCACTTATAGGGATGGGCTAGGGAGGATTTTTGAAGATTCCACTGTCATTACCGTTTATGTCGGCCAGATGGGGGCTTCATCAATTGCTCTTATTCAACAATATATGCCAATCATCGTTGAGATCTTAATCTACGCATTTATTGTAGTGTCATCTCACCCCAAATAGAAAACGATACCTAGCCAGCAATTCTGAATTACAGCGCGTGTCACTGACTAGCAAGGCTTTGAAGATGCCGATCGGTTTTCTCGGAGGTCTGCCTGCGCCTTCCTGATGGAAGGCTTCAGACACAACCACCTCTATGTTATCCAAGCTCAAACTGTGCAAAATGGAGCAAGAACTTTCATTCTTCTCCATACTAGGCTGTTGTTCAATCGAAAACAAATTGATAAGGCAAGAAAATGTCAATCAAAAGAAATTAAAAACGGGCTGGCGCGCTTCCGAGGCTTTGTAGAACTAGATAAAATAGGCTTATATCAGTCATTATCCTAAACAAAACTCGGATGCCTAGGTATGTCGACCCTTACAAAAATGAAGTTAAGAGAGGCCATACCTCTCGCAGAAAAGTTGTTTGAATCATTTGGCATCAAATCCATGATTGCACTGAAGGGCAATGAATGGACTAACGTTGTTACTATAATTCAACTTACTCGTAGAAAAGTTGATGATCTGAACAACGAATATCGTTTCCTTGAGGAAAGACTAGGCAAGATTGACTATGATAATTTCAAAATAACACTTCAAGCGAAACCTATTCAAAAATTTCAGACCGTGGTAGCGGAATTGCAGAGTGGATTTCTCAAAATTGGAGACATACAAACTAAACTGCTCGCAAAAAACCCGCCAGCAATCATTGATCAAGGAATCGGATATGTTGGCTGCATATTACGCTTAGGAGAATACGCGGAATACGACTGTTACACTGTAGCAATAAACATGGACACCGATCCCTACAGGTTTCTCTTGGATTCCCAGATTTCCGCTTCATCCTTAGGTCTTCGAGATTTCGATGAATTGGCTCGTTCATGGTTGGGCTTGGATAGTTTCCAGCGTTCAACCAACATCTGCATGATTATTCCGATCTATGCAACAATAGGAGAAATTCAATATCAGGGAGGCAATGAGGTCAAAGTCGCACTTAAAATAGATCAGCGCCTCTTTGATAACTCACATGTGTGGTTGACGAGATCTGGTCAAGGCGATCTTGCCCCCATTCTCGAAAGAAGAAAGTACGAATTGGCATCTTGTGACAAAGTGCCGCAGGATGGGTTCATTCACACTACGATAAGGCATAGGTTCTCTTCAATCGGTGTATCTGACAAATTATCGGTTAGCCTTTCGAACAGCGAACTAGATCTGTTAGCCAGAAAAGAAGGTTTTGTCTCTCAGTTCCCTTCTGAAGCTTCTGATCCTTTCTTAAAAGCATTCGCCCTTTTCGACGCAGGGAAGAAAATGGAAGAGCATTTATTGAATCCCAAAAAAGCTGAAGACCTTGTAGCTGCCTTTTCTTGGATGCTCGAAATGATAGATGTTGCATCCCTTCAACTGGGTCGAGATGAAACGGTGAGAGAGGACGCAGCATCAAAAGGATCAGCAGACATAGTTGCGTGTTATCGCGAATCAAATACCCGTACGATACTTGCTATCGATTGCACCACTGGCGTGCCTGGTGAGCCCAAGATCGACAAGATCAAGAATACTGCAGAGTACCTTTCTCGCAAGATAGGACTCCCAGTAAAAGCCGTGATTGTTACTTCCCAAAAATCTGTCATGACAAAGGAATTGGGTCAAAAAAACTCCGTCAAGATAATAGATCATACAGATCTTGACAAGATGATAGGGTCCTACAAAAAAGGTAATCCCTATACTGCAAGGCAGGTAATTCTTAGCGACTAGATTGAGCCTCGGATATTGATGCCCAGTCTCGATCAGGATTAACGATGAAAAATACCAGCTCTTTCTTGACTTCGTGAGATCAAAGAATGGAAATTGAAACAAGACAAAGTAAAGGAGCGAAGTGAAAAAAGTCTTCGCTAAACAAGGTGTGACTGCTAACAATACGAAAAAACCCCGTTAAAGCGCCAATGACTATCCAATGAGGCGCGTCTTGAACTAGGTGACCGATCGGGTCGCCTGATGGGTCAATTTTGTCCCAATGGACGAGGAATCTATCCGCATATTCACGCATGTGAATGCCTCGCCCATCTGGAAGACGCATACCATAGTCTGCCAGCCAGTGCGACTTTGCGCGCGCTACAGACTACCTGAAGGGGCGCTTCGTCTTATGACCATTTTTGTGTTCTTGAGTTCCTTTACTATGTCCCATCCTTGGTCAAGATACTGTAGGAGCTGCTTTTCAGAAACTATTTTGGTTTCGTATTGTCTGCAATTGCCGTTGCCACAGTCGGTAGGCTCGTCTTCTTTACGGTGCTTGATCATTCTTGTCTCTAAGGGTCTTATGCCAAGTTCTTCCCTCATGATTTTTCCGAGGGCTTCCATTTCGTCAAGGCTGCTCTGTTTTTCTCTGAGCTTCTGTATTTTGACTTCTATCTTGTCGATTCCTAGGGTCTGTGCGAAGGCTTTGATCATTTCCAATTTGTCTGTTGCTTCAGTCTTGAAGAATTTCACTGCGGAGTATTTGGTTCTCAATTCTTCAGTCTTTGAAGAGTCATAGTACGGATCTTGTATTCCCGGCAATATGTGGCCCATGAGGAATTCTTGGTCTTTGGGATCAAGCCGGTGGTTTCTCAGAGCCGATTCGAAAGCCTTTCTCAGAGATTTGGGCGTAACGTCTCGCCACTGTTTGACATTAGCCAGTCTGGCCGCCCTCTTGACCATGCGTTCTAAGCCATTTCTGGAGACAGGAGTGAGTCTCTGATCTTTTCGAGATACCTGGTTGCTGTTTGAACAGAAAAGCAGCTCCTCGTCTACCATTTCCCCTGAGACCTGTTTTCTCTCGTCCAAGTACTCTTTCAGAGCTTGGGCAGCTTCTTGACTGACGAAAGTGTAGTAGGGTATGTTGCCTTTGCAGGCTCCCTCATCTGTCTGCTTCATCTCCGGATAAACCGGTATCTTTACGACCTCGCGGCCTCGGATCAACTCGTCCTTGACATCCCTATAGCGTAATGCTCGCAATGTCGAGTTGCGGACTCCTGAAGTGTAAAGTGCGAGAATCATGGCTCTGTTCTTAGCTGAACCGGCAGCGTATCCCATACGGTAAATCTCTTCAGGCGTAGGAACATATTCCGGCTTCTTGCGGTATCTGGCAGGTTGGTGATACCTCTCAACTCTCAACTCCTTCTCGCCGACGAAGCCGTTCTCCTTGAAGAAGGTTTTCAGGAAAGCCTGGCACACGTTGACGTAGCGGACACTGAATCCTCTATCCGTCAGGGAGTCTGTGAAGTCCTGAGAGTATCTGGAGACTTCCTGGCTGGACAAGGCGACCAGCGCATCTGGGTCTGTCTTGCAGTGCTTGCAGAAAAGCATCAGGGTACTGCAGAAATTCTCTCTTGTCCTCTCGCTCTTGACCCTTCTGGCGTAATGGCGCAATATTTTATCAACACTGACGAACTGGCTCCTCCAGCCGTCTACCTTAAGAAACTCTTCCCAAACCCTCATAGCTCTTCACAGAATCATAGGCAAACGCGTATTTAAGCGTTAGGGGATACTTGGCAAGTTCCCAATCCAGGCTAGGGCAACCCCGCCCCGTTTTCGCCAGACCCGCCATGTTTTTTGGCGGAGTTCATGTTGCTTCTAGTGAGCAAAGCTCCGCTAATCATTTGCGTTTCCTCAGGAATATTAGGTTATCTTT
>Ga0315296_10003190_pt1 | contig 13794 bp, 12 predicted proteins | sample YL17G14_18_MG_FD_203921 | JGI IMG/M metagenome (GOLD analysis project Ga0315296, IMG submission 203921) | Sediment microbial communities from Yellowstone Lake, YNP, Wyoming, USA - YL17G14_18 | ecosystem: Environmental > Aquatic > Freshwater > Lake > Sediment | place: USA: Wyoming | collected... | reverse complement strand
CTCCAGCGCCGGGTCGTAGTTGTCGACTTTCGCAAACGTGCCCATCTCGGGAAAGCCGAAACTGACCTCTTGTCCCTTCCGGGCCACGCGCAACGCCTCCCGGATCAAAGCCGAACGGTACTTGAGAGAGGATGCATAGCTGAACCCGAGCCGTCCGTCCTTGATCACTCTCAAACCGACTTCGGTATTGTTGCCGAGATCTATATGGCTGAGCCGGCCGTTCTCGAACGCAATCGGCGTCACGCGCATGGTTTTCAAGTATACCTCAGCCTGGTCGCATTTCTTGATTACTGAATTCAATAGTTTTTCTACGTCTGTATCCACTTCTGTGTCTCGGAGAGATCGTAGAGACATGTTCCCTACCCTATCACGATGTTATTGATTATCGTGTGCGGTCCGCCGCTCCCGGACTGGGGATTAGTCTGACCACGCTTACCGCAACCGCCGGCCTCGGAGAATGCCGGATCATTACCCACCGCGACCACTTCTTTCAAGGTCTTGAACAGGTTGCCCGACATATTGATGTCCCGCACCATCCGGCCCAGCTTTCCACTCTTGATCTCGTAACCGTACTGGGCGCCAAATGCAAACTGATCGCCCATCGTTGAGCCGCCTTTGGCGTCACAGACATACAATCCATCGGCAATCGAAGCAAGCAGTTCTTGAAAACTCTGCCGGCCCGGCTCGATGTAGATATTGCCCATCCGCACCACCGGCGTGTGCTCGCAGCCGACCGCGATCGTATGGCCGTTAAGCGATTCGCCAAGCTCGCGCGCCGTCTCCAGAGAGTGGAGCCGTCCGCTCAGCACACCGTTCTTAATCAGGCTGACCTTTTCGCACTTGATGCCCTCGTCATCATAGACGCGAAACCCGGGTCGTCCATAGAGCGTCGGGTCATCGACAACCGACAGGGGTTCGCTGCCGATCCTGCCGCCCATCGCCAGCTTGGCCAGAAGCCCCGGATTCTTCACCACCAAGTCGGCCTCGCTGAAATGGCCGAATGCTTCATGAATGAAGACGCCGACCATATTCGGGTTGAGCAGCACCGTGTAAACACCGCCTTTTACCGGCTCGGCCTTGAGCAGCTCCACCGCGATTTTCGCCTTCTCGTCGAAACTCTGCTCTCGACCCCGCATCCGGCCGAAATCATCGCCGCCGCCGACCGCGACCCGCACATTCTGCATATCGTTGCCATCGCGCGCCAGTATCTCACCGCTGATGAACGCAATGATCTGCTCCATCTCAAGCTCGGTTCCGAGACTGTTGACGAAATACTTCGTCTTGACCCATTCGCGGTAGAAGAAATTGGTTGTCTGAATCTTGCCCACCTTCATCACGAGTTTGTTGTAGCGCAGCAGGAGTTTCAGTTTGTCACTTAGCGACACGCTTCGCGGGTCTTCCTGCGGCGTGCAGGCTATCTTCTTCTTAACCACCGGTCCAAACTCGAACTTGATCGGAGTGCCCACGTAACGGCGGGCCAAGCGTGCCGCCTTGCCCGCCTCGCGCACTGCTTTCCTGAGGAACTTCCGGTCGCTGAACGTATGGGTCGAGAAACCGCCGTCAACCAGGCATCTCAAGTGAAATCCATCCCGCGTGCTGTCCGAAATACTCTGGGTTACTTTGCCGCGCAAGTTTATCTGCACGACATGGTCGACTTCGTACCGCAGGTCAGCGTACTCGCCCTGGAATTTTCCAAGGCCGGCTTTTAGCACATCAATCATGTTGCTCAACTCCCTTTGAGGGCTGCTATCTTCTCCTTGAGTATCGGCACCACCTTGAACAGGTCGTCAATAATACCGTAGTGGGCTTCGGCAAAAATCGGCGCGTTGGGGTCCTTATTGATCGCAATTATCGTTTGCGCCGACTTCATGCCTGCGATGTGCTGGAATGCACCGCTGATGCCGATTGCAATATAGAGTTTGGGTTTCACGGTCTTACCGGACGAACCAACCTGCCGCTCCTTGGGCAGCCAACCGGCATCGACCACGGGCCGCGAACAGGCCAGCACACCGCCCATCGTCTTCGCCAGTTGCTCAACGATCGCCATGTTCTTCGATTCCTTGATGCCCCGTCCAATTCCAATCACAATGTCGGACTTGGTAATATCGACATCACCGACCGCGGCTTCGACGTATTCCAGAAATCTCCGGTACGTGACTTCATCGGTTACCACCGAGGTTACGGCCTCCACGCGCCCCGTGTAGCTCGCTGCTTCGGGTGGAAAAACGGCCGGTCTTACCGTCGCAAGATACTGCGCGGCCGGACGCACCCGGGTGTCGCAATTGAGTTTGCCGCCGTAGACGGTTCGCGTTACTCTCAGATTGGAACCGTCAAAGTTGAAACCAACGCAATCGCTGGCCATCGGCATGGCCAGGCCGGTGGCGAGCGCCGGCGCCAGGTCGACACCAAACGCGGTGTGACCGATTAGCGTCAGAGCCGGCTTTTGTTTCTTGATGAAGTCAACAAGCGCGAGTTGGTAAAGCTCACTGTTGAAGTTGGCGAATCTCGCATCCGCAATCGCGTAAACAGTTTCGGCCCACCCCACGAGCTTGCCGGCAAGGTGCTCCGGCTTATCGGCCAGCAAGATCGCGGAAAGCTTGCAGCCGGATTTTTCGGCCAGGCCCTTACCAAGGGTGAGCATTTCGAACGTGACATCCCGGAGCTCGCCGCGTCGGTGTTCAGCCAGGACAAGGATTTCCCGGTTTGCGCTCATTGGAGTACCCCTTTCTCCTTGATAATCTGGGCCAGCTTGGCCGTAACCTCGTCAGCGTTGCCTTTTATTATTTCGGCCTGTCTCGTCTTCGGTGGCACATAGAGTCTTTCGACCGAGGTCGGCGAGCCCGGCTCGCCCGTGTCATTTTCGGAGAGCCCTATCCCGGAACAGTCGAAAACCTTGACCTCTTTGGAACCGGCCCGTTTGATGCCGATCATAGATGCGTAGCGCGGCTCGTTGATGCCGGTCTGAAGCGCTAGTACTGCAGGCAGTTTGATTTCAAGGACTTCAATAAGACCGCCTTCAAGTTCGCGATGGACTTTGGCCACGTTGCCGTTGACTAGAAGCTTTGTGACATAGACCGCATGCGGAATACCAAGGATTTCGGCCAAAGTCGGCCCAACCTGGCTGAATCCGTCGTCGCTGGCAATGCAGCCGCAGAGGATTATGTCGTACTTCAGATCGCCTACCGCCTGGGCAATGGTGCGGGCGGTCGCGTAACCATCCGAGCCGGCGAGCTTGGCGTCGGTTATTCGTATCGCGCGGTCGGCACCTTTGGCCAGGCCCATCCGGATGACCTCGTCCGCTTCTTGAGGCCCGACCGAAATCAGGGTAATGCTGCCACCTGATTTCTCTTTTAGCAACAGGGCTTCTTCGAGTGCGTAGTTGTCCGATTCGTTCGTGTCAAAAACAAGGTTCTCTCTTACGATCTCTTTCCCTGTCGGACCGATTTTGAGTTCGGCCTCGGCTGTTTCCGGAACCCTTTTGATGCAGACCAATATTTCCAAATGACCTCCTTCCTTCGGCCAATTCCTAAATGCTAATACCTAAATTCTAAACAAGCCTTGAATATCAAACTTTGGCATGAACTCGCCTGAGACCCGTTTCAAAGATTGGTCCACTAGAATTTGATTAGGATTTAGGATTTCGAATTTAGTGCTTGACATCTACTTCAACAGTTCCCTCGCAATCACCAGTTTTTGAATCTCGGATGTACCTTCGTATATTTCAAGAACTCTGGCATCCCGGTACATGCGCTCGACTGCGTACTCCCGAGAATACCCATAACCGCCGTGGATCTGGACTGCATTCCGGACGACCCTGTTAGCCACCGCCGAAGCAAAGAGCTTGGCCATAGCTGATTGGAAAGAGAAGCGTTCTACGCCTTTGTCTTTGAGTTGCGCGGAATAGTAGACGAGCAGTCTTGCGGCCTGAATCTCGGCGGCGCCTTCGGCGAGCATCCCCTGGATGAACTCGAACTCGCAGATCGCCTTGCCAAACTGCTTCCGCTCTTTCGAATATTTCACTGCTTCATCCAACGCGCCCTGCGCCAGGCCGACCGATTGCGCGCCGATGTCGATGCGCGATACGTCGATGGTGTGCATCGCCACCTTGAAACCCGCGCCTTCATCGCCCAGGATATTGGCTTTAGGGACATTGCAGTCCTCAAAAATGAGCTCGGTGTTGGCCGTCGCCCTCAAACCCATCGTATCTTCATGTTTGCCGACGCTAAATCCGGGCGACCCCTTTTCAACAATCAGCGCCACAATACCTTTGTGCCGAAGGCTCTTGTCTTTGGTCGCAAAGACGATAAAAATACCAGCCGCTCCCGCATTCGTGATGAATCTTTTGGTGCCGTTCAGGATACACGAGTCGCCATCAAACCGGACCGTCGTCTCGATGCTGGCCGGGTCTGAACCGGCATTGGGTTCGGTCAGGGCAAAGGCCCCAACGGTTTCGCCTGAAGCAAGCGGCGGCAGAAACTTCTTGCGCTGGGCCTCGTTGCCGTAAACGATAATCGGGTAAGCGGCCAGAGAATTGTTGACCGCCGTGATGACGCCGGTTGTGGCACAAACCCGCGAAATTTCCTCCACGGCAATCGCCAGGCTCACGAAATCGAACCCCGCACCCCCGTATGCCTCAGGTATCACAACTCCCATCAGACCCAGCGCCGCCATCTTCTTGACGCTCTTCCAGGGAAACTCCTGTGTTTTGTCAAGCTCCGCGGCGATTGGTTTCAGCTCTTTTTCCGCGAACTTGCGCACGGTATCCTGTAACATTTTTTGGTCACTAGTTAGATCGAAATTCATATTACCTCCTTAATATGTCGGCCCCAAAAGACTCGAGAAACTGAAATCCTCAAAGCATCTGCGACATGGGTACGTGATGAGTACCAGTTTAGCCATTCCAAAAACTGTAACGCACAAATCTCCATTCCCCTCCCTTGACGGGAGGGGATAAAGGGGAGGGTGATTTATTTCACGATTTATCACTACGTTATCACCCCCACCTTTTTCCTCCCCCATCAAGGGGGAGGAAATAAGGGGAATAAAATTATTTTCTTAGAACAGTTTACCTATTACCGCGATGATTCTATTCATTTTCCTGCGCTATGCAAGGTTTTTTTGCCGGAACGCTTGACATTGATTGCGGTGAAGCTATAATTGCTCATGTTCTTCATCTTTCCCTTGGGCAGCGAACAGGGGGTACGGCGCTTGCCCTATTTCACGATTGGACTCATCGTCGTCAACACCATTATCTGGCTCATAACCAGTAGTATCAGTTCGTCTCAAGTAAAGGAAATCGAACAGGTGACAAAAGAAATCTTCGAAATCCAAAGCCGGTACACCTTCAAAATCATTGAAAAGAACCCGGAACTGCTTGCCCGGTATGACTTTCACGAGATTATGGAGAGGTTCAATACCGACACTATCATACCGGCCGGAACCCAGGACTATGTCCGGTGGAACCAACTCCGCGATCGATACGAATACCTCCAGAATCACAACATTTTCCAGATGCTGGGGTTTGTGCCCAAAGACTCGAGCCTCATCTCGATATTCACTTCAATGTTTACCCACAGCAACTTCTGGCATCTTCTCTTTAATATGCTCTTCCTCTGGCTGGTCGGCTGCAACATCGAAGACGACTGGAGCTGGAAGGTATTTCTTGGGCTGTATCTCGTGTCCGGGGTTGGAGCCGCCCTCCTCCATGTGATGGTCTTCCCGAAGAGCACGGTCCCTCTGGTTGGAGCATCCGGCGCAATCGCCGGCATCATGGGTGCGTTCACGATTCGCCACTTCAAAACCAAGGTTCGCTTTGCCTATTTCTTCTGGCTATTCCTGACCCGGCCCTACCTGGGCACCTTCGCCGTCTATGCCGCGGTTGCGTTCCCGGTTTGGTTTCTACTGCAGGTTATCGGGGCCAGCTGGAGTTCGCCGACCGGCACTGCATACTATGCTCACATTGGCGGTTTCCTCTTCGGTGCCCTGATCGGGCTCTCCATGCACGTCTTTGGCTGGGAGAAGCGCTATATCGCACCCATGGTCGAAGACAGCTTTGAAAAACTCAAGGTTTCCTCCAAGATGAGAGAAGCCAACAAGATGCTTGAGGCCGGTGATACTCAAGCGGCAATACCACTCTTCCTCGCCGCAATTCAGGAAGAGCCGGAAAATGCCGATGCGCCGCTCACGCTGGCGCGCTTCTATCATCAAAACGGACCGACCAAAGAGGCGGCAAGCATGTATAACCAAGCATTAAGTATCGCTCTGGCCAACGAGGACAAAGACCTGGCGCAGTCGGTGTATGATGAAATAGTCGAAAAGAGCCTTACCGAAAAGGTTACCGAAAACAACTGCTATCGCCTTGCCGCATTTTTTGATAGGATTGGAGATTTCGAGCCGGCGGTCAAGCTTTATGAGTCTTATGTGCAACTCTTCACTCAGGGCCGGTATCGCCCCAAGGCAATCCTTCGTATTCACCACCTCTATCAAGAGAAACTCGACGACCCCGTGCTGGCTAGAAAAGCTTTGGACCGGTTAAGCCACGACTATCCGGATTGGGCACAGGAATAGCGCTGGAGGGATAAATCGCGGTTTCTCTACAAGACGAAAATCAGCGCTACACCCCCGACCGCAATCAGGGTTCCCACCAAGGCCAAGAAGGTGATGCGCTCCTTGAATATCCAGTGTGACAGGGGAATCAAAATGATCGGTGGCAGCGCCATGAGGGTTGAGGCAATACCCACATATGCATGTTGAACGGCAATTAGCGAAAGCCACACACCCAGGAACGGACCTAATACGACACCACCGCCGAGCAGTCGGACCGCCTTTCCGTTCTTGAGTTTCTGAATCGTGGGCCAAAACGACCCGGTACTGATCGAGAATACCCAGATGAAGACCACCGCGGCCAGCACGCGGATCAAATTACCGGACAGTGAGGGAAGTCCGCTGGCTAATCCCTTCTTGGAAAGGACGAGCCCCAACGCCTGCCCGGCCGCTGCACCCAGTCCGCAGAGCAGCCCGCCAAAATACTTTTTGCGCCCTCCCCCACTTTCCCTTGTCTCTCGTATGACCAGAACAATGCCGAGCAATGTGATGAGAATGGCTGCTATTTCACCGGGTTCGAGGACTTCCCCCAGGAAGAGCCAGGCAATCACAGTTCCGATGACTGGGGCCAGGGCCATCATCAACATGCTCAATCTCGGTCCAATCAGTACAAAAGCCCGGAAAAGCAGGCTGTCTCCGATCGCGAAGCCAATAACGCCCGAAATACCAAACCAGAGCCAGGTCGCCGGCATGGCCTCCGTGGGCAGCAGCTTTCCCAAAGTCACTACGTGGACAATCACAATCAACACCAGAGCCAGTGCCAAGCGGATCCGGTTCACGGCGTTCGAACCTATCGACCGTGACGCAAACGTGAAGAAGATCGAGCCGAACGACCAGCAAAATGACGTGGCCAAGGCGGCAAGTTCACCGGTATAGTTATTCAACGAATCTCTTCGGTTATTATATCTTCTTATTGCATATCGTCAAGAAGCTGCATCCGTCCCGTCAATGATTGACATATCGAGCAATACCAATATAATATGCAGGCCGCAGGTGTCTGTACAAACCTCGTTAGAAGCACGGGCGGCCCATCAAACTTCACCTTCGCTCGGCGTAAAACTCGAATTTCTAACATGATGAACCAAGGAGCAAAATGATAAAAAGCCGTATTCTCGTCGCAGACGATGATGAGGCAATCAGAAGCTCATTAGGTGAGTGGCTCGGGAGGAAAGGTTATGACGTCGTTACCGTCGAGGACGGCGGCAAGGCACTCGAGAAGATAAAGGAAGAGGAGTGGGATTTGGCGATTGTCGACCTTAAGATGCCGGGCGCCGACGGTCTCGAAGTTCTCAGAAGCGCTAACCAAGTCCGGCATGGCCTGCCCGTCATCATCATTACCGCCTACGCCACCATCGACACCGCAGTAATGGCAATGAAAGAAGGGGCGGCTGACTACATACTGAAACCGTTCAATCCTGAGGAAATCCTCATCGTAATAATGAAGCTCATCGAGCACCGGCGGCTGGTTCGGGAAAACATCCTGCTGCGCCAGGAACTGACCAAGAGGTTCAGGTTTCAAGACCTGATCGGCAAGAGTCCAAAGATGTTGAAGGTGTTTGAACTGATCAAAACGGTTGCACCGACGAAATCGACCGTGCTGGTTCGAGGTGATAGTGGCACCGGCAAGGAACTTGTGGCCCGCGCGATCCACGAATTGAGCCCTAGAAATCAGGGACCTTTTGTCGCGACGGATTGCGGCTCCATGCCCGAAACGCTCCTTGAGGCTCTGCTCTTCGGTTATGAGAAAGGCGCATTCACCGGGGCCGTGACCCAGCACAAAGGTCGGATTGAAATGGCCGATCGCGGGACATTGTTCCTCGATGAAATCGGCAACATCAGCGTCAAGACCCAGGCCGATTTGCTCAGATTTTTGCAAGAGCGCGAATTCATGCGTCTTGGGGGTAAGACGCCCATCAAGGTCGACATCCGGATAATCGCTGCCACTAACAAGAATCTGGAGACACTGATCGCCCAGGGAAAGTTCCGGGAGGACCTTTATTACCGGCTCAACGTCATTACTATCGAGGTCCCACCGCTGCGGGAGCGCAAAGAAGACCTGCCGATTCTCATCGAGCACTTTCTCGAGAAGTTCAGGCTCGAAACCGGCAAGCCGATCGAGCGCATCTCGGATGATGCAATGAAGGTGCTGATCACCTTCGATTGGCCCGGCAATGTCCGGCAGCTGGAGAATACGGTAGAGCATGCCGTCGTAATCGCCAAAGGACCTGAGATCGCCGCCAAAGATCTCCCGGGCTCGGTCACATCAGAAAAGATTAGTCAAACCATCGCAAGCCTGGAAAACCAGTCACTCGCCGCCCTTGAACAGGAGCATATCATCAATATCCTGAACGCAAACAACTGGAACATCACGCGCTCGGCCCAAATTCTGGGCATCAACCGACTGACTCTGTACAACAAAATAAAGCATTACAACCTGAAGTCTAATAAATAAGCAGACTGTGTTAATAAAATAAACAATATAACTCGTCATAAGATGGAAGATATTTTGATAGCTAATTTTATAAGCAAAACATATAATATCTAAACAACTCGAGGCAACGACACCACCGTAAAACCAACAGTTACGCAACAGCAAGACCGGAACGGATTTTGCAATAGAAGAGATTGAGATGAAGTGTCCATACTTGGAAGAAGTCATGGTTCAGTATTGCACCGCATGCCCCATGAGGAAAATGCTTCCCAAAGACAGTCTGAAGGAGCAGAGCCCCTGCTTTGAGAATTATCTTGGCTGCCCTATATACAAAGAATGTCTGAGTAAGAAAGAATATGAACAAAACGAGAATCTTGATAATCGACGATGAACCGGCAATCTGCGAAGCCTGCTGCCGGATTCTGGAAGCAGAGCGCTACGCAGTGGCTACAGCACCGGAAGGGGCATCAGGATTGAAGGTGGTTGATGATTTCCAACCGGATCTCGTTTTCATCGACCTCAAGATGCCAGGCCTCGGCGGCATGGAAGTCTTGGAGAGAATCAGAGTTAAGGACAAAAACATTGTTGCCATCGTGATTACTGGTTACGCGACTATTGAGTCAGCCGTTGAGTCGATGAAGCAGGGTGCCTACGACTTCTTACCCAAGCCCTTCACCCCCGATGAACTCCGTCTCATCACCAGACGTGCGGTCGAACGACGCCGCGCCATTCTTGAGTCGGAACGTCTCCGTGAAGAAAAGGAGCGGATGCGGCAGAATTTCGTTGCGCTGGTTTCGCATGAGTTGAGGACCCCCCTGGTCGCGGTGATGCAGTATATCGAGGTTCTGTCCGGCGGCATTGCCGGACCGCTATCCGGAGAGCAGGCCAAAATAATCGGCCGGATGAAGATTCGGCTTGGCGAACTGCTCTCGCTCATTGACCGTTGGCTCATGCTGTCAAGAATCGAAGAAGTAAAGCTTAAGGAGGGTTTCAAGGATTTCGGTCTTGTGCCGGTAATAAAAGAAGCTGTTGAGTTGACTAAGGCGATGGCCCAGGAACGGAACGTCAAGTTCGAGGTCAAACTGAACGACCACGACCCGTCGGTCAACGGTGACCGCGGGATGATCAAGGAGGTCTTCACCAATTTGATCACCAACGGCATCAAGTACAATCGCGAAGGCGGTGTTTTGACCGTGGATCTCAGCGATGACGACAAGTACTGGATTGTCGATGTGATCGACACCGGCCTTGGCATTCCCGACCAGGAACTGCCTCTTATTGGGCATGAATTCTACCGCATCAAACGCGAAGGCAGCGCGGTTGGTTCCGGACTAGGCCTGGCGATTGCGAAGAAAATCGTCGATATCCACGACGGCCGACTGGACATCAAAAGCAAGGTAAACGAAGGCAGCACCTTCACCGTCTGTTTGCCTAAGACTTGAGAATTGAACTTAAAGGAGATGCTATGAAGAAAACGAAAATCCTTTTGGTCGACGACGACCCGGATTTTGTCACGGCAACCAAATTAGTGCTCGAAAAAGCCGGCTATGAAGTTATCCATGCAGACACCGGTAAGGCCGGCCTGCAGAGTGCCCGCCAGGACAAACCCTGGTTAATCATCCTTGATGTCATGTTACCTGATATCAACGGTTTCTCGGTCTGCCGTGAGCTCAAGGACGATTCCGATTGTGTGGCAATTCCAATCGTCCTCTTGACCTCGGTCAGCGCCCAGACCGGAGGCTACGCGGAAAACATCGCCAAAGAACACAAAGCCGACCTGTACATCGCAAAGCCAGTCGATTCATCCAAGTTGCTTGAAGCCGTTAACGCCCTGCTTGCCAGGCGACCGGCGATCAAAGAAAAACGGACCAAGGCGAAGATTTTACTCGTGGATGATGACCCAGATATGGTCGAGGCTACGAAGCAGATTTTGAACGCCCACAACTACGACGTGATCACGGCCAAAGATGGTGAAGAAGGAATTGCTAAGGCAAGATACGAAAACCCCGACCTAATCCTGCTTGATGTGATTATGCCTGGCAAGGACGGCTATACGGTCTCTTATGAGTTACGTAAAAATGCCCAGACCAGACCGATTCCGATCATTATGCTCACAGCAATCGGCCAACAATTGACCCGTCCCGAATACGGAATGGACATCGCCATCGACCATCTGGCTGACGATTATATCAATAAGCCGGTCGACACGCAGACTTTGCTTAAAAAGATTGAAAAACATCTCGCATTCTATAGCGGGTGATCTATGATTACCGAAACACTTCAACCCAAATTCAAGTATGAAATTGCCCGGGAGCCGGGCGGCGAAAACATCAAGGCATGTTTTGCCTGCGGCATCTGCACGGCCAGCTGTCCGATAAGGGAGATTGACCAGCGGTACAATCCACGGCGGATAATTCGCATGGTGCTTCTGGGAATGAAAGAAAGGGTTTTGAAAGGCGATTTCATCTGGTTCTGTTCCAGCTGCTATGCTTGCACTGAGCGCTGTCCCCAGGGCGTTCGCTTTACGGACGTGATAAATGCGATCAAGAACCGGGCAGTCAAGGAAGGTTATATCCACCCGGCATTTGCAATGCAGATCGACCTGCTCAAGAACCAGTGCCGCCTCTACGAGATTGACGATTTTGACAACAGCAAGCGCCAGTCCATGGGACTCCCTTTGATTGAGAAGGTCAAAGGCTTCACCAGTAAGATCATTGAACTGACCGGCCTGGACCGATACATCCCGGCCAGCAACACCCAGGAGAGCAAAAAGGAATGAACCCATGAAATGCGCCTTCTTTCCCGGCTGCACGGTTTTGGGCCGGGGGCGGAACTACGAGATGGCGGCAAGAGAAGTTGCCAAAGTCCTTGGCCTTGAATTTGCGGACCTTCCGGATTTCGAGTGTTGTGGCTTTCCCCTGAAATCAGTCAATTATGAAACCTTCTTCCTGATGGCCGCCCGCAACATCCTGGCCGCTGAAGAGCAAGGCCTTGACATTTGTACGCTCTGCAGCGCCTGTTGCAGTTCGTTGACCGAAGTGAACAAACACCTGGCCGAGCATTTTGATGAAAAAGCTAAGCTCGTTGCGATGTTCAGGAAACAGGGCATCCAGTACCGGATGGGCAAGAATATTTCGGTTAAACACTACAACCGGGTACTTTACGATGAAATCGGCCTCGATGAAATCGGCCGCGTTGTCAAGAAAAGGCTGACCAATCTTACAATTGCACCTCACTACGGCTGCCATTACCTGAAACCGAGCGAGATCTACAACAACGTTGAGGACCCGGAGAATCCGCACTCGCTCGACGAACTGATCGCGGTGACCGGTGCCCGGGCCCTTGACTATCCGGAGAAGACCAAATGCTGCGGCGCAGGCGTACTGGCGATCGACGAGACGCTGGCCTACTCGATCGTCCGCCCCAAACTCCAGAAGCTGGCCAAGGATTCAGTCGACGCCATCGTGCTGATGTGCCCTTTCTGCAGCGTGATGCTCGATGATAATCAGAAGAAAATGGAACAGAAGTTCCAGGAGCAGTACAACCTTCCCGTCCTCTACTATCCGCAGCTCTTAGGCCTTGCCCTGGGTCTCGATGAGAAAGCGCTCGGTTTGCGAATGAATCGGGTGTCTACGAAAGCACTCTTGGAGAAGATAAACAATTTATAGAAGCAAGATGTAAGAAGCAAGAGAAAGGAAAAGAAATAAGATGCAAGATGTAGGGCAGGGCTTCAGCCTTGCAAATAAAGAGATTAAATATAAGAAAAGAACAAGACTTAAGAATTTTGATTATAAAGGGTGTTATCGCTACTTTATCACTATGTGTACTTTTGATAAAAAGAATATTTTTTATAGTGATTTGTTGATTTCTTGGATGATTGGGGTTTTGAAAAAGATTTCTGATAGAACTAGTTTTAAAGTCTGGGTATATTGTTTTATGCCTGACCATCTTCATCTGTTAATAGAAGGCGTCGACGATAATTCTGACATGAAACAATTTGTATCTTTATTTAAACAACATACTGGATTTTATTACCAGAAAAAGTTCGGTGAGAAATTATGGCAGACAAATTATTATGAACATGTTTTGAGAAATGAAGAAGCAACCTTGAATGTTGCCTATTATATTTTTGAAAATCCAGTCAGGAAAGGATTGGTAGAGAAGTATAAGCAATATAATTTCCTTGGGTCATTTGAATTTGATGTTAAGCAAACCTAAAGGTTTGCCCTACGTTATTTACCCATTTTCGGTAGGGCAAGATTTAGCCTTGCAAAGGATTGATTGCTAATATGCCTAATCACAAAGTTGGTGCCGTTTTAGTTGTCGGTGGTGGAATCGGTGGCATCCAAGCTTCTCTCGATCTGGCCGACTCCGGCTTCAAAGTCTACCTGCTTGAGCGCGGGCCCAGCATCGGCGGTGTCATGGCCCAGCTTGACAAGACTTTTCCAACCAATGACTGTTCGATGTGCATCCTGGCCCCCAAGCTGGTCAGCGTTGCCCGCCATCCCAACATCGAGATTATCACCAACGCCGAGATCGAGAAGCTGTCTGGCGATGCCGGCAACTTCGTCGTAACCGTCAAGAAAGAGCCACGCTATATAGAAGAGATGAAATGCACTGGCTGTGGTGATTGTGCTAAAGTTTGCCCGATTCAATTACCAAACGAATTCGACGAGAGCCTTTCTTTAAGAAACGCCATTTATCGTCTTTATCCTCAAGCTGTCCCGAATGCCTTTAAGATTGATAAAGTAGGCATACCA
>Ga0315296_10003189_pt1 | contig 13795 bp, 17 predicted proteins | sample YL17G14_18_MG_FD_203921 | JGI IMG/M metagenome (GOLD analysis project Ga0315296, IMG submission 203921) | Sediment microbial communities from Yellowstone Lake, YNP, Wyoming, USA - YL17G14_18 | ecosystem: Environmental > Aquatic > Freshwater > Lake > Sediment | place: USA: Wyoming | collected... | reverse complement strand
AATCCGCATCGGCAGGCGCCGGATTCTCCACGCGATACCTGTAACCCTTGGGCAAAGAAGCCTGCACAACTCTAATGTTTCTGTTTGATCCAGCCACAAACTTCGCCACTTCATCAGGATTCCCAACCGTGGCGGACAAGCCGACATGCTGAAACTCTCTTCCAGTGACCTCAAAAAGTCGCTCCAAAGCAGCCGTGAGCTGAACGCCCCTCTTGCTCTCCGCCAACTCATGAACCTCATCCACAACCACAAAACGGACACTGCTCAAATGCTGTCGCATTCGCGAGCCAGACAGAACCGCTTGCATCGTTTCAGGCGTGGTCACAAGCATGTTTGGTGGAGAAATAGCCTGTCTGCGCCTAAGCTTCATCTCCGTGTCGCCATGCCTGACTTCGATCGAAATATCCAACCGTTCAGCCCAGAAACTCAAACGTTTCAGCATGTCACGGTTCAAAGCCCGAAGAGGCGTAACATAAATAATCGATATTCCCCTGTCCTGTCTCTGCTGTATGAGATTGGAGAAAATTGGCAACAGAACGGCCTCAGTCTTGCCGCTTCCAGTGGGCGCAATCAACAACACATTTTCCCCGGCAAGAATCGGCGGAAAAGCCAAGGTCTGCGGCAAAGTGGGCCCAGAGAAGCCAAGTTCTGCCAACCCTTCACGAATCGGTTTGGCAAGAAGGTTGAAAACACCTGAACTTGAAGACCGTTCAACCATCTATTGGAGCCGCCGAGAAACTACAAGTAAGAACACCGCTCTTATCCTTTGCTAAAATCACGTCTAACATCAGGGTCGAAGACGTGTTTGGAAAGCATATTGAACCTATTTGCAGGAAGATCGGAATTTCTCTGAGCGCATCTGAGCGAACGCTTTTCATCTTGGGGATATGGGATGCGACAATATCAAGCCCACATTCTCACGCCATCCAATCTGGACCTTCCTCACAAACCCGCCTTTACTGAGCAGACTGCCAAATTCTCTCATCAAAGGTTCCTCTCTCGAACAGAAAACAAGCTCGCCCTTTCTATTCGTCCAAACGTGCAATCCTCTGGTCTTGTCACCCTTGTGGACAAAATGCATGAAAGCCTCCTCCTCACCAACCTGTAGAAGAGCAATTGCGCTGTAACCTTGTAGCCTGAAGAAAAGCCCCTGCAAAGCCTGACTAACATCCTGCTTCTCACTCAGCAACTCTTCAAAAACGTGCGGAATAACCTCCGAATCAATCAGCCCAACCTTCTCAGACTCAAAAACATGACCACCGCCAAACGTATTCTTCAGATCCTCGTAATTCTCGACTCTTCCATTATGAACCGACACGACGGTCAACTTCGGATCACGCTCGACCACATACGGCTGAGCAGTCTCCCTAAACCCTGCGGTAGCCATGAACTCTGGACTTGGCCTCCGCACATGCCCAACCAAAACAGACGCTTCACCAACATCAAAAACCTCGGCCAAACGCTTCACAGGAGAAGCATCATCTTCTTTCCCGACCTTTTCCCACACAACACTCCCATCGGCGTCAAGAACAGCTACGCCAGCCCCAAACCCACCAACAGGAGTTTCCTCCCCAGGAAACTGACTAACCTCTAGCTTACCAAGCACACTGAAAACCTTGGCAGTGTCCACAGGCTTCCTCAATACAAAACCAAATATCCCACACACAGCCAGCACCAACCGTAATACGAGAACAACTCCAAAACATAAATAGCTTAATCAAACCTTCATTCAAATAGATGACGAAGCTTGGCCCCGCGCGCTAGGCCAATGAATCAATTTCCATTACAACACCTGTTCATGTCTTGTTTTCAGATGCTCTTCTCTAACAAGATGAAAGAAGTTTCTTCTGAACATCTTTAAGCCTCTTATCGTATTTGGCAAAAAACGATTCGAAAAGGGATCTGTTCTTAAGAAAATACTCATCAGTAGCCTTTACAGAAGAGTTCCAAGTGGCGATTTGATGATTTATAGCATGGATTACAAAAAGCAACTGATGAGCCAATTCATAAAACTTTGAGTCCTCCTCAAGGTACCGTTCTGCCAAGAGCAAGCCTATTGCGGAATCAAACAAAGGAACCAATACTACTTGTTCCTTTCCTCTTATGTGGGCAAGTTTTATGCTTCTATTCTCACCAACTGTTTTGATTATGGAGTCGAAAATTTCTTTGTTTGTCAGATTCTCAGAGATTAGCCCGTCCACTCTTTGAATCATTTCTGTTCGATGAATGACTGCATAGACTGATCCTCTTCCAGTAATGGCTTCCAACACGAAACTGTCTGGACGATCTGGGTTAGCAACGCAGTCAACAATTGCCTGCTTAAACTGCTTCGAAAAATCGTCTCTTTTCAAGTCTGAAGGATAGAATAGGACACTCTTGGTTGCAATGTCAAAAGGAATCTTTGAGCCTTCATTTGCGATCGTGACAGTCCCATGTCTAAAACTCAAGCGAACGCCAAGTTCCCAATAGACATTAGGGTTGGAATCTGTAAGATCAGCAACCACAATCTGACTGAATACGAGATCATTCACTATTTGTCTTAGCAGATCCTGACGCAGTGGTTCTGAACGGAAAGCTTCAACATTGTTGCATGATTCGATTATTGGCTTTAAGAAATTCTCAAAGTGATTATTCCAATACTCTTTGGTATGAGTCGCGGAAGTACCAGAAAATGGCATGATAACAAAACAGCGTCTACGGTCTGCCGACATTCAACCACTCACTTGTTGCTTTCTTCCTTCTGTTCATATTGCTTCAATCTTTTCTGTCAATTGTCAGTCTTATTGAATTAGAAGTATAAAAGACAGACGACAAGACAATTAGCCTTAGAAAATCTTTTGTTTCTGAAAGTATAAGTGAGATTCTGACAAGTGAGGCATAGTCTTTTGCAGTTTGGGCTTGGAGAGGCTGAGGAAGTGGAGAGAGGAGAGGGATCGTTTGAAATATGTGGATTTCTTGGAAAGGAAACTGCTGTATGACCTTCAGAGGACTGAGCTGCAGCAGCTCAAGAGAAGCATAAGGAGAGGGCAGGAAGTTCACAGATTGCAGAAGCAGATCCATGAGAAGGATCATCAGAAAGTGTATGTCGTCTAAGTCGAAACCTCTAAAATCTTAAATTTGGATTGAAGTGATAACCCAACAAGGGATCAAAATGGCAAATTACACGGAACCAGAAAATAAGAGAAGGGTAATTACTCAGGAACACGCCCTAGAACTGGCTGATAAATACCTTCTTTATACTGGAAAAATCGCTTTAAGGGATAATATTTCTGTTAGCAGAAGTGTTAGAGGATGGCAAATAATGGCTAAAACCACTCCCATAATATTGGGTATGCAAACGGAAATAACGACATTTCCCATAGATATGGAAACTGGTGAAGTTGGAGCATCAATAACTATGACGGTTTCAATAACAGATGTTCTAAAAGAAATCAACGAAAGAAAAGATATAGATGAAACAAAAAAAGAACTACTGAAAACCAAAGTTGGAGAATTTGAAGATACAACGAAAAAGCCAGTTGATAGAAACAAAATGAATGATCTAAAAAAGTGGTTTGAAAATAATGCTCCCTACCTGAAAAGTATCGTAGATTTAATAAATACAATTCTATCGAAGTTGGGATAACAGAAGCCAGATGGGATGTGATTCTCATCCCCAGCTCTGGATTGTTAAATAAAACGTTGCCATTCTTATGCTAGTTCAACGAGACTTCCTTTCATGGATGAAAAGAAACGAAACATCATTGTTACCATTGCACTCAGCATCTATTAATGCCTTCTTCACTGGCAATTAACTAACCCTTTTCTCTACGGTCTGTCCAAACCTATGTTCTTGCCATTTGAGCTTAATTTTAGGGTGAGGGAATTCCACGGTCTTAATCGTTTTGTTCCTAGGGACTCCGATGAGTATGTATGGATGTCTGGCATTGAGTCTCTCTAGTTTCACGACCATCTTGTCTGTCTGCTTCTTTATGAACTGCAGGAAATAGCTTTGTTCATTCTGTGGATAGGGAAAATGCATTTCAATGGCTATGTCTGGAGACGGCTGCTTGTCATCGTGTTCTTCTGTCCAGCCTATGCAATCGTATTCCTTTCCATCGACTAATTTCCCTTGATATAGTCTCCATCCTGAACTTGCCAGTTTTCTTTCAAGATATGAAAAGGCATAGTCTTCCATCAATTTTCCCCATTTCTGGCTCGTTTTTCCTCGGATTTGTTGATCTTTTTTCTCTCTCTTGATTTTCCCAATGTAGACTTCTGAAGGCATGTCTTCGTCCCAATCGCCATGCACAGAACGTCCCAAGACCTCGGACAGAATTTCGTTCAATCCTTGAGGATTCTTGAACTCACGTTTAATCAATTTAGTTTCTCGCTCTTCTTTTGTGATTTTCTTGCTTCCCTGAGTTTCTGAGTTGGGGTTTTCTTGTCAATCTTCATCAGGCTAAACAGCTCAGATCTTCTGCGGATCTTCATGAGTTTCTTCAGACTATCCATTAACGCTTTGTTTTTCAAATTTCCTCATTGCCACGCTCTTTGCGTACTCCAATTGTTCGTCAGTGACAAATTTCTGATGGTCACCTGCAAATCCGCAATAAGGACAGTTACACTCAGAGTCATTAAGTCCTGTACCAATTTTCACTTTGAAGTATTTTCCGCATTGTGGACACTTTCTTCCAATAAAGCCTTTTTCATCTTCAGGTAACTTAACGTTGACCTTCATTCTCATGTCATTCATCTTATCTTGTTTTCTCCTTTTAGAACTCCTCCAGACGAGTCTTCTACTTCTTGAGCAAAACAGTGCATGCCTCTTCAACAAGCTTCCTCAGCTTGTGGTAGTATTCTACACTCAGTGCAAGAATGTCTTTTCCTTGATAACCTTCAGGAGCTTTCCCAAATTTCCAATCAGTAACCAGAGTATAGAGAGGCTCAACAGTCTTGACTCCACCAGTTTCCGAAGGGAATGCAAATCCGAGTGCTTTCATTTCAGCTTTGTCTTCATCAGAATACTTTCGTTCTGTGTATCCAACAGTTGAAGCTTTGAACATCTTGCCATCTTTTGGAAATATGTAGGCTACTTTGACTGAAAGCCTGTGTTCTGGAACGCCTTTTTTGTGAACGGAATCAACTCTCAATTCATTGAAGAAAGTCATTAGCTTGTCTCCTTGCATTTCTTTCTGCTTCTGTGCATACCACGTCTCGAACACTTGATTTTTGTCAAATTCGTCTTGAAGTGTGAATGTAACATTTCTTGCAGCATTCAGAAAGGCATTCATGTTATAGATGAAGCGTTTTCTGTCAATGTAGCTTTGCCTCATTTGAAGCAAGAAGTAGAGAGCCTCTTCAAGTTTCTCTTTTGCTTGCATTTTATCTTCCTTCATGTCTCTTCCTCCTCTTTTTTTCAAACCTCTCTAAGGATTAGTGCCCAATTCTCTCCTTCAACTTGGTTATGCAGAGTTTAGCATCTTTAAGAAGCTCAGTTGCCCTTTCTTTCTCTTTCCTATCTCTATATCTAAGTCCAACTTCTGCTGGATGTATCAACTTATTTCTTTCTTTGACGATTGTGTTGATTTTCGTAAAGGTATTCGTGTCTATCAGTCTAAGAAGATACAGCATGAGAGCAATTGTGCTAACTCTGAGATTCTTCAATCTGTCACTGATATCTACCTTCTCTTTTATGCAGTACCATCTAAGAAGCCAGTATCCAAAATGTTCAAAATAAGTAACGCTGTTAGCGAATCCTAAAAACCAATCTCTCTTTTCTATTGCTTCATCAATCTCACGAAAAGCTCTCTCATATATCGTCTCATAAGCTTTGGTTTCCACTTCGCTCATTTATTCTTCTCCTATGTGTTAAGCTAACGATACTTACCATTTTTATGCCTTATTCAATTGTCGTCTCTTGAAACCAAAATCTCCCATCCATAAATCTGCACGCTTAGTGGACTCTTTCGCTTCAGAAATATGCCGTCATGCAGACGACAAGAGAATACCTGAAAGCTTCAGAAGAGGATCAATGAAAGGCAGCATCAGGAAGACTATGTGGTTTGAGTAGTGGCTATAAGTATCCTCAGCATTATCCATGTTGGACGATGAGGAAATCGAGGTACGTGTACGCCACCGTGCGGATGACATCTTTTTCCGCTCCTGAGTCCACCTGAACTGAGCTTCCTAAGCATAGCGCCAGCTCATCGAGCCACTCACGTTTTCAACGTGCCTCTTACTCTCCTGTCGATTTCTCAGCACAAAAGCAATGCAGAGCACTACAACTACTTTTTTCGAGTAGAAAGAAAGGAGAAGGGGAAGGCTCTTATCTTTCTGGTGGTCCTGCTACGTACGCCCAGACGCTGATCAAGACAAGCGTTAGACAAGCACCGGCAAATCCCGAAACCAGAAACCGTATTTGAACCAGTTGCGGAACGACCACTAGAAGCCATGGAATGAGGTAGTCAGCTGTCAGCTGGGCTATGATTCCCGCCATGAAACCCAAGAGCGCAACCATCGCAAAGATCTTAATCCTATCACTCATTTAGTTCACCTTTGCTACCATCTGCATTCTAAGCTTCTTTTTAGTCTAACTTACACAATTATGTCTATTATCCTGAAACCAGCCCTACCCTCTTTTAATTGGAAAATTAAAGCCAGAAACCTTTTCCGTTCGAGCATATAGCTCTACAGATATACATGCATGTTTTGACCATATTAACAATGTATAAGATATTTCTACGAGACTTTGCTTTTTCGGAGGTATTACACTTGTCAGAGAGATTTGCCAAAAAATGGGAAACAAAGAGAGACGAGCAACCCTTCACAGACAAGATCAGAGGAGCTGTAAAACCGCCAGGCCCGCTGAAGCCACGATTAGACTTTGCCGTCAGAAGAATCGAACTTCAAGTCCAGAAACTTGACCAAGCCACCGACAGATTCGGCCAAAGAGACAAAACAATATTCGCCAGAATAGTCGACGCCTACTCGAAACACGACACAGCTAGAGCAAACGTCTTCGCCAACGAACTCGCCGAGATCCGAAAGATGGAAAAGCTGATTATGAATGCGCGACTAGCCCTTGAACAGATAGTATTAAGGTTACGCACTGTATCCGAACTTGGAGATGTAGTCTCCACCTTGGGACCAGCTGTCGGCGTCCTAAGATCCGTCAGAGCCGGACTGGTCAGTGTGTTCCCTGAAGCAGAAAACGAGCTTGGCGAAATTGGCAACATGCTAAGCGGAATAATGCTCGAAGCAGGCCAAGGCTCAGGAATGACGCTGAACTTTGACACCGTCAACGAAGATGCATCCAAAATTCTCACAGAAGCCGCAACAGTCGCAGAACAAAGAATCAAGGAAAAGTTCCCAGAGCTGCCGCCAGGAATGCCAGGGATCCCAGGTGCGCTAGGCGAGAAATCAACGACCGAGACCTCCTAAACATGAAGGAGGAAAACCATGTCACAAAACCCCAACCTTTTTCTTTCTGTTGGAAAACCAATCAAAGACGAATATGGCCGCGCAATCGGCAAGATAGCAACCTTCGCTGTAACCCCAAGCGGGAAATTCGAATCCGTATTCATTGACGGGAGCGATGGACAATTTTCGAAACATTCTGCAGAGCACCTGAAACTTGACGGTGCCGACATAATACTCCTTTCCAGAATAAAATCCGATGCAAACATATTCTGTGATCAGATCCCACTCATCTGGCGAAAAGACCAGGCACTGAAGGGACTGTCGGAAAAGAAGAAGATCTCTTCCGAACTTTACAAGGAATTGCACGCTGCTTTTGAAGGAGCATTGACCCAGTTGAAAGGCGACGCCCAGACTCTGTCAGACAGAGTAAGTGACGAAATCGCAAGATGCGAAGAGGAGACAAGAACGCTTGCCTATGCCCTAGTGCATCTGGAAATCGAGCACGAGATCGGAAAGATCAACAATCAGAACTACGAGACAGCTTTTACAATGATTCAAGAGAGCCTTAAGCTGGTCAACATCGAAAAAGGCGATCTGGAAGCAACAAAGATAAAGATCGCGAATATTCTATTGGGCGACGCTCCAAAAACGTTCGAGCCCGAAGCAGCTAAAGCAAAGACGGAGACTTCCAAGTCACCAGTATACTCTTCTCCAGAACTCCCAGAACCCCCTGTTGTCGTCTACGTGAAAGAAATCGGGAAAGCCGGAATATAGACTAGGGGCGAGAAGCTGCGGGCGGAGGGAGGAGACATCAAAAGCTTAATTCGCGCTAACCCTCCACCTTTCCGCGAAACCGTAGGAAAATCAATATACTCACTTAGAGTCCAGCAGAACAAGATTGAGCAAGCAAGCTACAGACTTAAGGAAAGAGATAAAATCCTCTTCCAATCATGCATCACTGCCATAAAAGCCAATAGGAAAGAAAGAGCAGCCATCTGCGCCAACGAAGTTGCAGAAATCCGAAAACTCATAAAGTTCCTCTACAATGTCCAGTTAGCCATTGAACGCGTAGTCCTCAGACTTGAAACAATAAAAGAACTCAGCGACATAGTCGTCGACCTAAAGCCCGCCCTAAGACTTCTCCAAAGCGTCTCTCAAGAACTTTTCGAAGTCCTTCCCGACGTCTCGAGCGAACTAAACAACGTCAACGACGCAATAGCCGAAACCCTCTACTCGACCAAAATAACAGCAGATGCATCAATGATACCAGTTGACCGAAAAACGCCTGGAGGCCAAGAAATACTCAAAGAAGTCTCATGCTTCCTAGAGCAAAGACTGAGCGAGAATCTTCCCGAACCGCCCGCTACCACCCCAGCTCCAGAAGCCGAGAAAACAACCATAAGAGAATTGATCGCTCTGTCACAGAGTTGCTCGCAGGTTATGGGCAACGAGGACTCTGAGGAGACCGATCGAGACTCTTCCCACACCCTCTTTTCTATCAAGAAATCTCAGATTCAAGAGATTTCCCTGAAAGTTGAGAAGCCATCATTGGAAGATGTGCTTCTTGATTACGTTAGGAAAACTAATGGAGAAATTGATCTTTCGCGTTGTTCGGATGATTTGAAAACATCCAATGAGGAAATCCAGAAAGCCCTTGAAAGCTTAGGTACAAAGGGCAAGATTAGAATTGAGGTAAAAAGTGGATAGATAGGAGTAGACACTGGTGAGCGCCTCTCAAGAACTTGAAAAACTCGCAACGCAGCATGCTTTAGAAGCGGTGAAACTTGACAAGCAAGGAGCAAGAGGGAGGGCCATAATGCTTTACCAGAAATCCATAGAATCCCTTCTGCAGCTTGCACAACTGTATCCTGACTACGGTCTGAACAAAGTGTACATACAGAGGGCAATGGCCTATCAGGAAAGGATCAAAGTGCTGCAGGGAGGCGTTATGTCCATAGAACCTCACGCTGCTTCAGAAGACGGAGAAGGCACTGTGTCCAATGGAAAGCCTTCTGAAGGCGCAAAACCAAGCTCCGAAGAGCTAATAGTGACAGAAAAGCCCAGCGTAAAATGGGAAGAAGTCGTCGGGCTGGACCCTGCCAAGAAAGCAGTAAAAGAAGCCATAGTCTACCCAGTTCAGAGGCCCGACCTGTTCCCCCTCGGCTGGCCAAGAGGCATCCTTCTATTTGGTCCACCAGGCTGCGGAAAAACGCTACTGGCCGCCGCCGTTGCCACTGAAATCGATGCCACATTCTTCTCCATTGACGCGGCGTCAATAATGTCCAAATGGCTGGGCGAAGCTGAACAGAAAGTTGCCAAGCTCTTTGGCTCAGCACGAAAATCCGCGTTAGACGGCAGACCTGCCATTGTCTTCGTGGACGAGCTAGAGTCTTTGATGGGAAAGCATTCAAACGAGGTTGGCGGCGAAATTAGGGTCAGAAACCAGTTCCTGAAGGAAATGGACGGTATAGTTGATAAGGGCAAGAAAGTCCACGTTTACGTCATAGGCGCGACGAACAAACCGTGGGACCTAGACTGGGCTTTTATTAGAAGATTCCAGAAGCGCATTCTGGTTCCCCTGCCAGATCACCATACTCGCTTGATGATGCTCAAGCTTTATACGAGCAATCTATGCGTCGCCTCAGATGTTGACCTGCACGAGCTGGCCCGTTTGTCAGAAGGCTTCTCAGGAAGCGACATAAGAGATGTGTGCCAGTCGGCGCAGCTTAAGCTCATAGGCGAATTCTTTGAATCGGGCCAAGCAAACAACAAAACAGCCAAACCGAGATTATTGACGATGGATGATTTCAAACAGATACTGGAGGAGAGAAAGCCAAGCGTCTCACTTGACATGCTTTCTCTTTATAATCGATGGTTCGAGGCCTTCAAAGCACTATAGGAGGATGATGAAGGAAAAACGGTGAAGTGTTGGGTGGAAAGGTTTGGAGAAAATTAACTTTTTGCATTAGCTCTCCTTTCTCCCCTCAAACATCAATCTCCAAACCCCACTCACCAACAAAATCACAAATTATGAACGATTCTTCATCGCCTTCTCAATAAGATCAACCATTTTGTCAGGATTGGTCGCAAGGTCAACGTATGGAGCCTTTAAGTCCAGATTCACGGGCGAATAAAGTCCAGTGAAAGCCAAGATCGGCGCAAATTCCTCAGCGGCTTCCAACGCTTCCTCACGATACCTAACGACCACGATTTTGAGAATATCTGATTTCTTGGCAACCAATTTTCTGAACCCCTCTAGGAAAACCACATCCGCGTCTATGCACCTTTGCAGAATCCTTTCAATCGAGATGTCTCGCGTGTTCGTTTTTTCTATCGTGGCGATTTCATTTGCTGAAACGCCGACTATTGTCTTGGCTCCCGATTGGGCAAATCTCCAGGTGTCCTTGCCTTCTCTGTCCATTGTGAAGTCCGGTTCAGGAATATGCTTTACAGCTGCAACCCTGTAGCCTCGTTTCGCCATTTTTTTTATCAGTAGCTCAATTGTCGTCGTCTTCCCAGATTTTTTGCTCCCGACGACAACAATCACTATTCTCTTCAAGTCTCATCATCTCTCATTTCATTTCCTCATTAAAAATATCTTTCAAACATTGTCTGCTCACGTTGAGCCTTTCCGAGAGGTTCTTGACCCATCGTACATAGGCTTTGAAAAGGTTCTGTAAGATGTCCGCTTTTTCTTTCTGGGACAAGTCTTTCTCCTCTGCCAGTAATAGCGCAAACCATCTGCCCGCGTCTGAAAGTTGATAAGCTTTGACCCAGACGACGCGTCCTTCCTTCTGACTTTTCTCCATGTTCTCTCCAAGAACAGCGAGTCTCGTAAGAGACTTCAGATTCCCGATCACGGTTTTGTTTGAATAATCAAGCTTCTCGACGAGATCCTTCTGGTATATCTTGCTTGACACACCTTGACTTAGGGCGTATCTGAGAATGTCAACAGCCGCTTTGGAGCCGAAAATGGCGCTCAAGATCTTGGTTTTCTCCTGGAGTGGAAGAAACACTACATAGGGATGTAAATCCTCTTGCAACGTACTCACGCCAATCTGGTCTAACGCAAGCTCGTTTTAAACGTTATGCCCTCGAATGCTAGGCTTTTTAACGTTCCATTTCCACTTTAGTACGATGCTGTTTGACGAATCCAAAGGACTGGCTCCCGAGAGACGGAGACACTTTCGCAACTAGAGACGGTTTCATATTCAATACGTTCGGCTATGAACATCCAAGAGACCGAGTCTTTGCTTTCTTGAAATACATTCCATCAAAGTTCAAGAAGTTCTTCCACATTGAATTCCTAGACAGGACATGGAAGTATAACACAGAGAAGTTCTTCCGAGCTGAAAAACTGTACACCGCAAGGAACTATCAAGCTTTTCTTGATACATTCACGGAGAACTTTCCCGATTACGTTTATTCTGACCCTCTCAGAGGAAAAAAAGTGATCATCGCAACCCTAGGCTCGATCAAAGACGTTTACGTTCCAAGCGATTGCCTGCTTTCTCTGACTAAGCTTAGAAGAAAAGACATTCTGCGACAGTTGACACTGGATTTCATCGAGTTGTTGTCGTCTGAATCTGGCATTGACCATGAAGATTTCGGCGTTCACGGCTCAGTGGCTTTGAACATGCACTCGGCCAAATCAGACATTGACATCGTCGTATATGGTTCCCGAAACTTTCGGGTTCTCGAAAGAACTGTTGACAAACTTGTCGCATGTAGAGTACTGAGCTATCAATTCAACAACCGAATGGACGCCGCACGAAAGTTCAAAGGCAAATATCATGACAGGATTTTCATGTACAACGCGATTCGAAAGCCCGAGGAGATCAAGACAAGATATGGAACGCTCAAGTATTCACCCATCAGTCCAGTAAGGTTTACTTGTTCAGTTAAAAATGACGATGAAGCCATGTTTCGACCAGCGACCTACGAGATCCAAGACTATCAACCCATCGACTCCCTTTCAAGTCTCTCCAGCGACGAGATTCCTGAACTGGTGGTCTCTATGATTGGATGCTACAGAAACGTGGCAAAAAGGGGAGAAAGAATGAAGGTTTGTGGCATGCTTGAGCAAGTGGAAAACCTTGAGAGTGGCAAGACTCTTCGTCAAGTTGTAATTGGAACGGGAACGAGTGAGGAAGAGCACATTTGGCCGCTCTAAGGCTAAGAGACCGAGACGCAGTAGTCACTAAGGAAGGTTTGATCTTCCGCGTTTTCGGCTACTCCCATCCGCCCGACGCTTACATTTGCGATGCTGAGTACGCGCCTGAAGAGTCTTTCACGTCAGACAATCCGAAAGCATCCAGAAATAGCGGCTCACATGTTTTCTACAAGTTCTACGAAGACGAAGGATGGAAGTTCATCCGAAGGAGCTTTCCGCAATACATGATTTTTCACAAGATGCTCCGCATGAAAGTTTTGGGCATTGATCGGCATGACATAGCTGAAGTGCGAAAACCAGAAGTGAGGCTTCGAACACTGATTGATTCGCAGGTAAAGGATGAACTCGTCTCAGCCATGGAAAATGTTATAGAGGTTGCGGGGAAACGTTCTGGCTTGTCATGCGAGGATTTTGGCGTATTCGGTTCAATGCTTCATGGGTTTCATCACCCAAAGTTTTCAGACCTAGATCTTGTCATCTATGGCAGAGAAAAACTGGCTGCGCTCCTTAGAACGCTAAAGGGATTGTACGAAGACGATTCTTCTCCGCTTAAGAACGAGTTTGAAACAGACCAACCGTTGAAAGGCAAGCGTTGGTTATTCCAAAACTTCAGCCCAGAAGAGTTTCTGTGGCATCAACGCAGGAAAATGATATATGCGCTATTCAACGACGCGAAAAGCGGTCGGATCATCAAAACTGAATTTGAGCCTGTGAAAGACTGGGGAGAAATTCTCAACGAATACGATTCGGGCGCAAAGATCATGCAGAAGGGGTGGGTCAAAATACAGGCTCGCATAACAGAAGACTCCGATGCACCATTCATCCCCTCAGTCTATCAGGTTCAACCGTTGAGCATTCTGAGCGGGTCGAGAGAAGCCGCTGAGGCCAAGGGAGTAGTTTCGTACATGGAAGAGTTTCGTCTGCAAGCCCGCAAAGATGAAGTAGTCTATATTGAGGGAAACCTAGAAGAAGTGACGACGTCGACAAGCGCCTTCTATCAGATTGCTCTGACCTATTGTCCGAGGTATTATGAACAGGCTTTGAAAGTAGTGGCTCAAGAGCTAAGCCAGCACCATGAAATCTGATGGTTTATTCCCAAGCAGAATCCTATAGTATTCGTTGTGATGCGTGCTGTCTTTAACATGCTCAACTTTTCCCTGTGCAACGATCTTCTCGCCTTTCTGAGCATGTTCACAGAACCGACCGCGGAAAGATGCGATC
>Ga0315296_10003188_pt1 | contig 13796 bp, 10 predicted proteins | sample YL17G14_18_MG_FD_203921 | JGI IMG/M metagenome (GOLD analysis project Ga0315296, IMG submission 203921) | Sediment microbial communities from Yellowstone Lake, YNP, Wyoming, USA - YL17G14_18 | ecosystem: Environmental > Aquatic > Freshwater > Lake > Sediment | place: USA: Wyoming | collected... | reverse complement strand
GGTCACGGTCTTGCAAGCTCAAAAGGCCGTTCAGGTCTATCCAGCCGGTTACCTTGCCTGTTCGAGGTGCAATTCTTACGATGTGGTCTGTTGGCCAGACATTGGCAAATATCTGCCCTTTAATGTATTCCAGTTCGTTGAGCCCGCTTACAGGGCCATCCTTGTCGTGTACATTAATGCGACCAGCTTCTCGAAACGTCTCGGCATCCAGAAGATACAACGTCGATGTGCCGTCGCTCATAATCAGATGCTTTCCATCGTATGTAAGGCCCCAGCTCTCAGTCGAATAATCGAATTTTTTCAGCAGCTCAAAACTATCTTTGTTATAGACAAAGCCGACATTCGACCTGTAGGTCAGCTGAATTATCCTGTCTTTGTAAATTGTTATCCCTTCCCCGAAGAATTCAGCCGGCAGTTTGTGCAGTTGCAGAATATTGCCGGTCTCTAATTCCACTTTGCGCAATGTTGAGCTTCCATTAAGTCCTGTGCTTTCATACAAGAGGCCCTTTTCATATACCAAACCCTGCGTAAAAGCTTCTCGGTCGTGAGGGTAAGCATTAACGACTTTGTATGTATAGACTACCGGCGTCTCGGATGTCTTTGAATCTGAGCACGATGAAATAAGAACCGCCGCTAAAGCAGCAAAGAATAATTTAAGGAGCTGGTTCACAATCGCTGCCCCCGTAGTCCCGCCAACCTATACATTGAATCTGAAATTGATGATGTCGCCGTCCTTAACGACGTAATCTTTGCCTTCGAGCCGGATTTTGCCGGCTGCCTTGACCGCCTTTTCGCTGCCCAGTGTCTTTAAGTCATTAAAGGCCATAGTTTCAGCTCTTATAAATCCTCGCTTGATGTCGGTATGCACCTTGCCTGCTGCGTCAACTGCAACGGTGCCTTTTTTTATAGGCCAGGCGCGAAGCTCATCTGATACAACTGTTAAAAAGCTAATTAAACCAGCCGCCCGGTAGCAGCTTTTGACGAATTTACTTGCCGCCGGCTCGGTGATACCCAAACCGGTCATAAACTCCGCCCTGCTGCCGGCGTCCAATTGGGCAAGCTCATATTCCAGTTCAGCACACATCGTTGTAACCGGCACAGAACTGTCAAGTCGCCCGCTAAAATCGAACTTTTTGTCCAACTGGTCCTCGCCGACGTTGACCACAACTGCAATCGGCTTTAAGGTCAGAAAACCGAGAGACTTAATTATCTCTCGCTGCGCTTCGGTTTCGATAGCTGTGCTGATGGGCTTTTCTGACTCAATCGTCTGCTGCAACTTTTTATGCAGAGCCAGCTCTGCTTTATCCTGTGCCTGGACTTTCGTGGGCTTGTGTGCCTGTTTTTCGAGGTGTTCTATGCGTGTGGTTACAAGCTCCAAATCGGAAAGCAACAGTTCGGTCTTCAGTTCTGTCAAATCTCTGACCGGTTCGACGCTATTTCGATAAGGCGGCACGGCCGGATTTTCAAACGCCCGCACCACTATAACGAGCATATCAACGGTCCTTATTTGACCAATCAGCCGCCTCGCAGCCGCCCGGCCATGGTCATCGGTAAAGTTAAAACCGGGCGGGTCAAGGCAGTCAATTGTCGCGTATGTCGTTTTCTTTGGCTTATGGTACTTGGCTAACCAATCAAGCCGTTCATCCGGCACCGTCACAATGGCTTCCTCAATCGCAGTCGAACCAACCGCTGGCATTGCCTTGCCGCTGATGGCTGACAGGATAGTGCTTTTGCCGGACTGCAATAAACCAATTAAAGCGACTTTCAACTGCATAACTCCTTATAGATAGTGTCTCCGTAACAGTCATACGCGACAACAGCAGGAAAATCAATCACCTCCATCTTCTGTATGGCTTCGGTTCCGAGGTCTTCATAAGCGATTACTTGTGCCGCGACAATGTGCTTGCTCAATAGCGCACCTGCACCGCCGACGGTTGAAAGATGAACCGCCCCATATTTTTTCAGAGCATCCCTGACCGCTTGGCCTCGGCATCCTTTTCCAATCATTGCTTTAAGGCCATTGGCAATCAAGATGGGGCTGAAAGAATCCATTCTCGATGAGGTGGTGGGTCCGGCAGCGCCTATCGCTTTTCCAGGCCGAGCGGGTGTTGGGCCAACAAAGTAAATAATCGCTCCTTCAAGTGGAAACGGCAGTTTCCGGCCCGCTTCTATTAACTCGCACAATCTCTTATGCGCAACATCTCGAGCAGTATAGATAACACCATTGATAAGAACCTCGTCGCCTGCTCTTAGCTCCTGCGCTATTTTTTCAGTTAACGGCGGCTGCAATCTTTTGGTCTCGGCCATACGCCTCCACAAACTACGAACTAACAACTATGAACTACGTGAGTTTACAATATCTCCGCTACTTTTGCGAATCGAAAATCGCAAATAGGCAAAGACATTTAATGATTGAAGAAGGAAAGACAAAAGTGTTGACTATAAATTTTAGTAAATAATCTTTGTTAGTAGATAGCACGAAAGGCCTTTACGCAAATGACAGAGCGTCCTTCACAAAACAATAACAAACAGGATTATGCCAGATGGCTTGGCCTTGGGATAGAGTTTGCCGGCGTAGTAGGCCTTTTCTGCTACATTGGCTATAAGCTCGATGAGGCATTGAATACAAGCCCGTGGCTTTTACTGGTTGGCTTTTTTGTGGCCTTTATCGGTATGCTCTACCTGATTATTAAGCAGGCACGGGGCATACGAGGCAAATAAAAGGCACAAGACCGGGTATAAGCTGGAAACCAATAACAGTAAATTGACCCGGTAATAAGCTGGTTGTCCTCTTGCCAGACGATTGTCTTTCTGCTTTAGTATTAGTTTATGGTAAGCGGGCTTTTTGATTTGTTGGGGAAAAGGGCGCTGGTTACAGGAGGCAGCAGAGGCATCGGCTTTGCAATAGCAACAGGTCTGGCCCAGCAGGGGGCTGATGTTGCAATCATAGCCCGAACCGAAGACCACCTTAAAGCCGCCAAACAGCATATTCAAGGCCAGACCGGTAAAAAGGTGTGGACATTTCCGTTTGACCTTGCGGATGTTGGGGGGATAGTAAAACTTTTCGGACATATTGCCGCTGAAACGGAAGGCGTGGATATTTTAGTCAATTGTGCCGGCACGACAGTGCGAGGGCCAGCCGAAGATATTGACCTGAAGGTCTGGAATCGCGTTGTAGAGCTGAATTTGACCTCTGTGCTTGCGACCTGCCAGGCGTTTTGCCGGCATCGCAAGGCGGTTGGTAAAGGCGGTAAGATTATCAATATCGGGTCGCTGATGTGCCACGCGGCCCGGCCCACAACCGCTGCGTATGCCAGCAGCAAGGCAGGTCTGCTTATGCTGACAAAGACGCTGGCGGTGGAGTGGGCAAAATACGGTATTAACGTGAATGCCATCGGGCCGGGCTATATCGCTACGGACCTTACCGCACCGCTGCGAGCCGATAAAGATTTCAGCAAGTGGGTTCTTTCAAAGACGCCTCTGGGCAGATGGGGCCAGCCCGAGGACCTTGTTGGTGCGGCGGTTCTGCTTGCGTCACGTGCAGGCGATTTTATCACCGGACAGATTATTTATATCGATGGCGGCTGGCTGGCTCTGCTATGATTACAGCCAGATTGATACAAAACCGGTAACTGGTATGCAAAGTTAAAAAGGCCGACCCCATTCGAGGGGTCGGCCTTTTTATTAGATGCTCGACACTAATCACACTCCGGTCCACACGAATCCAACCAGTGAGCTGCCATTGTAGCAAAATCAACCCAGTCAACCTTGCCGCTGTGGTTGATGTCGGCACCGCCGCACCAGGCGCATCCGCCTACATCGAGGTAGTAGTGGTCGTTGAATTCCTTCCAGTAGATAACCTGGTTTCGACCGTCGGTGGTGCGTGCCTGCACATACAGACTGAACTGGTACGCGCAGGTCTCCCACGGCTGTAACTGCACGGGCTGGGCGTCGGCTGAATTGAACTCTGTCTCTGTCACGCCGTGCCACAATGGAGGCCCGCCTTCATTCAGACCGGTGTAATGGTCCTGCACAACATAGCCACGGTGTTTGTTCTTGCCATATAGCGCCGACAGCCAGTAGTCCCTCAAGTACCCTGTCGGATGCGAGGCAGTGATGGTGAATATCAGGTTCTCGTTTGCATCCGCCAGTCTTATTATCCCGCATTCGGGGATGACCTCGCCGCTGTCATACTTGACGCTGTGGATGTTCGCATCCACCGGCTTATTATCGACAATTAGTGTCAGGTGGTCCATAGTGGTCGAGTTGAGGCTTAGCTCGGTCAGCCCGAACCAGGGATGATAGTTGTAGGCCTTATACCTGATGATGTACTTGCCGTCTTCCTCTGACGGGGTATACCATTGCATTCGCAGGTCGGCCTGGCCCCAGCAGGTCCAGTAGAGTTTGCCGCCCACCCATTCTGGCTTCATCTCGCCGCTGGTCAGTTCGTACAGGTTGTCCACGCCGCCAAGGCTCTTGGGCCCGAGGCTCAGGTATTTATACGTTACTACGCCATTGGCGTCGCCTATATAGTACTTGACCTTCGTAAGCGAATCGCTAAGCGGCGTGCATTCGGCAAGGTTGGGCTCCTTGCTGTCTTCCCATTTGCCCACCAATATCTGGTAGTGTGTTATTGGGTCGACGTTTCCAAATATCCCGCGTATCCACAGGTCGCCGCCGAAGGGACAATCATCGTATGGAGGAATTCCGAGCAGCGAACCCTCTGTGGCGTTGACGTCTGCCAGGCCGTGACACGCATCGTCGGAGTCCTGGTTGATTTCGACGGAGGGAATGTCGCCGATATTGAGGATGATAAAGCCGCTTCCTGCGAAGCCGCTCATCCCGGAGGCCTCCGGCCCGCCGTACGCGCCCATATCGTTTCGTGTGCCATCAGGGTCGTTGTACTGCGGCCCCGGATGGCCTGTATCGATACAGGGTGAACCCTCTGCCAGCCGATAAACGGCGTCCGCAAAGCGGGGGTCGGCGCTTATCTCACCCGTGCCCGGGTCAGGAGAAAAGCTGCTGCCTGTGTGATTGTCGAAGTAGTTCTTGCTGTTGTTCCACACATCGTTATAGAGAATCTTGCCGTCGTTGCCGAAAACATAATACACGATTCCGCCCATCCCTTTGTTATTGACGACAATGTTGTTCATTATTGTATGCGTCTTGGGAGGGGGGCGAATGGCTGGCCGCATATAATACACAAGGTTCAAAAACAACGCCTGGCCCGTCTTCGTCATCGTCGCAGGCGAGCCGGTAAAGCCCCACAGAAAGAACCTTTTGTCTTCGAGCGTCAGATTGTAGTGGTCATTGTCGTTACCGCCAGTGTACCGCCCCAGCACTGTAACATCCGACGGTATCTTCTCAAGATAGATTTCCACACTGGCGCTTTTAGTGTATAGCACGATGACACCATAGAACGGAATGGTTATACGGTTGGGCTTGTTGAAGATTGGATGGTTACGGTCCACAACGTAGGTCTGAAGGTCGTCGGCGTCGTGGGTACCGTATGGATAGCCGGTCTTCAGCATCAGATTTCCGAACAAGGCATATCCGCCCTCTCCTAACCCGATTACCGGCTTGCCGGACTTGCCGATTGCCGCGACCGCCTCCGGCGTCCCCCATCTTGCCGTATACCCTGTGTCATTACCCACAACAATCAGGCGGTATTTGTCGAAGTCCGTCGTTGCCACCTTGGCAAGCTGCACAAGCTGCACCGAGAAGCGGCCATTTTCAAGAAACTGCACGAAACTTTCAGCACTTTTGGTATCTGTGTCGTAGATGTATGCCACGTCAATCAGCGGGAAAGCATCGCCTCTTTCGCCGAGGATTATGCCGTTATTGTTGCCCAAAATGGTGTTGTTGATAATCGTCGGGTTGGCATTGGCGTGTACCGCAATACCGGCGTGGTTATTTTCAATGATATTGTTCCTTACAATCAGTGGGCCTTTTTTGCAGTATATCCCCGAATACGTCCAGGAGAGCGTCCCCGTTTTGCGCGAGCCGATTATCCGAAAGCCCGAGATAATCGCGCTGCTGGCCGCATCGTATGTTACCACGTACTCGTACAGACCCCTGCCGTCAATCGTGGTGACATGAGGCCCGGCCCCGAACAGATTGACCCTCTCCTTCATTGTCACGCGTTCGCGGTATGTGCCGGGGAAGACATAAACCACATCGTTGGGGCCGGCGAAGTTGATGGCGGCCTGAATGGTGCTGAAATCCGCAGGCCTGTCGTCGTCTACGGTATAGGTGGCTGCCTGAAGCCGGATGCCAAAAAATAATAAAGACACTAAAACAAAAATCCAGATTGAAGATTTCTTTTCCATTTTGCTTCTCCTTTTCTTTTCATAACATTTGTAAGTTGGTTACAGGAATCTGTCTTTTTCGAACGAAGCTGCATAAAGCCGGCAATTGCAAGATAATTGGAATTGCCGGTAACGAAATTCATGGAGCGATTGCGAAAGCCCGATTTATTGTTCGCTCCAACTCGAAAGCGTGTTGTTCTTTCCGGCACGGGTCCTCCTGTAAAGCGAGGTCACACCCTACGGCCTAATCACCAGGTCCTCTTTTTAACTAGTAAATTAACATGACTGGTACCGGAAGTCAAGGGAATTCTTACTGTTTTTCAAAAAAGCACCATCGATTATGGGTAAGTTGTCATTTTTCCCTTATCACAGGCACGCCCAAGTCGGATTTGACGCTTTTGCAAAATTCGGGTAAAATTTGACAAAACACCCGCTTTAGTTTTTTTGTTTTGTAAAAAGGTTAATTTTACGTTTGTTTGGGGTTGATTGCTATGAGTATCGGTAAATCTGAAGTTTTGGGTTCGGCATTTTTACTATGGGTGGTTTTGCTGCTGGGCAACCTTACCGCAATAGAAAAAGCAGCAGAAGCCGCAATGGATAAAGATAAGCTTATTCTGAACGCTCGCAGTCGTGTGGAGAGTTCTGATGGCAGCGGAAAATTCGTGGTGGTGAGCAAGCAGTTGCAGTGGGAGCCGTCACAAACTGCGATTATTGTATGTGATATGTGGGACCAGCACTGGTGCAAAGGGGCAACGCAGCGAGTTATTGAGGTGTCTCCGCCAATGAACGAAATTGTCGCAAAAGCGCGTGACAAAGGCGCGTTTATTATCCATTCACCGAGCGGCACAATCGATTATTACAAGGAGCATCCTGCCCGCAGGCGAGCTGCCGATGCGCCGCGGGCGGCAAATGTGCCGGCGGATATCGATAAGTGGTGTAACTGGATTGGCGAAAAAGAACAGCGTGCCGGCTACCCCATAGACCATTCTGACGAGGGCTGCGATTGCCAGCCGAAATGCCGGGTGAGTTCTCCGTGGCGCAAGCAAATTGAGACGATAAAGATATACGACCAGGATGCTATCAGCGATTCGGGTGTGGAGGTCTGGAATCTCTTGGAGCAGCGGGGCATCAAAAACGTTATCATTATGGGCGTGCACACGAATATGTGTGTGCTCGGTCGGCCATTCGGCCTTCGCAATATGGCAAGGTTCGGCAAGAACGTTGTTCTGATGCGCGATATGACCGACACGATGTATAATTCACAGATGTCTCCTTTTGTAAGTCACTTCACAGGCACCGACTTGGTTGTTGAGCATATCGAGGGGTTTGTCTGCCCTACGATTACATCGACTTTATTCACGGGTAAGCCTCGGTTTCGTTTCGAACAAGACAAGCGTCCTTGCGTGGTGTTCATTTCAGCCGAGAACGAGTATAAGGCCAACGAGACGCTGCCTGAGTTTGCACACGAGTTGCAAATTAAATACGGCTTGTATTGTGAAGTACTCCAAGGCAGTACTGACATGACCGGCAAAGAGTCCAACTACATTTATGGTATGGAAGAGCTGACGAATGCGGACCTGGCAGTGCTTTATGTGCGGCGGCGAGCATTTCAGGCAGGGCAGATGAAATATTTTTGCGACTACTTAGATAGAGGCAAGCCGCTGGTTGCGCTGCGAACTGCAAGTCATGCGTTTGATACCCGCGGCAAATGCCCGGATGGTCATGTTGAATGGCCGAAATTTGACCCTGAGGTGCTGGGTGGCAACTATAATGGTCATTACGGCAGCGGGCCGATAACCACCGTTACAGTTGCGTCTGATGCCGAAGGTCACCCGATATTTGCGGGTGTGGAACTGCCGTTTACAAGCGATGGCTCCCTATATAAAACGAGCCCGCTGAGTGACTCAGCCAAGCAGCTTCTGGTTGGCACAGTCCCGGACCAACAGCCCGAACCGCTCGCCTGGACGAATACCTACAAGAGTTCCCGCATCTTCTACACATCGCTGGGACATCCTGACGATTTTAATAATCCACAGTTCCACCGGCTGCTTATCAATGCGGTATTCTGGGCGATGAATAAACCGGTGCCGAAGGAAAAAACTCAGAAGCAATAAGGTAAATGGCCGACTAATCCGTTAGTGCCGTAAGGAATATCAGATACCCGAAGAGGTATAACGGCCGGGTGGATGTCGAATATCGAGTTTAGAGGGGGTGCAGTAGAGGTGGGGTGCGAATTTTACAATAGATTTACTTTTATCTGTCAACCGATGAGCTACGATAGACGTCTGTAAGGGCAGATGGAGTAGATTGCATCAATGGACAATACTGACAGAAGCTTAATCGACGCCCATTGTCGGGGTGACAGGATGGCGTTTGCGGAACTCGTACGCCGATACGGGGGGAGTGTTTTAGGGTATTTGGTGCGAATGAGCGGAAGTCGAGAACAGGCTGACGACCTTTTTCAGGAAACTTTCAAGCGTGTCCATGAAAAGGCCTATATGTTTCGCGGGACTCAATTTAAAAGCTGGTTATTCACAATTGCGACCCGTGTGGCCATTGACAATTTGCGAAGGCGCAGGCGGCGGCTTGTATCATTAAGCCAGGCAGTTGACTGTGCTGATGGGACCTGCGAACAGCTAAATACGGTTGCTGTAACGGATGGTTCCTGTGAGCCCTCGGCAGAGGTGGCAATGGCTGAGCAGAAAGAGCAAGTGCGGCGGGCTATTGAAATGTTGCCGGCAAGGCAGCGGGCAGCACTTGTTCTGGCTTATTATCAGCAGCTTAGCTATCGAGAGGTCGCAGAAATGTTAGGTTGTTCTATCGGGGCGGTAAAAACTCAAATGTCGAGGGCGCTTAGAACGCTGGCGCAAAGATTACCTGATATATCGGGAGAGGTTAAATGAAACGTCATCTTACAGAGCGGGAGCTTATCGAATACCGGTTCAAGCTTGTCTCTGATTCCCGGATTGAAAAAGCTGCCGAGCATCTGGGGCAGTGCGGTCAGTGTCGAAAACATCTGGAAAAGCTTGTGCGCAGGTTTGCTGCGCTGGATTTATTGCGCGAGGAAATAACGGTTTCGGACGATTTGCTCAGGCAGGTAGTAGAGCAGGCCGGCCAGCCGGTTCAAAGAAGGATAATACCTTTCAGGAAATCTGCCTGGCTCAGTGCTGCTGCCGCGGTGCTGGTGGTGGGATTGTTATTGTTGTTAGCTGATAATCTATCAGAGAGAGTGACAAAGAAACCTGAATTTGCAAAAGAGCCAACCGGAATAGAGGGGGAAATAAAGTTTGAGAAAGATACCGAGATTACGCGTGCAGAGCGTTTGGACAAGGGCGTGCCTGCGATGAAAACGTTTGCGATGGCACCATCAAAGGAAGAGATGAGGGTTGGGAAAGCTTTGGGGGGGGCCGCAGCCAGTGGGGTTGCAGGAGGAGAAGTACAGGAGCAGCCTCCTTTTGCCCCGGCAAGTGCGATAGAGTTAGTGACGTTACCGAGGCGCGAAAATGTCCAGCTTACAATCTATAATTCTGCCGACCTGACGTTAGTGCGGGAGAGGCGGAATCTGACGTTAAAGAAGGGCTGGAACTGGCTTCAGTTTATGTGGGCCAACACCTTGATTGACCCGACCTCATTGACTTTAGAGCCGCTGGAACAGAAAGATAAGGTCGAGATTGAGCAACTGGTGTTTCCTGCACGGCTGCGTGAGCTTGGCCGATGGCTAATCCGCTCAGAGATTAGCGGCCAGGTGCCGTTTGAGATAACGTATTTCACAAGCGGCCTAGCTTGGCGGGCATTCTATATGGGGACGCTCGCAAAAGACGAAAAGACAATGCGTCTGGAGGGCTACGTGCGAGTCGATAATGGCAGCGGCGAAGATTATGAGAACGCCCAGACGCGGCTGCTTGTTGGCACGGTGCACATCCTCGACCAGATTGCCGAGCTGGCAAAGCGACAATATCCGTATGATAGGCCGCGTGGACCAATTAGCGACGAATTAGGCGGCGGTCGTCAATATGAGTGGATGGATAGAGATGCTATTTTGCTCGGCGATATTGCTCAACTGGCTGGTAGCGGCATTGCGGGATTACACCCCAAGGAAATAAAGAAGGAAGGTCTTAGCGAATATTTTCTTTACACGATTGAAGGCACCGAGACCATACCGGATAAGTGGGGAAAGCGGCTTTTGTCATTTGAGGCAAACGATATTACGGTAAAGAGTCTCTATAAATACGATGAGGAGCGCTGGGGGCGGAACACAATAAGATTTGTCGCATTTACCAACGACGAAAAACACAATCTGGGCCAGACGCCCATTCCAAATGGCGATGTAAAGATATACAGCCGGGCAGATGATGCAGGGTATCTATCTTATGTTGGTGGGACGAGCATCAAGTATATTCCTGTTAATGAGGAGGTAGAGCTAAATCTTGGCCCGGCCCGGCTGGTTACTGTTGAGCCGAAGCTGATGGATTTCAAGACAGAAAATTACCTGTTCGACTCAAAAGGTAACGTGTCCGGTTGGGATGAAGTGCAAACCTGGCAGATAGAGACCACAAATACAAGAATCCTGCCGATAGAAGTTGAGATTACTCGCGGTTTTGAGACTGCTTATTGGCAGATAAAGTTTGGCGAAAAAGATATTTCTTATGAGAAATATGATGTTACGCACGCAAGGTTCAAGTTGAACTTATCGCCGCGAAGTAAAAAGACTTTTGCATATACGGTAAGGACGTATCACGGCGAGCGCGAACAATCGCTGAGGGAATCAATGACAAAGGAGACTGCAAAATGAAACGTGAGATATTAATATTAGTTACAATCGCTTCAGTAATTTCTGCTGCGCAAGGTAAAGTTGATTTAGTAACGCTGCCGACACGCGATACGGTGCAGCTTACGATTTATAACTCCGCAGATATGACGCTGGTCCGCGAAAGCAGAGCACTGACTCTAAAAGAAGGCAAAAATAAGCTGCAATTTTCGTGGGCAAATACGCTTATTGACCCGACCAGCTTGGAGATGCTTGCCAAAGCCAACGCAGATAAGATAGACATTTCTGACCTGACTTATCCGCCGAGGGTGCAAAATCTTGGCTTATGGAATATAGAAAGCAGCATATCGGGTAAGGTGCCTGTGGAGATTTCGTATCTGACCAGCGGGTTATCCTGGCGGGCGTTTTATATGGGGACACTTACCGAAGATGAAAAGACAATGCGTCTGCAGGGTTATGTAGTAGTTACCAATAATAGCGGCGAGGATTATGAGAACGCCCAGACCCGCCTTATTGTTGGCCAGGTTCACATACTCGACCAGATTGCTGAGCTTGCCCGCAGACAATATCCTTATGGCAGACCAGGGGAAGCCGTGCCGGTACTGGGGAAACCGGTATCGAGGAGAGCCAAGATGGAGATGGAGCGGGCAGTTACGTTTACTGATGCGGCGTTTGCACTGGCGGCGCCTAAAGAGATTAAGAAAGAGGGTCTTAGCGAGTATTTCCTCTACACAATTGAAGGGACAGAAACAATTCCCAATGGCTGGTCAAAACGACTCCAAAGCTTTGACGTTGACCAGGTGCCGGTTGTAAATCTCTACAAATACGAAGAGGAAAGGTACGGCCCGAGTGTTGTTCGGTTCCTTAGCTTCAAAAATGATAAAGACCACAAGTTAGGTGATACACCTATACCTGGCGGGACTCTGAAAGTTTATAGAAACGTTGATGAAAAAGGACAGTTATCTTACGTGGGCCAATCCGCCTTCAAATATATCCCTGTCGATGAGGATGTTGAGCTAAATCTTGGCCCTGTGGGTGATGTCGTTGTCGAATCCAAGCTGATGGATTTTAAGACGGATAACTACCGTTTCGACAGAAACCGCAATATATCCGGCTGGGATGAAATCCGCAGCTTCAAAATCGAGGTTAGAAACACCCGTGAAATTCCTGCTAAGATTGAGATTCAGCGCAATTTTAATACGCCATACTGGACGCTGACAAAAAGTGGCGATTTTGGTCAGTTCGAAAAAGTGGACGTAGATACAGTTAAGTTCACTCTTACCCTGGAGCCGAGGTCGGCGAAGAAATTTGAGTATGTTCTGACAACGTACCACGGTGTAAGACAGGAAGACTTCACGAGGGAGTCAAAGCCCAGATAAAAGAGACTGCAAAATGAAGCGCGCATTAATATTAACACTGTTGTTGATGACCTCTGGTGCACAGGCGAAAATCGACCTGGTAACATTACCTTCGCGCCAAAACGTGCAGCTTACCATTTACAATTCTTCCGACCTGACTCTGGTACGAGAGCAGCGGAATCTGACATTGAAAAAGGACTGGAACTGGCTGCAATTGGCCTGGGCCAACACGCTGATTGACCCGACCTCACTTACTTTAGAGCCTTTGGAGCAAAAGGATAAAATTGCTATCGAGCAGTTGGTGTTTCCTGCAAGGGTACAGCAGGTCGGACAGTGGCTTATATATTCGCAGGTCGATGGGCGGGTGCCGTTTGAGATAACGTATTTTACAAGCGGCCTGGCTTGGCGGGCGTTCTATATGGGAACACTCGCAAAAGATGAAAAGACGATGCGATTAGAGGGTTACGTGCGAGTCGATAATAATAGCGGCGAAGATTACGAGAACGCACAAACTCGCCTCATTGTAGGGACAATACATATCCTTGAGCAGATAGCAGAGCTGGCAAAGCGCCAATATCCTTATGGCAGGCCGGTCGTTGGCGGCTATGGTGACGGTTACGGTGGTTACGGCGGTGGCTACGGTGGCTACGGCAGGGGTGAGGATGTTCTTTTCACGAATGGGCACATCAGGTGGGGAATAGAAATCGCTGCTGGTGATATCGAAGCACTTCGTCCCAAGGAGATTAAAAAAGAGGGACTGAGCGAATACTTTCTTTACACGATTGAAGGCACTGAGACCATTTCGGATAAGTGGGGTAAGCGGCTATTATCGTTTGAGGCAGACGATATTGCGGTAAAGAGCTTGTATAAATACGATGAGGAGCGGTGGGGAACCGAGACGATAAGGTTTGTCGCATTTACCAACGACGAAAAACACAATCTTGGCCAGACGCCTATTCCTAATGGCGATGTCAAGATATACAGCCAGGCCGATGGCACTGGGGACCTATCATACGTAGGCGGCACGAGCATTAAATACATCCCCGTAAATGAAGAGATTGAACTGAATCTCGGTCCCACAAGATTAGTTACCGTTGAGCCAAAACTGATGGATTTCAAGACGGAAAATTACCTGTTTGACGCGAAGAGGAACGTCTCCGGCTGGGACCAGGTGCAGGTGTGGCAGATAGAGGTTACGAACACCCGGATGCTGCCGATAGAGGTTGAAATTACCCGCGGCTTTGAAACGGCGTACTGGACGCTAAAGTTTGACCAGAAAGATGTTTCTTACCAGAAGCATGATGTTACGCACGCCCGGTTCAAGTTGAATCTTGAACCGCGGAGTAAACGGACGTTTGAATA